>Ga0157364_1000768_pt1 | contig 24192 bp, 17 predicted proteins | sample AttsexASBM2_FD_111476 | JGI IMG/M metagenome (GOLD analysis project Ga0157364, IMG submission 111476) | Fungus gardens microbial communities from leaf cutter ant in Ribeirão Preto, State of São Paulo, Brazil - Atta sexdens ASBM2 | ecosystem: Host-associated > Fungi > Mycelium > Unclassified ...
ATTCCAACCTGTCTTTCATGTTCTCAGATAACACACTAACATATTTGGACTTCTGAGATATCTTATTGGATCTCAGATAATGAGATGTGAACTGTGTCTAATATCATTCTGCACTTTCTTTATATAAATCACCAATAATAATTGGCAAGTCTTAGAAACTTCTGTATGTTCTTAACTCCTTTTAGAGTAGGCTATTCTATTACATCTTTCACCTTCTCTTCCTCCATCTTTATCCCCTCCAGTCTTATCACTACTTTTAAAAATTCTACCTCCTTTACCTTCCACTTGCATTTTTTGGGTTTTACATATAAATTGTTTTCTGATAGCCTCTTCACTACTTTCTCAACTAGTTCATCATGTCCCTCCTCTGTTTTTATTTCTACTATAAAATTGTCAATGAAACTTGCCATCTTCCCAATATTGATCAAGTCCCAAAGGATCTCATTCATCATTGTTTGAAATGTTGCTAGGAAATTTATAAGTTCAAAGAATATCACCATAGGTTCAAACACCCCTTCCAGAGTTATAAATGCTGCCTTCTACTCATCCTCCTCCTTTATTCATTTATATGATTATACCCCATCACAAGTCTATTTTTGTAAATACCTTTTTTGTACTATATTTTCTACAATATCCAAAATTAAGGGCAAAGGATAATTATTTTTTACAGTCTATTTGTTTAAATACTTATAATCCTGTACTATTTTCTTCTTACCATTCTTCTTTCCTACAAAGAACACAAGTGCCATTTGAGGTGACTTTGAGGGTCTGATATATACTTTCCCTAACTGTTCTACTATAAACTCATACAATTCTTCTCTTTCCTCCCTCAACAATGGATATACCTTCTCCTTTCTTGGTACAAACCCTTTTTTCATCTCAATAGTGTGGTCCCATAATTTCCTTGTAGACATCCTTTTTCTAGCTTTCTTGCCAAAAACCTGGATCCACTTATGAGATCTTTCTGGAACCAACTTCTTTACTTTCTCTTCTGACCTCACTGCTTCTTCTTCCTCATCCCATATCTCCCACTCTTCTGCTACTTTCTGAATTTCCATTATCCTTTTCTTTTTTGGTTTCTTTTTCTAATTTCTTTCTTTTCTAATTTCTTTCTTTCTTTTTCTTTCCTTTCTTCTTCCATTTGTTTTTCTCACTTCAATTTTCCCTGTTTTGGCCTCTACTGCTTTCTATACTCTTCTGGACACCTTGTTATCTTTACTTCTCCTATTCTTCAGTCAATCTCAGAATTGTGGCATACAAGCCACAGCATTTCCAAAATTATACTCCACTTCTGTCTACCAATCACATCAATCTCTGTCCTCTTCCTGTGTCTCTGATAATAAATATTTACCTCTACTGTATATTCAATAGGCCCCTCCTTATTAAATGATTCATTCATATTTCTCACATAAATTGGTCTTTCTATTTTCTTCAACTTGAACTCTTACTTTTTTTGCAAATTCTGAGCTTATTACTAAACCTGTAGCTCCACTATCCAATAATGCTTTTACCATTACTTCTTTCTGCATATTATCCATTACTCTAGAGGGTATTATGTGTCTATTACTACTATTAAGACTTAATCAAGGACTATTAAGTCTCAGTCCCCATTTAAATTATTATTCTGGTTTTATCCATTTCCCCCTTTAATCATTCTTCTCTGTTTATTATTCCTATTTTTCCTATATTCCAATCTTCTACCTCTACCTCCTATTTCACTATTCCTACAATGCTTAGCCATATGACCAAATTCTCCACAATTGTAACAATTTCTGTTCTTATGATCTATCTCTATAGCACATGGATCCTGTTGAGGTACAAACACTGTCTGTTGATTTAGACATACTATAACTGTATTTTTCTCTCCATTCTCTCCATTAGAGTAGGCACTGTCAGCACCCACTGTTGAGGTTGTTCCTGCCTTCTAGACCAGATTTGAGGCTAAGGCAATTGTTGCTCTTATGCTCCTGTATTCTATCTTTGAGCCAAAACTTTATTATTTTATCTCTCTCTTATTCTTTCCTCCTCTCTTCTACTCTCTCTAATTTCTATCCAAATTAGTTACCTTCTCATACCATTGTTTGATAGAGGCAGGCTACCATTCTGACTTCATAAGTCTTTGGTGAATTGTTCTATTTCTTTCTTTCTTAAACTCTTCAATCAAAGGCCTCCCCTCATATCCACTTTCTCTTGCTGTTCATCTAAGCTCCTAGACAAACTCTTCTATTGTCTTCTCTCCTTGTTACAATCTTCTTAACTCTGCTACTTTAACTGTTTCTTTCTTTCCTCTTCCAAACTCTTTCTTTAAATCTGCTAAGAACTCTCCTACTGTCTTATATATTTTAATATACTTGTCTCTAGATTCTTTAATATGTTTTCTTTCCACACATCTGCTGATATTCCCTGTATATATGACAATATCTACTAAATTTGATCCTCTACTACATTTTCTCTCATCTTCACTCTTATAAATAACTTGCAGGCCATTAGAAACCCCAAAACCTTTTCTACTGACCTATCAAACACTTGTAGCTTGGCCACTTCTATGCTTAACTCTGTGTTGGGTCTGGGCACCACTCCTCCTCTTCCTGCTACCAACAGCATCTGGATTTGTGCTTGCATTGCTGTAAGCTGTTTCTGTTACTATCAGATTATCTGTTCTAGATTTGTATTGTATTAACTTGTGTTGTAAGATGGTGGTGAATTTATTGGTGATGTTGAGGGTGATGAATTATATATAGGAAGAGTAGAACTGGTGCTGGTTTCCTCTTCAAACTTGTAATCTGAACTCAACTTAATTTCAGTGTGTGCTAACAGACTCTCTTTAAGTTCCACCTCACACTTTCTACTAACTACTGCCTTAATTAAATTATAAACTATTTTGACTTAAGGAAGTCATTCTATACTAGACTGAGCTTGAAAGATACCAGCCATTCTCTTGTATGTATAGACTACAAGTAGATACTGCAGTATAAAGCTTCTATGTGAAAGAATGCTACTTAAACACCACACAATTAAATAATGAGTACATTTAGAAAGAGGCCTGTGCCTGGTCTCAACCATCCACAACAATCTTTTGATAACTGCTACCAATCCCTTAAGCCTAGAGTTTGGTCTTATCTTATTAACTTAAGAATAAGTTGTCTCTTGGTCAAGAATAATAAGAGAATGAGAGAGAAAGGGTCCTGAGCTAAGCAGTTTCAAAAGGGATATCAAGTTCTAATATTACAACTCAAAGATCTTAGAGTGGATCAATGAATAAAACCTTATATAGTGATTATATAAGAGAACTTGATAGAGAACTCTATATAGGATTGTCTATCTTATATACCTAAAACTAATGGTCTGTGCTCTACTACATTAGCCTACCCTAAATAACTATGTATTTACCTCAAGGTCAACATATATGTAATATATTGTATAACATTATCTTTCCAAAACCTTCTACTATTTTCTCTCATAACATGTGATTGTGTGATAGTGACTTATATGTGATACCTAATCATGCCATGTGATAGATTTGTGACTGTGACATGTAATGTCATGCTAAACTCTAACTTTTAGATTCTAAAATAGAAAGAAAAATAAAAATGAGAAAGAAATTGAAAATAAATAAAGTCCACCATCTTCAACTCTGATAGTGCAAGAGAATCCTATAAGTATAGAGTGATTTGAGAACAGCTCAATCTACAATAGACTTAGAAGTAATAAAATGTTAGCTCACTAGTCAAGTTGGTTAAGTTCTTGTTATTAATAGAAAGTAGCAAAAACTAGAGATCATGATAACTAAAGCTCATAATCTACTAGAAAAAATGGAATATACAATAGTATGATGCAGTATGGATAACTAACAACTACTTATACTATCATCTTATCCTTTATTATTACTCATACCTTTAAACTTACCACTACAAAACTTACTATTGTTAATTTATGTAAAAATTTTACATTGACTACCTAATTAGTCAAACTATTAATTATAATATAAACACTTAGTAAGCAAAATGCAAAGTATTCTTCTAATATATAGTATAACACTTTAGTGAAGCAGACAACAAACTATATCTCTTTATCTAAGACAATATGTATCAGAGTTATAAGTAAGGGACTTTATGTTATTTTTCTGTTTTTTATTTTCTTTTCTATTTTTTATTTTATTTTACTTTTAATAAGATTAGAGCTTAGAGTAATGTTACTGTTACACTAGTCACATGACAATGTCACAGTCACATGATCATGTATTACAGAAGGATATAGAAGGTTCTAGAACAATAATATCATATAACATATTCTATATATTAGCCTTAAGGATAATGCATATCTCTTTAGGGTAGGCTAGATTAGTAAAGCACAGACCATCAGCCAAGCATATATAAGATGCATACATTGTACTTAGAAACTCTATCAAGTTTTCTTATGATTACCCAATCCAAGGTTGCTCTTTTGACTAAACTCTCAGTCTTAAGTTTATAACAATATAAGTAAGAATACTATGTAATTTTCAGACATTATATTAAAAAAAGCTTTGCAGCATTCTTTATAGTGACTATTGTATCCATAGAGATGAAGTGAGCCCTTTTGAACACTGAATCTACCACTGTTATTAATATGTTTAAGTTTACAGATTCTGGGAGTTCTATAACAAAGTCTATGTTTATAGTTTTCTATTGTTAGACACTGTTTACATCTTATTTATTCAAAATTTAGTAGAACATCTCAGAAGTTCAAAATAAGTAGTTATACATTATCTGAGAATATAGAAGATAGATTAGAACAATCTTCAGCTTCAGTTTATATACTGTGTCTCTACTAGTTGTACAAGTCATATATTTCAGATCAGAACTTAGGAACTTAGAGGATGGAAAACCACTAGAAGGTGGCAAGATGTGTTATTGCTAACACTAGAAGAAGGGTGCTAGTTTTAGTTGATTTTCAGGATAACTACTACAGTATAAACTACTAAATTATATATATTAGTTAGTATACTTAGGGTAGTTATCTAGAATATAACTACTAAGCAAGTTACCCTGATTTCTAGTAATTCTTGGATATTAGGAGATAAAGATCTATAGAGTTAACCTAAACTAGTAAGGATATCTGAGATGGAAAGGAGGGATATGATCCATACCAGAAGAGATTGGAAAGTATAGATAAAGAAACATGAGTTATTCATAGGTCAAAACAAATATGACACCTATCTTATATTGGATGTTGGCAGTAGATATAGCTTTTCAAGAGGCAGATATTATGCTAGTTTAGTATACAAGTAAAGATCACAAGTACTGATATACTAACTAATATACCTTAATATTTAAGGCTATCAGTAATTCTGAGAGACTAGTTATAGAGTTTTCTATCTATTTGCATATCTAGCTACCTTTGAATTGTAATATAGTATAACTATTTAGTGGTGGAGGTCTGTAATATTAGAGATATAGATCTTACTACAAAATAATAGCAGATCCCCATTCACAGACTATTCCAATAAGTGTAGTAACTTTACTATAGACTACCAAAGTTTTTAGGAAGTTCTTGTTACTAATTCTTCTAACTCACTAAGCTAATTCTCATATTTAATATTTCTTATCAGTGCTTTCTCCTTGCTTTTTAAAGTTATACTTTCTAGTAATCCAAATAGCAAGATGTTTCAGTTCTTATTATTGTATGAGCTATTATCATAGTCTAGTTTTCAGAATAGTATATCTAGCTTATCCATAAATTTATCTAGGTAGTAATACAGAACAAAATTAAACCTTGCTAAATACAACAACTACTATGCTTATTTACAGTTGAGTTTTTTGACTATTATAAAGTACTCCAGATTTTTATAGTCTATCTGGATCTCTGTGAGATTAGGTATACTTTCTAGGAAATGTTGCTACTTTTCAAGAGCACAGATAATTACCAACATCTTCTTGTTATGAATCTTATAGTTGTGCTCAACAAAAGAAAGGGACTTGTTGAAGAATGTTACCAGATATCACTTATCATCTATCTTTAACTCTTGAGAGAGGACTGCTTCTATTGCATAGTTAAAGCTGTCTACTTTAATGCAGAAGAAAGCAGTAGTGTCTGAAGAGGCTAAGATAGGTGCAGAGGTGACAGTGGTCTTTAGAACATTGAATACCACTTGTTAGTCTGAGGTCCAAGTTCAAGTACTATTACTACCAGTAAGATTGAAAAGAGGCCACACAATAGATAAGAATCCTTGAATAAACTGCTAGTAGAAATTAGTAAAGCCTAAAAAGGCCTACAACTTAATGTAATTTTTCAAGATTAGCCAGTCTCAAACTCTGGCTATCTTGATAGGATCTATTTCCACTTGATTCTCTGAAATGACTAAATCTATATACTTAATCTACTGCTTGTCAAACTCACACTTTTCAGGATACAAGAACAGCTTATACTTAGCTAGAACTTTCATGACCTTATAAACTACTCAGTAATATTTCTCTAACATCTGGATAAAGATTAAGATATCATCCAAATATACTACTATAATACTCTTTATTATAAAGTCTTGGAAAATGTCATTTAATGGTCTAGAAAGTAGCAGGACTATTAATTATACCAAAGAACATTACTAGAGATTTGAAGAGTTTATGGTTTATATAAAAGACAGCCTTTTACTTATCACCTGGCTTGATATAGACATTGTTAAAACTTTAACAGATGTCCAGCTTAGTAAAGTAGCAGGTTTTCTAAAGCTTGGTGATCAGTTCAGAGATCAAAAGAAGTAGGTACTTGTTTTTGATAGTTATTGTATAGAGAATCTGATAGTTCTGCATCAACTTAAGAAAGCTGTTTTTTTTGATAAAGAAAACTAGTGTAACCATAGGAGACTTTAATGGTCTTATCTAGCTTATATGGAGATTCTTAGCAATGAAAGCATCTAGCTCTGTCTGCTTTGTAAGAAATATAGAGTATACTTTGAATATCTTGAACTCTATTTCTAAAACTAATTTGATAGCATAGCTCCACTTGTGATGGTTGGAGAGAATATCAAAGTCTTCTTTAACAAATACTAATTTAAACTGCTAAATATGCAGAGAGATGGCAGAAGTATTGTTCTTAATCTAATTTTGACAAAAGACTTCTAAAAGATATTGGAAAGAAAGAAGTGGCTGCTATTTGGAGGTTGAGGAATAAGGGTTCTAAGCAAATAAGCTAGACTTATATACACTGAGAGCTTGAATTTGGTATTTTTTGGCCTTCTAAATGTCTTAGCAGCTAGTACAACATATAGAATATTGTATCATGACTATCTCTTTCTTTTGCCAGTTCATCTTGGAATTATAATTTTTTAGCTATGTGAAATTAAGGATAAGGTCTTGTTTAATCAGACTCAAAACTATAAGCAAAGCCTACTTAAAGTGTAACTAGTAGTATAAGACTATATCTACTATTTCAGATTTTCATTTATCTTTATTGAAAGTGTTATTAATATTGTAGACTGGTATAGACCTAGAGAGCTTATAGGTGTTCACATGGTATTTTTCTACAAAGCTGTAATTGATGAAGATTTTCATAGTTCCAAAGTCAACTAGTGTTTGTACTGAAAATATCTTAGAGATATCTGTAGTTTTGAGGGCAATTAGAAGGTATAAGAATATTCTGCAAACATTATAAAAATAACTTCTTTTCTATTAGGGTTACCTAGCAGAAGTTACAGAAATAGCAGAGAATAAACAAATAGATGCATCTGATGGATTGCTGTTCTCAGAGTTATATTTCTCTATCTTAAGTATAGTGAACCTATTTACTAGCAGTTAAGGTATATAAATTACTAGCTACTCTATACAAAATCCTGGTTATTTATAGTATATTGATAATGTTATGGTTCTTAGAATCTGACTACTGTATAATCTCTATATCTTTCAATGTATATATGTTTTCTATCAATTTCTCCTGTTGCTCAGCAATTAGTTGCTAGACATTTAATCTCACTATACATTCACATATTATGTAGTTTGGATTCCTACAGTAATAATATTCTCTTGTAAGAATAAAGTAGGGTTTTCAAGCAACATTTATATCTATGAAGATACCTGTGGGGATTACAAGAGAACTCGACAAGGAGCCCTTGCTGCATTGCTCTTCTATATATACTATTACATTGTGGTCTATGCTACAACAATATCTACTGGCCCTTATGTCCATGCCTCTATCTCATGTCCTATTACTAAGGCCACCATGCCATATACATGTACCTTGACGTCATACTCTTAATCTCCACCATACATGTGCACACCATGTGTACCCCATGAGAAACCATAGTCTCTTGACGTCATCCCTAACCCTAACTCTAATCTAGACTTCTCTTGATCCTTCTAGACCATTAGTCCTTTCAGACCATTCTAGACTCTGTCACATGACTTCCAGGTCATATGCTCTTCCTCCGTTGTAGACTAATAATTATTCTATCTATCTATATCTGACTAACCCTAATCCTAGCCAAAGTCTGTCCACACTTTCGTTCTATAACAATATGGTCTTTGGAAGTTGAAGAAAGTAATATACTAAATAGATTGAAATACTTCATTTGCTTGTCTAGCCTGGTCAATCCTGTATATAGCTTCAAACTAGGTGATGAAGCCTATATCTTTGAATCTTCTAATGAGCAGAGTCATAATCTGGTTCTAAATCACTGTTCAAAGTCTATAGCAGAATTTAATAACTATAGTATGGAGATTGGTATAGTTAGCTTCCAAGTTCAAGATATAGAACTTATCTAGATAATTCTCTACTATATAGGTCTCTTGGTAGTAGATTGTTTCTTCTAGCTTATTGATGGCTTCTATGATAGTGTTGATAGAAAAAAAGTGAGTATGTAAAAGCTCTTTGGTCTCTGGCCAAGTAGTAATAGGAAATAGAGCTCAGAAACCAATTCTCTACTGTTATAGCGCAAGGATGTGGACAGAATTTAGGGTTAGGGTTAGGACAGAGTAAAGATACAGTAGTAGTAATTATTAGTCTACAACGGGAGAAGAGATAGGCACGTGACCTGGAAGTCATGTGATAGAGTCTAGAGCGGTCTGGAAGGACTTAGGGTCTAGAAGGATCGGGAAGAGTCTAGAGATGGAGATAGGGTTAGGAGATGACATCAAGGGACATGGGTTCCTCATGGTGTACATATGGTGTGCACATGTACAGTGGAGATTAAAGGTATGATGTCAGGGCACATGTAGAAAGCATGGTGGCCTTATGGAAAACACATGTGGATGAGTAATAGAACATGAGGTAGAGGCATGGACTTTAGGGTCGGACATATAATGTTGTAGCACGGACCAAGACAGTATAGTATATATAGTGGTAGGTATCAGTAGGAGCTTCTTATCGAGTTCTCTTGTATCAACCCAGTATAAGGTTTAGTCTCGGAACCAACCCTAAGGTTTCAAGTCTACAACAAGAAGACTGTGAGGTTAACTCAGGGTTTGGCTGGTATTACAGCCTTAAGTTTAGTAAAAGTAGAGAGTTTTCTTATATTAATAGTCTGAGAGAGTACTAAAGTATTTAGCATGTCTTCAACAATAAAGATAGTACTAGAGTAGGTAATAAGAGCAAGAGCTAATTTAACACAGCTTTTCCAAGAATAATTAGCAGGACTAATAAGCTTGGAAAGAATAGTAATAAAGTTGGCTATTGTTATCAATAAAAATAATCAGTATGAATTGGAGAGCAAATACAGCTAGCTAAAGTATAAATATTTAACCCAACCAGTAATTAGTTATTACTATATATAAAGTGTAAGGGGATTTTGTGAGTATAGAACAATTCAGAGATTAGCTCAATCTACAACAAGCCTAGTGTTAGAGTTCAAGATGATAGACTTATTTTATTTTTATTTCTTTTCTCATTTTTATTTTTAGACTTAGGATTAGGAGTTAGCATGATATCACACATGACTGTCACAAACTGTCACACATCTGTTACAAATCACATAATACTGTTACAAGTTATGGTCACAAGATTATATGTCTCTTTAGGATAGGCTAAGTTTAGTATAGCATAGACCAGCAGTCAAGTATATATAAGGTAAACAACTTGTACTTAGGAACTCTATTGAGTTCTTTTATATTAATCTTAATATAAGGTTTTTTGTTTTAAATACTTTAAGACTTAGGTTGTAACACTTAAGAGTAACAAGATGTTATCTTACTAGTAAGTTCAGTTAAGCCTTTCTTATTAATATAAAGTAGCCTAAAAAAATGCTAACTAAAGATTAAGGTAACTAAAGTATGTAATCTATTTGTTATATATCTATCTGAATGCATCTAATTACATTACATATAATGCTTTCCTAACATCTGATTTGCTCATGTCACATAGCTCCTCATAATTTCCATAAAACTTTGAACTTGATTTCCAAAGACTTTAGTATACTCAAAGTAGTCATTTATCTCTTCCAGTTCTTGGATAGTATTAGTATTAGTATTTAAGACATGTAGATACTCTGTAGTTTCTTAGCTTGAAAATTAACTAGTATAGTATACTGTTCTAAGTACCCATGCTTGAAAGTCTAACTTCCTTTATACTTTACTTTCCGGTAATATTCTCTTCTCAAATATAATTATTGTGATATATAGAAGTATAATACATCTACTGAAGCCAAGATTACATTTTCATTTTCTTTTCCATTTATTTTTTATTTTTAAACTTAGGATTAAGGGTTAGTGTGATATTATGCATGACTGTCACAAACTATCCAATTCTTCTTTCTCTCTTACCACCATCTTGCATGGTAGAGAATTTAGGAATATAATACTTTCTGCTTCAACTACATACTCTACTACTAACAATATGGCTTCAAGCAACGATATTGACATGGTTGTCGACCCTTTGGACAACCTCTTTGATATAGGTGACAATTTTAATGAGGTGAGAGGTCACTCATTAGCTTTAAGTGCACATAGACCTAGGTCCCCTTTATTGTTCTTGAGCAATTGCAAAGAGGAATATCACATAAGGATAAAGAGAGAGAGTGACAGGATGGAAGAGGACAATCCTGTCACTTCAGTAGGTAGCATTCAAATCAAGTACACGACCCAGAAGGGTTAGGATGGTCATGTCAGCAAGGTAGCTGACAACACTAACAATGCATATCAACAACATGTGTCAAAATGAGGATCCAGCCCTTAACCAACCATCTGGAAACAATATATTCAATATTCAATTGAACTATAACATTGATCAGACTCTGGACTCAAAGTCTTGGGACGGCGAGTTTCATGCTGTTTATCTGTACAGATCCTTGGAACACTTGGCGTCTGATGTCAAGAACATCAAAGATTCTCTTCATAGGATGTGCAAATACATCATGGGTAAATCTATTAATGAAGGAAATGCTAACAATGTCAAAGACTTAGAAGGCATTGGTAAAGTTGTATGGGAATTCATCTTAGCTTTCTATGACACTCATTGGGATAGCCTCTATGTGGATGACTCTAAGTTGTCATTCAGAAATAAAGTCAAATCCAAGTTCAGCCCGCAAACCACCAAAACTCTGGTTAACAATAAAGGTAAGGATACGGTCAAACCTACTTACATCTCTCCTCTTCCCCCTCCCATTTCAGCAAAAACACCTAAAGAAGTCAATGAGATTTTAGAAGAATGATAAATCACAGAAGAAATCATATGCTCAGGTTTCTTCTAATTCACAGAGCTCAAATATCACAATGGATATTCTTAAAATCAAGGAAATATTTCCAAAGCTCCAGAATAACAAGATTGATCAAGTTCAAAAAATTATAAATGGCAGCAATAGCAAACCCAAGCTGTGAATCAACATGACCATCAAGGGCCCATCCTGTAAACAGGTCATTATTCTTATGAACAGTGAGGCAGCAGGAAAATTCTTCAAGGACTCAAGTATGCATGTTATTAACATTAATTGTGCACTCAAGAATATCAAATTGCAAATCATAGCTGATTTCATACATATCAAAGACAAAGGCATTGTAATCTTTACCAACAATGTTATCTCACCTTCAGATTTACAGGAAATTGAAAAATATGTCAAGAGTTTGCTATCTAACAACTCTGATCAAATTTCTCTCCCTAGTCTCCCTCAGTCAAAATCCTACCTCAAAATTGTAAGTATCCCATATGTTAACAAACAATCAAACTCGTGCATTTCTCCTGAAGACATTGAGAAAATTTCTCAAAAACAACCATATCTTCAACAACATTGTCCTTGCCTCTAGGCCGAGAATTATCAAAGTTTCTCCAAAATCAGATATAGCCATTATTTGGATCAACATTTGGAACACTCAAAATGGTTCCAAAGCCAAATCTATCATCAACTGATGCTTCAATGTAGGAAGTTTCATCACTATAGTATGTGGTGTGAATATGAACCTAGATGTCCTGCAGTATAAAAACTGCTAGAAATGGGAACACACTGTGGGAGTTTGTTGTATTCAGGGTTCCAAATACGTCAAGTGCAATGGTCCTCATCAAACAGTTCACCATTGTCATTTTGCATAATGCTGTAAAGCTAACGAAAAAACTAACCCCCCAGGTTAGAGACAAAGAAGGGTGACCCTTGTCCTCATACATTCAAATGCTTAAATTACAAAGATGACCATCAAGCCAATTCCACTGAATGTGCATTCTGGAAGCACAGATTCAATAAAGAATGGCACACTAAAGAATATGCTAAAATTCAGGACAACCAGAAGAACTCGATTCATTCAGCTGTGAATGGCAATGCAATATGATTTTGAAGGATTTGAAGATTTTTTCACAAAACGTTCGAAAGAACAACTTCATCATCAGCATTATCCTCAAAGTCAACTACAATTTCAATGTTATCTTCATCCAAGAACCATCTTGGACAACTATTAGGTCAATTCCCAGTTCAGAAAACTGTGAAGGTGTTCCTTTGGTAGGTGTTATGAACCATCCAAATTGGCTTACCTTTGCTAGAGAATTCAATTCAGCAAATGACTTCCCAAGAGTCATTATTTATGTTAACATCAGACTTTCATCTCTTTACTTCTCTCTTCACAAAGATATTATCAGTCATAGAGACATTCTTCTTGTTTCTTTCTTCAATAACAATGATAATTTTTTGGCTCATGAATGTTTATTCTGATTCTTCTCATTCAGCCTTGAAATATCTAAAGGATACTGAGGCAAATATTCAAAATCTCCTTATCATAACTGGTGATTTTAATATTTGTAATAGTTCTTGGGATCCTTCTTTTCCTTATCATTCTTCTATCAGTGATGATGTTATTATTGTAGCGGACTCTTTCAACTTGGATTTGTCATCTCCTACTAACCAAGTTCCTACTAGATATTCAGACACTTTTGGAGAGTCAAATTCCATTATCGACTTAATGTTCCTTCGAAGTAAATCATCTAAACTCAACAATCATTTGATCCATCCTAATTGGTGTCTCATGTCAGATCATACCCTGCTCATAGTCACCATTCTCATTGTGAAAGAGAATATCAACTTGACCAGATTCTCTATTGCAAAGAACAGCAAGGAAGAAACTTTATTCATCAAGGATGTTTCCTCTCTTATCAGAAATCTAAATGTGTCCAATCTATCCAACATTGATAGACTTGAAAATGTTGTCAATTTACTTGCTTCGAATATTGAATGTACATAGGACAAGAATTCCAAGCTTGTTAATATTTCAAGACATTCTAAGAGCTGGTGGAATAATGAGTGCAATCGGTGCTTAAGAAATTATAGAACATCAAGAAGTCTTGAAGACTGGAAAATCTTTAGGAAAACAGTCAAAACTACCAAACAATCTTTCTTTGATCTCAAAATCCAAGAAATTTCAAACAAAAAACAAGAACCTTGGAAGCTCATGAATTGGGTTAACAAGCAAAAATTACCTGCTATTGAAGCCATAAAATATAACAATCAATCATGCTGAATGTCAAAATCATAGAAAGTGGACTTGGTTTCTTTTTATTTTCTTTCTCATTTTTATTTTTATTTGGATTTATTTTCCATTTTTTCTATTTTTAGAACTCTGGGGTTAGGGTTAGAAGTGATCAGTCATGCTGTCACATCAGTCATATCTAACGGTGTAATCACAACATTGATCACAGGACTAAAGAGAAAAAAGTAAAAGGTTCTAGAACAAAGTGATGTCATACAACATGGATACCACATGTTGATCTCATGCCTTACACATGGTCATTTAGGGTAGGGTGCACAGTACTTAACACAGACCATTGGTAGGAGTATATAAGGTAGTCTATTTTGTAAAAGAGCTCTCTATTGAGTTCTCTTGTGTTTCTCTAATATAAGAGTTGTTCTTTTATCCAACCCTAAGGATCTAAGATCATAACACTGAACCATTGAAGATCTCTGGCAAGCACTTCATTTGACATTCAACACAGCTCTTCATTGTAGAGTTGATATTAACATCCTCAATAAAATCATTGATAAGTCATCATTCTCTTGGGCTCCATTCTCCAAAGAAGAATTCAAGAGTGCTATTGCTAACTGTAATAACTCCTCTACTCCAGAACCAGATAAATTGTTGTGGAGCTATCTCAAGACCATTCTCAAAAATAACAAATGCTAAAGCAATATCATCAGTATTGCTAATGCATATATCAATCTAGGTTATTGGCCATCTCATTTTAAAAGATCAACAATGGTCATAATCCCCAAGCCCAACAAACCCTCATATGATTCTTCCAAGTTGTTCAGACCTATTGTGCTTCTCAATACAGTAGGCAAATTGATTGAAAAAGTTATCAGCAAGAGACTTTAGTTTCAAACTGCTTCAAACAACTTTATTTACCCAAGTCAATTAGGGGGTCTGAAATTCAAATCTATGACAGATGCTGGAGTGTCTCTAACATATATTATTTGTTCTGGTTAGGTCAAGAATCTTTTGACGAGCACTCTCGCATTCAATATCTCCCAATTCTTCCCATCCCTTAACCACTAAATCCTTACTCTTATTTTGAAGAAAGCAGAATTTGATAATCATGTTATTAACTTTTTTGCTAGTTATCTCATTGGCAGAAAAACGAACTATTTCTGAAATAATTTCACTTTGCCCATGTTTGATGTTAATGTTGGAGTTGGCCAGAGGTCTATGCTTTCTCCCATTTTATTGGCTCTTTATCTTTCACTGTTCCTTTATATCATTGAAAATCATCTAAAAAATCTCAAAATTCCAATCTCTATCATTTCTTTTGTTGATGACAGACTCTTCATTTCCCAGAGCAAATCACTTTATATTTCTAACTGCTGCCTTTTTTGTAGTTACAATGTAATGACAAATTTGCTCAAAAAATTTGGTCTCATAGTAGAGCATTCAAAAACTGAAGTCTTTCATTTTAACAGATCTCAAGACACCTTTAATCCTTCTCCTCTCGATATTTCATCCATTGGAGAGAGTATCTTACAGCCCAAAAATACATGGAAATATCTAGGTTTTATTTTTGACAGAAAATTATCTTTTCACCAACACATCAATTTCTACTCCAACAAAGCAATGTCCACAGTCAAATGTATGAAGATTCTTGGTAATTCAAATTGAGGCATCAATCCTACCCAAAAGTGTCTTCTCTATAGGTCTTGCATTCTCCCTATTGTATTATATGGGTTTTAACTCTGGTTTTACAATCACGCTTCTCTAACATATCATCTAAAGATATTAGAAAAAATGCAAAGAAGAGCCACTCTATGGATCTTAGAGGACTTCAAAACCTCCCCATTATTTGGTATTGAAGCCATTGCAGGACTTATACCCATCAAGCTCCACCTTCAGAAACTTGGTGGAAGATCACAACTATGAACACATTCACTCCCTTCTAATCATCTCATCCAGTCACTCATAGAATTATCTCTTGGTCCATTCTCTGTCCAGTATCTATCTTCACTTGACTTACTCACTAGTCATCAATGCTCTCTTATCAAAGATCACTTAGTAGACATAGATAATAGATTTAATAGAATTTTTCCTTCTTTTATCCCTCTTTATTCTGAATTTTCTCCTGGTCATAGAGTTATTGACAATTTCTCAGATCAATTTTCATTCAATTTATTTAATAAGCATCATGATGATAACAAAAAAATTCGTATTTAACAACAACATAGTTATCAAGTCGTCAAATTCTCCTGTAGTCACAGATGCTAGTGTCAAAAACAACATCGCTACATTCATATCACACATGCACACCTACAACAACCCTATCACCAAGACCCTTCATCATGTGGTCCATGTCACCAGTACTGAAGCAGAATTGTTCGCCATTAGGTGCGGTATAAACTAAGCTTCAAATTGCAATGACATCTCCAAGATCATTGTCATTACCAATTCTATCTATGTGGCCAAAAAAAATTTCGACTCTTCATCACATCCTTTCCAAGCTTATTCTGCAGCTATACTCAGTGAACTTCAAGAATTTTTCTTACAATATCAAAGTAATTCCATAGAATTTTGGAAATGCCCTAGTCATTTTAATTGGTCTCTTCACAAGATGGTCAACATAGAAACAAAAGCTTTCAACCCTACTCCACTATTTCCTTGCAAAATGTCATAGAACTTTAGTAAGAAAAGTGAAAGTGATGATATATTGAACACTTGGAAAATGACATTCCAAGCATCAAACCTAAAAGGAAAGCAATTTCTCGATCTGCTTGATGGTGATGATAACATCATTGAACTATCCTATGTCAAAGGAAGATCTTGGCTCAAATCTTTCAGTCATTCTAACTCTCTGTATGCACAAGCTACAAGAGCTATAACTAATTATGCTCCAATTGGTGAGTACAGACTTATATTCTTCCCTAGAGAAGGATTTAAGTGTTCATGTGGATTATATCCCATTGAATTGAGACAACACATTCTACATGATTGTAGAAGATTTAATAGATATTAGAATCCAAGAAAGGACTCCTTAAGCCATTTTGTCATATTCTTGGAGGCTAATCTGAGTGCATTCACTTTTATAAACAAATTTTTTTTATCGGTTATGAGTGGACCTCATAACTAATTGTATATGCTTCTCCTTTCTTTTATTTTTTTTCTTTTTCTTTTTTCTTTTCCTTCTTTTTCTCTTTCTTTTTCTATATCTTCATGTTAGTCTGCTTCTCATGTACATAGTTACAATATAGCTACCATGGTCTGCCCTCAAGCTCTGTGTAATAAATTGTTGATTTAAAATAAAATAAAATAAAAAGTCACAAACTATCATACTACATAACACAGTGATATATATTAGTTACATGTTATAGTTATAAGTCATAGTCATATAATTATATATCACACAAAATATTATAGAAGATCCTAGAATAATGATGTCATATAATATATATTATACATGTTGACCTTAAGATAAACACATACTCTTTAGAGTAGGCTAAGTTAGTATAACATGAAGCATAAGCTTAAAAGCTAAACAACTTTCTATTCCAGTGCCAACTCCACTTCTATGTAAACTCTATATAATTTACCACCAATACTATAAAGGTAAACTTTACAATGACTTATTTAATAGAAGTAGTATAAGATTGGTTCAAAATTGGATTAGACTAGAAAGAATAGGAAATTTATCAAGATTAGCTTGAAAACTAGTCACAATTCACAAAAGAGTTATACTGTTATTTTGACTCATCTAACCTCATTGGAGATACTACTATTACACTTGACAACCTGCAAATGAAATCTAGTAATAAAATGACCACTTATAACATCAAATTTATAAGATATACATTCCAATTGGGTTGGGGTAACAATGTCCTTTGCCACTGGTACTATTAAGATCTTCCAAAATAGTTATAAGACTCTATCTGTATAAAGAAAGAAAGAAAGCTATCAACTTTCCAAGCAATATACTTTTTAGCTATGATCATTAACAACTGCTACTGGAAAAGAGAATGGGAATGCAATTATATGTAAAAATTCTCATTTTCCCCTCAACTCTGAACACCTACATTTGCTCCTATCAACAAATTAACTCTGAGTAGTAAACCCTTGAGCTTCCTCTCTCAGATCAATATATCTGGCTAACTAGGAAGTAATAGCAAACTCATCCCAGATATCTTTATCTCTCTGGAATTACTAGGTTCCAAGCCAGACGTCTGGAAGATGTCTCTTTCACTCTAGAAGTAATCCTGATTACTTAGTTAGAAAACTAGAATATGGTTCTACAGACTCTACACAGAATATAGGCTACATTGATCTTGTCTTTAGTCTGTAAACCAGACTATATTCAGAACCTAACTTTTTGTACCTTCATCAACTCTGAATCTATATACTGCTTTATTGACACTACATTTATACTAAAGTATAACATTTCTACTAACCCAACTTCACCTGTAGCATTGAAACTATTTAATAGATTGTTATTGTTGAACAATATTATTTCCAAAATAGCATTCTTGCCTATCATATTCTCATCTGGTAATTGGATAATGTTAGGAACAGACTAGCCACTGAACCAGTTACACTAAAAGTGTGCAATGTCAAGCTTAGCTTTGACATCTGGCTAGTACTATATATGTACTTCATACTGTACTCCTGACAGATAATATTAAATGTGTATATTACCCTCTTGATACCTCCTATTTGCTAGTTTTCAAATACAACTGGCTTACATAACATAATTCAACAATTGATTAAACTACTGGGTCTATTATCTTCTAATCAAACTTACAAAAGAAAACCAGTCCCTCCAAAACTTTTCTAACATCCACAACTTCCAAAAAATCTCTGCTTATAACTAATATCTCTAGTTCCTCTAGTTTCAAACCTGAAACCTTCTCTCTCTGGTCTTATATTACTATTATTAGAGCACAGTCATATATCTAAGCAGCACAAATAACAGAATTAACTACTTTCCATCTTGCATTCCATCCTACCAACTTTATTAGAGAAGTAGTTAGGATTACAAATAACTCCATTGATCTATCTGCTATTCCAACCAAGTATTACAAGTTTTTTGACATTTTCAGTAAGACTAAAGCTAAGATCCTATATCAGGGGTAATTCACACTCATCAAGGATATCTGTAAATATAGTACAGAAGGCAGAATGGAAGAATAGACTTAAAATTTTTAAGAAACAGAGGGAATCAGAAGTGGTGCTATATGGATAACAATCTTAGCTTCAATGAATAAAACTATGTCTAGCCTATTCATCATATAGTTATATTTTTGGATGATGGAAGTTTGAAAGTGAATAAGATGAGTGTAATACAAGTCCAAGTTAATTATCAGATTAAAGAATTGTAATGAAGTGTGATTTGTACCAGAAGAGGGTGGAAAGAGTGTAGATGTCAGATATTATGTGATACTCTGACTTTTTATCACTTGTACAATTTATAGATCAAATTAATAAAGAACACTATCTGTTGGAACCATCTACTTACTCTTAGCTATAGAACAAAAAGCACTCAAGAAATTCATCAGCAAGAACCTAAACACTGGATTTATATGTCTTACTTCCTCCTCTCATGGAGTACCTATACTCTTTGTAAAAAAGAAAGATGGATCTCTTTGTCTATGTATTAACTTCTGAGAACTTAACTATATTATATGAAAGAATAGGTATCTACTTTATCTAATATCTAATATCCTTGACTCACTCTGAAAGACATGCATCTATACCAAGATCAACCCTTATCATATATATTATCTAGTGCAGATCATGGAAGACAATGAATAAAAAACAGCCTTCCATACTTACTACAGATTCTTTGAATGGGCAGTTATATTTTTCAGCCTAACTAATGTTCCTGCAGCCTTCTAATAGTTCATGAACAATACTTTCTTAGATCTCCTCAATATTTGTGTAGTAATGTATCTCAATAATATCTTTATCTATTCAGATAATATGTTCCAATATCAGAATCATATTAAGGAAATATTGTGCTGACTCCAAAAAACTAGACTATACACAAAAGCTAAGAAGTATGAGTTCCACTCTGACTTTATATGATCTGAACTAGAATAGATTAAGGGTGTGTAAGCATTCTTAGGATTTGCCAATTTTTATTGTTGATTTATTTACAAATACTCAGATATGGCCACTCCACTAACTTGGCTGACTCATAAGAATACTTCTTGGGATTTTAACTTATCATACTACAAAGTGTTTAATATCCTTAAAAAATCATTCACTTCTGCTCCAGTTCTTATCTACTAGATATCCAACACTCAAATAAACGTGAAAACTAATGTCTTAGAATATGCCCTCACTGCTATACTTTCAATTATAACCTAGTTGTATTCCATTCTCATATGTTTAAGGCTGCTAAACTCAACTACAACATGCACAACAAGAAACTCCTTGTGGTTTTTGAAGTCTTCTACATATGATACCATTATCTAGAAGAATTGGAATTTCCTATAGATGTTATTATGGATTACAAGAATCTAGAATACTTTTTGACCACTAAAATCCTCTTCTATTATCAAATAAGATAGTTAGAATTTCTCTCCTAGTTCAACTTCATTATCTACTTTTATCTAAGATGCCTAGGATCCAAGCCTAATGCTATCATTCATAAAGAGGACCTCTATCTAAGAGAAAGAAGTCCTATCTGTATCTCTATCAACTCATACAATCTTCTTCACTCACAGTCAACTCATGATATTCCTCTGAGCTATCACTCTGGTCTTTTTATTTCTCTAGGCTATCACTATTATAGACCTTAATGGCTTATATAATGACATCTGGTCAGCAATCACACAAGACAAGACACTTCAGAAATATCTCAGTTATATGATAGAATGCTAGTTGTTAAACATATCTAGACTTTTACTTAAGGACAGAAAAATTTATATGCCACTTGCAAATGACCTTTATATATATGTTCTACAATACTACTATAACTTTGGACAAAATAAGACATTAGAACTCATCTGTCATAAATATACTTAGTTCTCTATACAAGTAAATATCAAAATTTTCTGTAATTCTTATGTCACTTGTATAAGATTCAAACTACAATACTACAAGCTATATGGATTACTTAAGCAAATTCCAATTCCTGAATGACTCTGGAAATTGATTATTATGGATTTTATTGAAAAGCTACCCTCTTTGTTATAACTTAAGTTCTTAAGTAAAAAAAAAAGATGACTTTTATATTAAGTAACATAAAAGAACTTGATAGAATTTTAAGTACAAGTTAGTCTACCTTATATACTTTAGACCATGGTCTGTGTGCGCACACAACTAACCTATCCTAAAGTCCATATACTTTTTATAAGACTAACATTCTGTTTGTCAAGAATGCAAGAAGTGAACTTAACTTTTCTTATTTTCTTTTCTTATTTTTATTTTCTTTTCAATTTATTTTTCTTTATTCTATTTTTAGAACTAGGGTTAGAGGAACAAGATCATGCCATCACACAGCAAGTCACATCAGGTGACATGGTCACAAGTCACATGATGCATGGAAGGATGTAGAATATTCTGGAAGTGATGACATCATACAACATGTGATACATATGTTAATCTTAAAACATACACATAGTCATTTAGAGTAGGCTAGAAATAGCTCACACAGACCATTAGATATTAGTATATAAGGTAGACGATCTTGTACAGAGTTCTCTATTGAGTTCTCTTGTATAAACTGTTATAACTCGAAAGTGTAGACAGACTTCTAGGGTTAGTGTTAGACAATGTAGTTAATTATTAGTCTATGGCTAGAGAGAGATATGGATATGTGACTAGGAAGTCACATGACATTACATCATAAGCCTGGAGTAGTCTAGAACAGTCTGGAAGGACATAGGGTCTAGAAAGACCAGGAAGAGTCTAAAGTAGGAGTTAGGATTAGAGAGTAATGTTAAGGGACAACAGTTTCTCATGGTGTATACATGGTGCACACATGTACAGTGGAGATTAAAGAGTATGACATCAAGGCATATGTATACGGCATGGTGGCCTTATGGTGGATGAGTAATAGAACAGGAGGATGACGCATGGACTTTAGGGTAGGAGTAGCATAGTTGTAGCACAGACCAAGACAATAATTATATAAGTAGGGATAGATCTTGTAAAGAGTTCTCCATCGAGTTCTCTTGTATTCACCCTATACAAGGTTCTCCTCTTAAGTCAACACTAAGGCTTTTGAGTTGTAACATAAACCCTATACAAGATTCTTCTTCTGTCCAGCACTAAGAACCTAAGTCATAACACTGTTGCTATACTGTATAATATCATCTATTCTAGAACCTTTTGTATCCTTTTCTGTATCACATAATTCTGTAATCTGTGACTGTGACATATGTGACTATCACACATGATATCACATTACACTTCTTTGTCTAAGTTCAAGATAATAAAAATAAAAATAAAAATAAAAGAGTAAGAAAGTAAAATAGATTTAAGTCTATTGTCCACAACTCCAACACTTTTTATTTGGCTTTGACATAATCCTAGTCATTATTAACTAACTCACCAAGCAGACTATATTTATTTCAATAGTAAATATCATTTCTCACATGATTTGGCTAAACTGTTTATAGTTCATATCTTCTCCAAATATGGTGTTCTATTCCATGTCACTTCCAATCATGAATCTAAGTTTATCTCAAACTTTCTCTAGTTCTTAAAAATTACTCTCAGTACACAACTTTATTTTACTTCTAGATATTATTCTGAGAGAGATAGCCAAACAAAATATACTAACCAGACACTAAACAATACCTCTGTGTTTACTGCAACTACCAACAGGATAATTAGTCAGATTTTCTGCTACTTGCAGTATTCACATATAATAATATACTAAGTATTACTATCAGTATCTCATCATTCTTTGTAAATTTTTAGATATAGTTCACATCTCATTATCTGAGATCTGATGAGAGTCTCTCAGAAGTCCATATGGGTTATCTAAGCATTATCCAAGAATACAGAAACAGGAGTTAAAATAACTTTTGGCTTTAGTTTATATGCTATAAATCATACTAATTGTATATTTTGGAAAAGTACTTAGGAGACTAAAAAAGACAAGACTACCCAAAGATGGTAAGGTGTATTATTACCAATACTAGAAGATAGTGTTAGTTTTGGTTAATTTTCAGGATAAGGCTATTGCAATATAAACTACTGGTTTATATATTAAGTATACTATCTAGAGTAGTTATCTGGAATGGAGATTACTAACAAGTTACTCTGGTTTCTAATGATCCTCAGATATCAGGAATGAATATTCATGGAGTTAACAAAGGTCTAGTAAGTACAGTACTAAAAGAGAACTCAATAAAGAACTCTGTGTAGAACTGTCTATTTTATATACTAAGACTAGTAGTCTATGCTACTATTGTGATTAGTGTTATAACTTAAGTCCCTTAGTGCTGGACAGAAGAAGAACCTTGTATAGGGTTTACACAAGAGAACTTAATAGAGAACTCTGTACAGGATTGTCTACCTTATATATAAATATCTAATGGCTCATGTGAGCTATGTCTAGCCTACCCTAAATGACCATGTGTATACTTTAAGGTCTGTACATTGTATGACATCACCCTTCCAGAATCTTCTACATTCTTCCCTGTATCATGTGATTTATGACCATGTCATCTGATGTGACTTGCTGTGTGATGGCATGACCTTGTCACTCTAACCCTAACCCTAGTTCTAAAAATAGGATAAGAGAAACTTAGTCAAAAGGAAAATAAAAATGAGAAAAGAGAATAAAAATGTTAAGTCCACTTCTTTCATTCTTAACAATTAGCCTACTCTAAATAACTAGATATCTATCTTAAAGTCAACATGTGTTAAACATGTTATATGATGTCATTCCTTCCAGAACCTTTTACTATTTTCCATTGTGACATGTGATCATGTGACAGTGACATATGATATTATGCTAAACCCTAGCTCTAGTTTCTAAAATAGAAAATAAAATAAGATATTTTTTCCATAATTCTAACATATGGCTAGAATAGAATATGATATAAATAAAGACTATCATCTAAGCATTAATTATTATAACTTAAGTTAAAGAGTTAAGCAAAAAAAAGAACCTTGTATTAGAATTAACACAAAAGAACTCAATGAAGTTTCAAATACAAAGTGTCAATCTTATATATACTAGGTGTCAGGCACAGTTCACACTGGGGTGGAAGTCTGCAGAATGGACTCAGAGATGTGTGGACTTGTGGAACGATCTTGGCTTCAGCTTATGTGCTGTGCCATCTGTCTGCCATATGGTCGCAACTTCAGATGATAGGGAAAAGTC
>Ga0157364_1000769_pt1 | contig 24191 bp, 8 predicted proteins | sample AttsexASBM2_FD_111476 | JGI IMG/M metagenome (GOLD analysis project Ga0157364, IMG submission 111476) | Fungus gardens microbial communities from leaf cutter ant in Ribeirão Preto, State of São Paulo, Brazil - Atta sexdens ASBM2 | ecosystem: Host-associated > Fungi > Mycelium > Unclassified ...
TTAACTTACAAAATGTAATTCTTCAATTTAGCTGCAATGAAAAAACAAAAATCTTAAATGAAGAAATGTCCTTCCCATTGCAGTAGACTTATAAAATCATTCTCTTTCTATTTATTATTTCTTGTTTGAATGTTTTGTATTTATATTAATTTTTGTATTTTGCAAATGGTATGCATAAAGGGAGACACGATGGATTCGTTTACGTAACGCACGCCAGAAAAAACTGATCAAGATTTGCTTAATATTCACTTCTCGTATTTAACTACTTACTTTAGTCCAAAAAGGAGCATTATTATAATCTCAGAAAATTTTTAAGCATATTCTCCATTTCCTATATGCGCATATTTCGTTGTTATATATTTAATATTATTATTTAGCGAAGCCAAAAACGTATCATATAAATATTAGCAATAAGCCTGAACGGAGCGTAGGTTGATGTCGAACGTACTTATGAAACTTTGTCAATATGCATTCATATGTCTTGACAAACCGAGACTAAGAGGTAGACTTCTGGTAAGCGGCTCCTAAAGCATCAATATTATTGTACAATATTTAATATTTTACAATATTATTGAATGACTGAAGGCTTTATTGTGCCTCCAGACTGTTTGTTTTGAAACGTTCAAAGAGGGCATTAATAATATTGTACAAAATAATTGTACAATAATATTGAGCATTTAAAGATCACTTAAGGAGCCTCATTCGACGAGTCGCCTTCTCTTTTCAAAAACACGTACTTAAGATATTTCTCAGGTACACATATTTTGTCAGGTTTTTATCAGGTATACACGCGTTGGAATTTTCGCTCGACACTGCTCGCTCTGCTCGGAGAAGAAAAAAGTTTAAGAACAACAAAAACCGTGACACCCATAATAAATCTGTAAATTCTGCATACCAGGACAATTCCTCATAATGATGCAATCGTTGCCGAGCAGTAGCACGTCCGTGAAGTTTCTACTACGCCTAGCCACCCCCAGCAACAGGTGCTCGCCCGCGTGGGCCCTCAGCAACGCTACTTGATCATCCAGTGACAGCGCTTTGAATTCGTCGAAGCACTTGGCCCACTCGATCAGGATCAATAATTGTTCCCTCATGCTGTCGCACACGTCGTTTATCCCAGCTATTCGTTTCGTGCTGAGATCAATTTCGCCGTTCGGACTGTCTGGCTGTTGAAGCTATATGAATTGAAAGTATTGTTTTATTAACATATTTCCATATTAATGCAATATTTTGCAATTTTTATTGTGCATTTTCTCGTTTCTGACGTCATAATCATAGTAGTGGTGAGTGAATAATACTTTAACGTAAAAAAAAACGGAAAAATATTACTTTTTTTTTATCTAATAATAATTAATCATAATAAATAATTTACAACGTTAATTTTAAGCGTTAAAAAAGAAAAATGAAACGCTGTTTCATTTTCAAAATAAGAAATGAAGTATATTCGATCGTCGTCGAATTTAAGAATTTAATTCAAAAAATTTTATAACGCTCATTTGAAGAATGATAACAAGAATTGCTAAACGCATAATATTCATAGAAATGAACAATAACGAAATAAATTAAACAATGCGCCGAATTTTTATGCGTATTTTAACGAATGGCAATATATAAATATTTAATTTGACCAAAGGTCAAGTCACTCACCTCTAACCCGCCAACATGCTTGCTGAGCATTTCGGCGCGTGCATCCGCCTTTACCACGTCTTCTTTCGACGGACCCTTATTCTTATCAGGCGGATCTTCATTACTAGGTCGCCGACAACTTATCCGGTCTCTTTCGTTTTGTACGGCTATGAAAATTATCAGGAATTTTTAACATAAACTTCCTACTCGAGCAGAAAAATAAAGTTAGTTCCGTACAAAAAAAAATTTGAAAATTAAATGTTTTTTCTCACATATATTAAGTAAGAAAGAAGACACTTGAGTGACGGGTTGAAAAATAAGTTGTCTTTAGCATGCAATTGTGCTGCTAATAATTTACTTTAACAATTTAACTTGGTACGAATTAAAAATTTACATTTTAAATAATATTTAAAAAAAAGTTAAAAATATTAATCTTTAGTTGATATATAATGCAATAAAAATCTTAATAAACTTTATGATTGACATGATTCCTCTTGATTTCTAGACATTTAAAACAAATGATTTTGATCTTAATGATTTAATCTTAAATGATGTTCTAAAGTCATGATTAGATCTTCAACAAAAATTTCATAACCTAAATGGTCGCCATTTTGTTGAAAATAGTTTTAAAACAATTTTGGACGAAATTGGTGTCCTTAAATATCCAACAAGCATACCATGCCTTTTGAAAACAAAAGTTCATAGTGCGCGACAAACGACTTAGCAAAACTAAACTCACCCTCTTTCTTCATACCGGCTCTGAAGCATTTCCGTAATCGACAGTACCTACATTGATTTCGCTTGTCCCTGTCAATCGGGCATTTCCTTTGAAATCTGTATTAAAAAAAAGAGGATATTTCCTTGAAGAAATCAAGCTTCATTACATCACACTTGCTTTGCAACTCAAGATTATTAAAATATGTGTCGGATAATGTCGATTTATCGCTAAAATATTATAATACAAGCATACCTGCATGTATACTGATGATTTTTTCTGACAGATCGGCGGAAGAAACCCTTACAGCCATCGCAAGATGCAGCGCCATAATGCTTTCCTGTAGCACGATCGCTACATATGGCGCATGTTTGTGAAAGGGCGGCATTAACTCCTGGACCAGGAAGAGCCAGGACAGGACCACCCGCTGCACCTGCTCCCATGCCCATATCTGCGTCTACAACATGAAACAGACAAATATTCTCTTCATTTTTTTCTTGATATAATACACGTTGAGCGTCTTTATTTTTTTCAGGGAGGAAAGAGATTAACACTAATGATAGATCAAACTCTTGTTTTAAATTTTAAAACATTTTAGTTATATAAATTATTTAAAACTAAAAATTTTTGAAAAATTTTTAAATCGCAAAGATTTGAAACCTTTGAAAATGTAAGGAAAAAATTTTCTTGAGATTGCACACGAATATGTACGTTAAAGCAATCATAATTCTTAAAAATTCGTTATCTGTGTGCATAAAAGAAGAGGCCATTTCAGATAAGAAAATGTAAAGTCTTATAACAGGAAATATATATTTCAAGAGTTTTTAGATTTTCAATAATTTTTCAGTTTCAAATAGTATTCAAAATATTCAAAATTTTTTCGTCATAAAATGATTCAATATATTTCATTATGAAATTAATTAAAGTTAATACGTATATTACCATTATTAATATTATAATCGTAATATTATTTCACTAATATCATTATATTATTATAATATTATAATATTATAATAATATTAATTTGAATAAAATTAGCGTTCGTATATACATAAGTAAATTTCGATATTGAATAGAGAAAATATAAAAACAGATATAATCACAAAATCATTGCATCTTGTCCCGTAGTATAATTAATAGGAATTAATGTCTTCTTTTATACATAATATGCATAAAAGTTCGAAAATAAAGAGATATTATAATAAAATTATTAACATTATATTAAATCGAGGAATTATATATTAAATATTAATAAGTTATACTTTCCGACAATAATGTTGTGATATATAATATTTAATAAATTATATGATGCGAATAGTTCTAGATTTAAATGATATGCATATATACCGCCGATACTGGGTCAGTAAGGGTTAATTATGCTAATCGCCGTGAACCTTGAGAAAATGTATGCAATGATAATATCACGTAAGTGATAAAACGCGTAGCGAATGTTTAATTAATTCAAAGCTAGACTTCTCATAACATGTAAAAGTAAACATTTGAAAATCTTCCTTCGATGATTTCCAAATAATTGGATAAAATAAAAATACACATAAAAATTCTTTAAATATTGTAGTTTCAATTGCTTCGAATTATTTAAAACTAAAAATTATTGAAAGTTTCAGAAACATCCAAAAAAATTTTTCCTGAAAAATGTCTATTCCATATATCATTAAAATATCCATTCAAAATAAAACTTAAAAGATAAAATTGATACTAATATTATTTATTATAAATTTATTATAAAATTGATACTAACATTATTATTTATTATATAAAATGGAAAATGTATTTAGATAAATTATATAAAAATTATATTATAAAAAAAAATATTATATCTTCAAGAAACTTTCAGCATGTTTAAAATATTCAAGATTTCCAGAAATCTTTTGGTTTCGAAAGTATTTTTAAAAAGTCATGTTCGATGTACTTTCAATCCAGCATTACAGCAAATATATAAATATACACTCAATATTTGCTTCGTATGTTTACAAAATTTTCACACTGTAATTTCTATTCATATGCGATGTTAAATAAAAATTTATGATATCAAATTCTGCTCAATTCTAATAACTTCTAATAATATCGCCGAGTAAAAATTTATCCAGATTGTTTCAAGGTAACCTTCTTATTGAGAATGTAAATATAGATATAAAAGATATTAATATGGCTTAAAATTATTTATTATTAATTACTGTATTTATTACAAAAGATAATTCTAATAGATAAATCTTGATGATGAGAAATAATGCGAGAAATAATATTATGATGATGAAAGATAACATTATAATGAAACTTTAAGTATGTCAGTTGTGATGAAATATTAAAAATTTACAAAAGATAATCAAGTACACGTGAAAGGAAAATATTTTCGTAAACAATTTAACGAATGCAACCGCTTAATTGTCATTCTTTCTGTTTTAATTATAATTAGGTCACTGCATGTAAAATTTCAGATTGCGAAAATTAGTGAGACGCTCTTATACTATATTAATATTATAAAATAAATATTGACCGATTATATATCAAATATGTTATAAAAACATAATATTTTTTTCAAATTTTTGTCTTTCAATAATTTTATAGTTAAATAATTTTGGCCATTTCTCACATTAAAAAAATTTTTATATTTAATCGATATCCTATGAATCGAATTAACAACTTGTTTTTATTAGAATTTCATGAATCACCATTGATTCAAAATATTGTTAAAATTGTTAATTGGATTTTAAGAACCGTTGATGTAACATCGACATCATATGAACAACTCAATACTTCACTTCTCCGCGTGAACGTTTTAATTCTTACTTTTAATTAACTCTCGTGCGTGCCGTCAAGGAATACCGGAGATACAGATATCGCGTAAAAGACGTAGATTCGAGGCCTTGGAATAATTTATAATGTGCGATATAATAGAGTTAATTGATACGTGATATTATTTTGTTCCTTATCTCTTCCCTCTTGTTATAAAACTTATAATCCGCAGTTTCCTTTTCTTTATTATTCAATTTGCCAGATTTATTTATAATTGTGAGAAATATTTGCTTCTATATAATGCCAAACGAAAGGAAATCCCCAATGTGAGATCAACCAGATTAAAAATTGCGAAATCGATCCTTCCTCCTTCCTTTTAATAATTCCCGAGATATGTATTGTTATATATGCAATGTATTATTTAGTTATTTTCCACATAAAAGAAAACATATGTCATAAACACTGAGTAGTTCTTTAGTTTTAAATGTGTTCTATATCTTTAGACTTTTCTTCAGATAATTACATAATTGTCTGTATATTTGAATTTGAAATCTGATATACAATAAATAGCAGGATATTTAAACTAAGATCATGTCAATGATAACGTCAAATGAGAACAATCTTTATTATGAATTTATTTCTGTTTGAGTGTTACGTGTGAAAATCAAGTCGCTTATCGTCATTAATGCAATAGCTTATGGAAATTCCTGATCTTATCAAATGGATCTAATCTTGGAAAAGCAAAAAATAACGGAAGTTAGATAAATTTATTTTGACTTTTTGCCATTCCGAAATTGTGTCCTCAATTGTATTTTTGCTTTTGAAAAAGCGTAACTTATTAAAGACGTCTTTTAAAAATAGATAGCGCTACATAAAAAAATAACACAATGGAAACAGCGCAAGTGTTTTAGAATTAGATTATAAAGATACAAGTAAATATAAATTAAAGAAATATTAACTTCGAAAAATAGCATATAGAATAATTATATTAATAAATTTTAAGAATTTATTTAAAAAAAGAATCGGATTGGAATTAAAAAATATTGATATTTATTTCATATAAATATACTTTACTATACATATATATCGAAATCACATCACATCACGTTTGCTCATATCACAATTTTTTGTTCACACAATATTTTGTTTATAGAAATTGCCTGTTCTGAGTTTAATTCATTTCCAAGAAAAAATAATGCATTTCAAGAGTCACTACACTTCTAATATCCATTTTTATCAACATTAGATTACTTTAAGCTCATTTCATCATAGACATAATAAGACTAGATTTCCTTGAAATTGTCGCTTGAACAATAGCTTAGAAAGAACAAGATACCTTGAAGTATTACTTTCTATGTCTAAAATACGTTAAAGAGAATTGAAGAGACATCTTGATATGTTCAATTCTTTCTAATAGAACATAGCAACTAATTGTAAGACAGGGAATGCGCAGTCTATTTCTATTATCTTTTTTTAATTCTAAGAATTAGAAAAAGATAAATAAGATAAACCAAAACTATAGTAAATGTATATTGGTAGAAATGGATATCAGACGTGTTGTGGCGCGACAGATTTTCTTTGCTCGTAATTCTAGTGATCTCCGAGCACGATAGAAATACAGAGCAAAGCTTTCGAAATCGTTTGCGCAACAATTATTTATCGGCTTATTAAACACATTTCCACAACCTCGCGAGGGAAGGTAGGAAAACATAGCGGTGTTACGTATTATAGGCAAATAGAAGGTAATTCGCGGTGAATGATTATTTGAGAAGTGGTACACGAAAAAACCGCTTGTACATATTATGCAGCACGTGCCACTAAAATTATCGTCACACACATGACGGATTTATGCGTTAAATTTTTTTTTTAACGTAATAACTTACATTCACGTCGAATATTTAGTGCTAAACGTAGCTGTACGATTCCTTTCTAAGAAATCCATTACGACAAAGTTCAATGCAATCAATAAACTTAAACCTTACTAATTTATTCTATTAAATAAGAAATTACCTAATACTGTTACCTACTTAATACATTATTTTCTAGTCAGTGTATGTAATCTTCTATTAAATCATTTAGAATAATTCAAAAAAAGTTCAGAAATTTCAAAAGAGGATTATTCAAAGGAATTTCGTTCAATAAAATTTGCGAGTGTCGAGATTATTAATGTCAAATTTAGAAATAAAAGAATTCACAATTCCATGTCTCTTGCTCTAAAAATTCTTTTCATGTATTGAAGGACAAAAATTTCAATATTTTATGGCTTATCGAAATGTAAATCTACCAAGATTTATTTTAAAGTATAAAAGAATCCAACGTGAATAACATAAATTAATATAGTTACAAAATAAACTGTATAGACTATGTCTCGTAAAAAAGAACAGATAAAAAACAGTTCAAAGTAAAGAAAGAAACATAAACATCTATTTTTTTCCTCTGAGTTGAGCAATTTTTCGTCTAGAATGTTTGTTATAAATTGGAGGGTTGCAGTTTTATTTTCTAATAAAAGATTTGTTCGCGTTGCATGCTCTTATTCACTTCAATGCGTTCGTTGAAGTCAAGAGCTATGATAGAAGTATGTTGGAGCATGCGACGCAAACAAAGTCATTTTCTTCATCTCTCGAGATCTTATTCGAGACATATTTAACAAGCGGTTCAGATGACTTAACGAGGATCTGCAAGAGTGAAGAAATTCCAATTAAATTATAATAATTTAAATTCTCCTTTTTAATAGCAACCTATCTGGACACGTATTCAACAGTATTCATGGTTGTTCAGCACAATATCATTACACGGTGGCGTTTCCCGAAATAGCTACGGTTAGGGATAATTGTGTGTCTATCACTCCCGTGACCTTGGCATTAGGGAAGAAAACGGATAATTTATTGGATGCCCAGCCAGCCCCGCCCTTCCCCCACATTCTCTTCATCGGCTGAGACGTCGCATGGATTCCGGACTTTGGACAGTGATGTCGCACGCGAATAAATCCTCCGATTCGCCCCCACGATTCCCGAATGCTATCGTCGCTCTCCTAGACCAGACGGAGCCTATTATATATGTGCCAAAGTCTAACGCTTGGTGACTCGTGTCTGCTCACATACATATACAAATACACACAGAGCCCTTAACCACGTGTACGATTCACCTGAGACTAATTCATAGTCAGATCTTATATATTTAAGACTGTTTTATTCATTAGCCAATCATATTAACATCTTAAGATATTACACTGCAAATAACAATAAATTTATAATAAATGCATGGAAAACGGTTTTGCTGAAACATCTAAAAATTTAGGTACACAGATCTGAAAGTAATTTGGTTAGATTAACAAAACAATCACGTAGGCTGCTCAAGCTAATTGCTAAAATGTCAAAACTTTTGGCAACATTGCTCATCATGCCTGAATTTCCTACATTATTTTAATGATTCGGTAAAATTATTTTTAGAACTGTATCTATCTAAAATTTTAGATACTTCAGCAAAATTGTTCTTTCCAAGTGGTTTCATATATATGTATGTGCATGTATGTATGTGTGTGTGATTTAATTTTCCATATAAGAATAGCACTTACTGTATACAAAAATTAAATGTATAGTTTATTTTTACGCAGAAAATTAAATCGCACACATGTATGAAGATACTTATTATAAATGATTTAGAATACATTTAAGATGAGTCTTAATAACAAACTATCGGTCTTAAAGACACCTCCTGTTTAAATAGATAATAAAGTCTTTGGATTTGCGTTTTATCGAGTTCATGCATCCCGAGAACAAGCAAATCTCTGCGATGATTCACGGTGTGTGATTGATAATTAAGACCGTTTGTTCTAAGCAACGTTATGTCTCTCAAAGTAGACCAATGTAAGGTGTTTGCGACTGAAATAAACAAATCATGAGTTTCACAACACAGAACAAGGTTGAGGAAGCAAAGAATAAAAGTTTCCAATCGTATTGTAAAAAAAGAACTTGTCGCAAGCAAAGAAATGGTTATTATATCACGCAGAAAAATGCGACGTCTAAACCAAATTCACGTCAGCTATGTTACGCGTACGCGGTTTTCTGTATCATTCTGAGTCAGCAGATCGGTAATTTGATAAAACTGTGGTTAATACGATAATCTTGGCCTACTCGAATGTTTGTAAGTTTAGAAATTATTTTCAAATTTCTGTAATGTAAACTTTAACCCTCCGCGACCATTGAATTTTACTTCTGTCAGCACTTTGGGTTTTTGAGCTTCAGTGTAGATTTTTATACTCTTTCATTTTAAAAAATCTAAAAAGTCTTCTTACATATTTGTGAAATCTTTAACATAACGAGTTTTTTGCTATCATAGAAGTTGGATCGTATTAATTTATTTTTTCTACAAATGTATCTACCAGAAGTTGTAATAAAAAAATCGATTATGCCTTTAAAATTCAGTCACCGAAAATTAAAAGTATATAAAAATTTGGGCAAAATTCAGACTTGCTCCTTTTGACTGACCTTCTAATTTTCTTCTCGATTCACCACGGCTCATCTTCGTTGCCATCCGTCCTCGTAAAATGCGAGCAATGTATGTCAAAAACGACCGGCTTCAATCGAGAAAAGAACGCACAAACGTGCTAATGAGTGAATGAAATTTATTGAAACACACGGTATTACTCGTGGAGTCAAGGTCCGGTCGAGTCACTACTGTATCTTTTCTCTCGCTCCCATGCGAAGCTATTATATTATAAAATCGCGCACATAGTCGTTCAAGTTTCTCTTTTTCGATCAATCGTTTTACATTACATTAACCGAACAGACGCAACAGGTGCTCGGATGTAGACATTAGTAACGTATGCGGAGTATGTCTGGAGTTCTCCGTTGATCTAGCAAAAATATTTGCTCATATGCGATCATCCATCGCTCATCCTTCACCTATCTTCATCTCGAGGACACTCTCGTGAAGCTGGAACCTCCTCCTTCCGCAGAAAGACGCATTACGGATATGTTCCACGCTTCGCTTGTAAGTCATATACTTGTAATCATATATTCTACATATTGTTTATCTGCAATAGAGATGTATCGAGGACGAGCTGGAAAGGATAAAAATCTTACACAAGAGAACAGAGTCTGCAAGATTGAATTAATTGATATGTCAATTGTTGTCTTTGTCAATTTCCGCTCAAATTCAGATTTCAATGACCTTATTAAATTCAGGTAGAAAGAAAGAATAAACACTCTGTTATAAATAAATTTAATTAGTTTTTAGTCCTAACATCAAATTTTAAGCAATACCATCTTTATTTTTGCAATACCCCAGAATGCAAAAAAATCATAATAAAATCTAGATGACATCAAGTACAAATATTCTAAAAAAAATTATAAATAATGTATACAGGGTGATTTTACTTCGTCACCTATCATGAGCAGATAGAGAATTGAATTAAGTCAAAAAGTCATCTATCATTTTGCAACAGTTAACGAGATATTAATTACTAAAAATTATCAAATATTGATCTTGAATAATTTTTTACTCAAATACTATCAACTTTATAAAAAAACTGCAAGAGACAAAAATCATTTATTTTCTTCTCATAGAAGTCTAAAAATTTTTTCAGAAGTTTTTATCAACTTTTTACTACATTTTCTTATTTTTATCAACATGAGAAAATACGGTATTAAAAAATTCTGAAAAAATTCTGAAAAAATTTTATGAACTTTATGAGACAAAAATTAATGATTTTTATCTTGTAGCTTTTCTATAAAGTTGATATTTGAGTAAAAAATTATTCAAGACCAATATTTGGCAATTTTTTATTAATATTTTGTTAATTATTGCGAAAATTGCAAAATGGTAGAGGACTTTTCGACTCAGTTCGATTCACTCTACCTGCTCATGATAGGTGAACGAAATATGTTAAAATCACTCTGTACATGCACATATATACTTTTTTTTTCTCTCATTTTAACAAAATTGCTTGTGGCCAGATTCTGTTATACAGTTTCTAGGGAAGAAGAGACAAAAGAATCCTTCTTCGAATTCATAGAAATTTATACAAAAATTATCACTGTATCAAACAAAAGATATTTTCAAAACATATTTTCCCCATGAATAATTATTGAGAGCAAATCAATGACGTGTTTCTCTTTCTCGCTGAAGTTGTATCTTCAATCTCGTAAATGGAGATTAATAAGCAAGGAAGTCTTATCTCATCTTTCGCGATATTCTGCGACAATGTCGACGGTGTTTGCGTCAGTCGATCACAAAGTTGTCCTATCATTTTTCTAAGAACTGCAGTCGAAGGTAACTTTGCATTACAAAGTTGACGATGTTTGTTTAACACAGTACCGACAATTTCGTACGTAAACGCTGAAGAACGTCGTGTAAAATAATAAATGATGTCTCGTTCAAATTAACTTCTTCATGCTTTATCGCATGAATAAAAATCACACTAAAACAGTCTCCGATTTACTGCAATATTTTTCAATCACGAATTTCTTCGAAAAATCATCAGATGAAAAATGTAGTTAACTATAGGAAAAATTTAGTTCAATTAATTCAATATTTATTTAGCTGCAACTATTACAGAAATTTAACACTGTCGAAAATAAACAATTAATTACTTTTAATAATTAAATTAACCACAAGTTCAATCAGAAGTGGTTAAATTAATCAGAGTTAGATTTCTGTAAAAGAAGCCTCTTCACATCACAAATTTAAAATTAAATAAAAATTTCAATTTTTTATCAGCCGATTCTTTAACCAATATATTTCTTGTAAAAGAATTTCTTGAAACTGAAGAAACGTTGTCGAGACCTTTTCGCTGAAATATATAATAGCTACAGAAATATATAATAGCTACAGTTAATCACATGCTGTTTGCCAGCTAATCTGAGCTACCTTGAACAAACATTACGTCACGTCAAGCCGCGCAAAATTCGTAATGCTACGAATATTTTCACCTTATGCGACACAATGTGGAAAACGCGGTATCGAGAGCCTTTTTCTGCATCTCGCAGAATTCGAAGTTTGCAGCTGGCCAAGCTCAAACCTTTTTTAGCCTCCCTTCTATGTAGCCAGCAGGAAAATTCCTCTCAAAAAAGAAACAATCTAAATAAAAGCATTAACCGCATTAATTCATTTCTAAACAAAGTCTTTCTCGAAACGCGCATGATAATATAATTATTCTCTTCATGTTCCTTTTTCTCATCTGATATCTGCGTCGTGCTTTCACTTTCATGCATCACTTTCGCTACGTTTTACCGAACACTATCATAACGCGATAGATAGCATAATACAAAATGGCTGTTTCTTCTTGAGACGAAATCGCATTAGTTTCACTCGAGAGATTGTTAAGTTCACGATAGATGTGTCCTTTGACTTTTGCCATTTCAATACGCGTAACATGGAATCGTAATCTTTCTAAGGAGAACCGCTCTTCTTTCCTCTGAATTGAAGTGGAGAACCTCTCCACCTTCAGGTGTCCAATTGATATCTACTTAAGTTAATGCAGCGTCGCAATTGCGACACGGTAGCCGCATCGCGTGCACGTTCTATTATATTACGTAACGCCACTCTATCCCGACCGCGAGAAAATTAATGGATTCCAACTTAATACGTATGGGTTACATATAGGAAAAGAAGAAGGTAATCGACGTTATGCCGTTCCTACCTTCCTTCTTCCTCTCTCTCTCTTGTAGAATCGCGTCCGTGTGCGCGTGTTAAACGCTTGTCATAGTGACACTGCGAATCAATTTGCAGACTATTAATTATTTATGCATGCTCCACCAAAGGAATAATGCTTAAAGTGGCGCGGCGCGACGTGACTCGAAGCCGAGGCGGTATTTTCTTTTTCTTTTTACTTTTGTGAGTTTTCAGCGGCGCGCACAGATATTAGTTTACCTAGGCTGTTAGCGCAACATTAGCATAATTAAACAGTAGAGAGGACACGATGGAAGATAAGAAAAGACGTAATTACTCCGGGACCAACCTTAAAATGCGCCTTCCTGTTGACCAACGTTGAATCGATCAACGGTGCAACGTTTCATTCGAAACGCCAAACAGGAAACGTAATGTGCAGCGTACTTCTGTATCGCCATCTTGCTACTATGTTTCCTGTTTTGTTATCAATTAAAGTATAGTTTTTTCAAAGTATAGTTTTTATTATATATGATTAATCATTGCTTTATCACGTTTATTCGGTTATGTTTTCGCGCTGCGCAAATGAATTATTATTATGAAATTTCATTATATATTTTTGAATTGCAAATGTTGAGCGTTATACCATCATTTAAAAACGACAGCTAGATTTACATCGTTTCGAAGCTAAGAAGGTCGGATATGCGATACGCGATTATCGAACGACAAACATGATTCAGAATAACTGCGTCCCTCGCATTCGTAAAAATCATCGACGCGTATGTCATCATTTTAATTTTAATCTTTTAGTGAGCAAAAAAAGACTTTATTTGCAATGCGCTTTCTAATGTAACTCTATTAATAATTCTATTAATAATGATCCGTCATTAAAATAAGACAAAATTTTGTAGCAAAATTATTTGTTGTGTAAATTCAAAATAAATATTATTATGTATGTTTTATTACACTTGTCAGATGCACGTTTTTATCCACGATAATTTAATTCGTTATCCTTCATAATTTTCAATCGTAATCGGACATATTTATTATATTATTACCAGCCATTTTCGTTAATATTCGATCTTGATACGTGCCAGAAATATTCAAAGAAAACCAAATTTGAATTCCACAGCGATAAGACTCATCTATAACGTCTCTCAATACATTCTAAATAATTATAGACTAACAGAATTTTAATTTGATACAAAATCATTTTTCTAAATGTTAAAAATTAATTAATGTAAAAAAAAATTAACATATTAAGTATTACGGTATCGAATATAGATTACAAATTATTATTTCGATATTATTAAATTAATCCGTAAGGCAAAGTATGTGATAAACCTCAGGAATTATAAATAATATTATTTTCACAACTATTATTATAATAAAAAAATTTTTTAATAACTTTTCAATTATATCAATTTTATTAATATAATTTAGAGGATCAAATTTAGTTCAAAATTTTCAAAAATCTCACTAAAAATTCACTTTAGTAATACAGAATTATCTCGATCACACTTTTTTATTTCTATCTTTTATAATTATGTAAATTTTTACCATCGTATAGTCCTATATTGGTGCGTCATCGCATACACGCGTGTCATGATCCGGCGCCGCTCGCAATATAGAGAGCACACGCAGTAACACGTGATCAAGAACGTTCCATCGAATCAACGAAATCCTTGGGTTAAAACTTAATGATTTTCGAAATGTATATAATCCTCTTTCGCTGAATTTTTTAAATGTCATACTTGACACTTTCAAACACATTTATTATATTTATAATGCATAATGTCGATTTTTTCCGTTGAAAAAAAACTGTGTTGATTTAATTTTATTTACGGGAAATCATTATTAACTTAATAAGATTTTAAAGAAGAGAAAATGTTAATTAAAGAGAATGAGACAAAAGCTCCGGTAGTCCGTAAAGAGTTAATGCGTTAAATGAATTATGTATTAGTCTAATATTTTATTTCCAAAATGAGAAAAGATCAATAATATTTCTTTTTATTTCTCGTTCTTTTCTAAGTATTTTTAAATATTTCTTTCGAAGACTTATTTATTTCAAAAAAATTTTTAATTCTCTCAGCATTATCAAGACTCGAAATATAAAAGTAGGTATCAAAATGCGAATACGCCACTGTTTGTACACGGCATATTCGCAGTGTGACGCTGCTGACGATAACACGACGACGTGTCAACTGGAATGATAAGGGGCTCTTCTCTTTCTCTGTGTTTCTCTACCTCTTTCTCTTTCGTATCACAGAGATTTTTAATTGCGACGTTCTCTACCAAAGTACTGCCAGCAAACCAAGACTTGAGATCTGTTTGTTTTAGCTGCCTCTTCCTTTCCGTGTTTAAGATCAAACAGTTGTACATTTCAACTTTACTGAAGAAAAGACATAATATACGTAAAAAGTTAAAATGAACAGTATCTCAGCATATACGATCTAAAAATAATCGCAATGTTTCTCGGAGTAAAATTCTAGAGATATGAGAATGTAACCTAAATAGATGACTTTGAAAATAAATTCCTCTTTCAAAATTAAAAAGATATTAAATATTTATAGAGATAAAATTTAGTCGCATAGATCAGCAAAATAATATATCCTTAGTGTATTGCGCAGTTTCTATTTAAAAAAGATACACAATATTTACACGAAATCAAAGATTTTATTGCGTAATGTTGTTCTACGTTATCTATTAGTTCTATTTTATTTTAATCTATTATTTTATTCATCGTATCTTCAATACGACGATAAAAAGTAAATATATGAAACAAGGCCAAAACTAACAACAACGAGCTTGTTATTTGTTCCACTTGGAAGTATAAAATATTACTTGAATTATTGCTCTCTGCCGATGTCACAGGCGATGTATTCTAAAATGGAACGGCGAGTCACTCTCTCGAGCCAGGCTTAATTAATCCAGAGACTGTCGATGCAACCTTAACGCGCAGTGCGCAGCCACACACGGATGCGGAATGTCACGCGAAAACGCAAGTCATGTTTAGGTCATGGCACAATTAGATCGAACGCAAGCCAGCGGGGCCGTCACGCGCGTAAAACTTCCTTCAGGATGATCGCCGTTGGCGCTTCTAATCGTCACCGGAAAGTTTTCGAGCACGCTGCATATCGTGAAGAGATATTTTTTTACGTAACATTGAATAAACAATCGGAATTGGAGAGCGCGGCAGATAGAGCGGTCCAGCCGCTTCTTTAGGAGCCTGAGGTGAGGAATTTATTTCGCTAAAGTAATATGTTTTGAAAACATGGAATGCGAATTAATTTTCAAAGCATTATAAACATTTAATATATATTTTTTTTTTATCTCTAAGTTAGTATTTATGCTAAACTAATCAAATGCTAAATATCTGATCAATTTTTTGTATATTATTCAATCCAATTTAAAATCTTCATTTTATTTCGATAAATATAATTGATTTTTATTTCATCAAGCAAAAAAGTTTGATAACATTGGATTAGACTCCTCTATAAACTACTCAGTTTGTACTGAATGGACTCAAATTAAAGTTAAAACGTTTGCAATTAACTTCATTGGCAGTTATTCCAATTGTTTACAAATTATATTTTATCGCTTTATAAATATATTATTTATGAATCAACAATCACGAAGGCTCGTATAAACATTTACTTACATTTAATTTGTTTTTGAAGCCACAAAAGTATTTTTATTTTTATTTTAATTAGACAATGTTGTATTATTTCAAAACGCTACTGTTGATTTTAGTTTCACGTAGAAGTAGAAAATTAAATAACATTAAACAGAAATTTCTTTGATTAAAATAGAAACGATTTAGTAATAATTGACACAAGTCATAGTTATTAATTTGATAAGCGTCGCGATGACTTTTCTCATAATATGAGTAATATTATCAACAGTTGCCTCTATCTATGACGAATTTTAACAGTTGACTCACTCAATCTCTCTATTTATTTAATTTGCTATGCAACAAAATTTCCATTGTTTTAAATAAATTTCATTTATGATTTTTTAGAATATCTTATATGTCAACTTATGAATTTTGTTTTTTTTTTATTAAAATATATTTTGTTACGTAACCGCGAAACATCGATGACTTCGCGATGATACAGCGTAGTGAAGAATTCAAAATACAAAAAATCCACATATCAAATTTAATATTTAAAATAATAAATTTTTTTAATTCATTCGAAATTTCATTAATCAATGAGAATCCTTCCAGTTTTTTGTTTACACTTCAATAAAACGTACGGAAGATAAAAAATACAATCAACGAACGTCCATGAAGGGTCAGTTATTGAAATAAAACGAAAGTGGCGCGTAACAGAGTTGATAAAGAATCTCAACATTGTCGCTCTCAATTGGAAAATGATACTTATCCCCTTACGATCCTTCACCACTCACAGATAACAACGGGAATTATACGTTAAAGTGACGCATGCAATGAAGGGAGAGAATAAAAAAGAACAGAAGCGCACCTGCCAGACCCATCGTGAAGATTCTCTTTTTCAACCGGTTGATCTCCGTGCCGGTCCTCGTCGATCTCGATGGACCGCCACTCTCTCAATCACTATCGCGATGCTGCTGACGTGTTTACTTTCTTACCGACTACTCGTTCGCAATTCAATCGAGAGATCAATCCTCGATCAACTCCGCTGCTTCCATCCGTTGCCGACTACTCCTTTTCTTTCTCTCTTTCTCTGTCTCTCCTCTGCCTTTCAATGCTTTTCTATGCGAGGAGCGTGTTCACGCGAAAGAATAGGAATCACCCATCGTTTAAATCTATCTCGCTTAAATCGAAACTGGACGATTTTAACGCGATGTCGAAAAATTAAGCGAGAACGCGAGCGATGGCGAGTGACGGTGATAATCACGACGGCGTTAATGACCTTCGCCAGACACCACGGCGGCGGTCCGATGACGACTGGCAAACAGCTGTAAACGTACGCACGTTTTGCCATCGTACTTTACTGTTTCGCAATGGTGGGAGACTAGTGGCCGCGGACATGAGCGTTAACGCGATCAAACGCGTCACGTATCTGCGAATCTTTCCAGATTTTATCTCTAAATATGTAGATAGAGTTGGTAGGTAGAATGTTTAGAACACATCTACAAAAATTTAATTTTATAATTACATTTTTTTACTAATTATAATATCTTATAGTTACATTATATATTAATTACATGATAGATGAACGTAACAATAATGAATTTAAGATTTCTGTGAGAGTATCTAGAAATATTTTTTATTTTCCTTTTCCAGAACAAGGTTTTTAACTTCTTTCCGGTTTTTTTAAACGCACCATTGATATTTTGATTGTGAATTCTGATAAATTTAAATCTAAAAAAATAAGTAAAACAATCCAATTTGATGGCCAAAACTCATTGTTAAAGCTTTGGCATTTACATCAGAATTTTTCACATTTTTGTATAATTCGAAACAATAAAAAATTTGCTCTATTTCTTGATTCTTGTTGACGAAAGAATTAAAAAATTCATGTTGTCGACAGGAAATAAAAAAAACTATGCCTATGGTGTGACTGCCTCACTTAAAAGTCAAGAAATCAAATGAATTCATGTAACAAATTCTCTGATAATGATTTAAACGAGGAACACGTGTCAATTTTTGGAAAAATTTTCGAGAGATAACTTTCATATCATTCAATGATTTTGAATATCTATATCCCCCTAAAAATATAACTGTTAAATAAATTTAATAATCGAAAAATATATGTAATATACAATGATAAGATACGATATTGACAATTGTTTATCTGACTCGATTATCTTCTTAGGCACGAAAGTATCAATCTATGTTATAACAAAAAATTATTCGTTACAGCCAATGCACAAAGTTTTTTTGTTCTTGATGAAAACAAAAAAACGTATGTTATGTCATTTTATTTATGACGATTCACTGTGGAACCAGGTGGCTCGGATGACATTACGTCATTGCGTCCTAGGTACCGACGATGTGATCGGATGCGCCGCAAATTGCATCGTTCTTTTTTGCGCGAGAGCCTACGTAAGCGTCGAAAAGAGCTAAAAATACAGAAAGTGGGACTAGTCGAAAATATATTGCCTCTCGCATATGCACACATTTATCTCATTCATAGGCCATGCTATACATATCACGCGTTTTCCAATGTTAAGAATCATTCGGCGTGGAGTGATTAATTAATAATAATTAATTAACAGCAATCACCCATAAAAATAATAACAAAGACCTTTGAGAAAACGTTGAGATTTGAGATGTAAGCATTCACATTTGAAATGGAGAAAGCCCTTCTTTTGAAAAGCCCTTTTCTAAGTTTAAAACTGTAGTATTGCAGATTGTATCTTTGGACGTTAATTATTTTTTATTGCTGGCTGCTCAGTTTCCTTCCGATATTATTTCCCGTGCAGAAAACAGAAATGTATGACCAAGCCATTCGTTATTTTTTCTTCTATCGGCACGGTTGACTCGCTACCAGACTAATCAGACGGCTGTGACAAAGAGACTGCTGAGATTAATCGCTCGCGTTTTTTTTTCGCGCAAACACAGACTATGGAGAATGACATGTGTAACAAAGCTCCTACTGGATGGATATGCATCGAGAAAGAGAAAGAGAGAAAAAGAACCGAAGTGAGTCAGTTTTCCTGCGATAAAGCACAATACAGAAAGCTCCTGTTCCAGCACTGACGGACAATGAGACAGCGAATGAAAGTGTGATTCATACCTCTGTTTTCTTCGTGTTTACTCCCTCTGTCCTTCGTGTGCCAGTGATATGCTTATTAGTGCTCGCGTTTATATGTACTTGGCATTACGGTGTCGATATTGTTCGAAAAATCTACGGGGGTACGACGACTGATAATTTCGCGAGCGGGCCGCGGATGGGATTTATCGAGTACCGCAAGAAAACAGAAATACCGACGTAGTAGATCTGCGATATCTTTGGATGTCTGCCTCATGTATTTTTAGATTTTCGTATCGTGTCACGCGCGTTATACACGACCGATTTCTCGGCCGTTAATTGCGAGATACCGCAACGAACGCGACAACACTTTGCAATGATATAATCGACGATCGATGAGTTTGTATTCCACGCTTTTTTTTACGATTTCATATCTATCTGATAAACACCCATTCGATTTGAAATTGATTCGAGGTTATTGTTGGATATACATCGGTTTCTATATCCATGTTCAAATTGCATGTTGAGGAACAGAGAAGAATTTTCGAAATTATTTTATAAATATTTACCGGTATAATTTTGATTTAAAAAAAACAATAAAACGTGATAAATATTAAAAATAAAACGTGCGAAAAGTCAAATAATATATACATCATTTAAATGATAACGTAATCACAATTTAACGATCAAATTCGTGGAATTAATGATAGGATTAATGATAGTTTACATCTTGCATTAGATAATTCGTTTATAAATAGTTTTGTAAAAAAATTTAGCATCCCATGTGTAGATAAGATAAGACAAGATAAGTAAGATAGAAAACATTTTCAATAAGATTTAGCAAGTATGTTAAATTTTTCAAGCTGATACAATATGCGCTATAAAAGTCAAATTATGTTATTTAGAATAATCGTTATTTTTACATTGACGGTCTGAAAAGGATATTTGTATAAATTCTAAAAGAGCTAATATCTTTGACGAGCAAATACATATGTATTTGTTTCATTTCAAGCAATTTTTGTTTCTTAATTTAGCTTTACATAAAAAAGAAGTGTTTACGTCAATGCAAATAATTGAATGAAATAGGATCTAAAAAATTGAATTGCAAATTTAAAAAATTTTATATAATATCCACATTTAGTATTCTTTTTAATAAATATTGACTTAATTACTTGTCGAAATTCAGTATTAAGCCTTCTTTTCTTAAATATTTCTTTTGCTTAAATTTAAGAATTTCGAAGTTTTATTTATGATCATAAATATCGTCATAAATTATGTTATGGTATGGAAGTAAAAAAAAGAAGTAAGATATACGTAATCTCTTTTTGATACAGTTTCTCTCTGAATAGTACACTGCATTGATAACGAACTAAACCGATAAAATATAGAGATAAAAAGATAAACTATTCTTCAAATAAAATAAAATACTGTCTTCCTATAAATTATGATGCTTTAAAAATTTCCTTTACCTTTTAAGTGTCTATTCCTTGTAATCACATTTTTATTCTTTTATTTATTTTTCAATGCTCCTTTCCTTTTTGTAGTGTTATTTATATCATATAATTCTATTTGTGTATAGTAGGACATTGTGATACCTAAAGACATATTTTACCTTGATATATTAGTTATTTTTTTAATAATAACTGAATTTTTAATTTTAATTTTTGGCAGTATTCAATTATAATGAAATTTTTAATTTAAAAAAATTTCATTATTGTTAAAAAATTAATTAATGTCCAAAAGTACAAAATGTACTCCCTAGGTACCACAATCTCTCCTATATATATTCATAACTTACAGTTAACTTACTTTACAATCAAAGAAAAATCAAGACATTGTTAAATAAAATCTTTACAGTAATTTCCGAAAAAAAATTTCTAATATTTTTTCTAATATTATTATACGAAAGTACTCACAAATCCCGAGATATTCACACGTACTGAAATCCAGATCGGGCTGGTCAATTATATCAAAGGGAAAGGCTTCGTCATCGAGCTTCATCGCAGAGCGCTCTTTTTTCTTGCGTTTTGCAGTAGCAATTGTTACAGAATAACGAGACTACTCTCGAATTGTAGACGAATCGTCGCAATGCGCGAGCACTACCAGTATATGCGTTTCATGAACAGTGCGGCGTACAATGTGTGATACATTGTCGTTACGCGGATTCTAGCCTCTAATCATCAATATGACCCAGCGATGTCACTCGATGTCGAGAATATAACTCCGGAGGAGAGTTATATGCGAAGTCACGGAAGAGTTGTACACGACGGTTTGATCTCGACAGACGCACTAAAGTGCGGGATAGAATTTTTCGTTTTGAGAGATCGCTGGAGTAAACGGTGCTCGCAGTGGGAAAGAAGGAGCGGACAGGAGGGGAGGACGACTCGGAACTGATAATCTAATCTTGTCCTGCTTGTCGTTACACTTATGCACATATGATGCATTAGGTTCGTAGGAATGTTTTTCTATAAAACAATTAGAGAAATAGAGAAAGAAGGGAAGAATGATTAAGCGGTAATCTTCACAAAAAGAGATAAATAGAGCGTGAATAATGGAAACGGATTAACGATATAAATATAATAAAAGCAAATATCTTAAGAACGTATGAAAAGAATTTTTTTTCTAGAAAACATTTATTTTTAAAATTAAAGATAGGAAACATTGTAAGTCCTTAGTAAAATACAACTGTATTTTTAATTCTTATTTGATAAGGTTTCTAAATATTTGATTAGCTAACTAATATCAAATATCTTTAGTAGATACCATTTTTGAGGAAATATTTAAAGATGTAAAAAAACAACTTTTTGAGAAAAGTATCAAGTAAAAAACTAGGTTTTTATTGTAAAAAATATTTTTTATTAAATTATATAAAATTCGTATGAAAAAACATATGAAATTCATTCATTTAAATATATAGAAGAAGAAATAGAATTTTCATTTTTCTTGTTATTTCGATACTTTTTAATACTTTTGTCTTTATAATTTTATATCAAAACGGAAATATGTATTATTGGCTGTTGCAATTCTTGGTGAATTGGTAATAGGTTAATAGGTGTGTTGTAATAGGTGTGCGTTGCTTGCACTCTTTGTATTCAACATCTGTGCTTTCTCTTTTTTCAACGCTCTTCAACGCTATTTTTCTTATCATATCATTTTAAATGCAAAAATTTTGGAGGTTTCAAGCAATGCGAACAAACATAAATGACCTAAAAAAATATCCGAGTAGAAAACTGTCAAAGTCGAAGGAAAAAAACTATTAATTTCCATTTTTTACCCTAAAATTCTAGTATTTTTCCATCATTTACATCTCTAGAAATACTTCAAAATATTATTATTCTTTTTAATGTTATATAAAAATTATTTTAATAAAATAAATATTAAACAACTTTCGATAAGGTAAATATTAATAACAATTTATTAAAACAAAACTTATCCTTTAATAACCTGAAGAATTATAACATATTGTTCAAATGAAAAAATAAAAATATATTAGGTACAAAATTGTATTTTATGTTAAAAATTTCATCATTAGTTCATGCTGGAAGAGGACACGCATGTTCCTATGTCTATAGTGCCAGATATTATCGCACGGATTGCATCAAATATGATAAGAATCATCGACGATGCTTATCATTTTGTATGTACAACGATGGCTAGCAAGATTATGTAAATGATGATAATTCGAGAAAAACATGGCAATCAATATACGATAGACTAGCATCTGCTGCAACCAGGTCGACGAAGTAAGTGCTCGTCATGATTTTTTGCCATAGTACACCTGTCATACCAGTTTCCTCTTTGCGACAAAACAATATTTCATTTCTCAATGTCTCTTTAAAAGTTTTTGTATGTTTCATAAGTATTTCTCCGAAGCAAGATATCATTTTATCAATTTCTTCCGTATCCCTTCTCTTTTCCGCTCCTTCCCACTCCGCAAAACATTTATTAGTCCCGTTTAGACGTAGCAATTTCAAAGAAATCTAATGTTTTCCTCGCTAAATTTGTACGCGTAATTGTCGGTATTTTTTACAGTTTTTTTTTTACGACAGCTTCAGTTGAATTATAAAATCGCAATTATAGCAATAATTGTATAAATAATATCAATGAGTCACGTTTATCTGTATTCGAGACATTACACAAGCAGCTCGTATAAAATATGTAATAAGATGTAATAAGAGTTTGTAATGATATATTATAACGAGATGACCTATCCTAATATAATAATTGCGCTTCAAGTTTATGCTTTTATTATAATATTAAAATCAGGATCGACGGCAGTTCGTGCGACAAAATGGCAGTGCGTCATATTACATGTAAATCTTAATTTTTAAGACAATTTGTCACGTCCTACAAATCCCTCGCTGCATTTTTCCAAATCCAAACAGATTGACGTCATGCATTCATGTTCTTGAGATCATGTTTGAGACCGCAAATTGAGATACGTTTCCTATTAAGCGAAAATAATGTCGGCGTTATAAGTCAACATATATACGTAATAATACACTGCATAATATCCGCGAGTATATCTATTCTCGGAAGCTGCAAGAGGTCAATAGGTCTCTTTAACCTTCATCTTTTTTTCACCATCGCATACCTTCACGATGTGTTGAACACATGATGCATTCAAAAGAAAAATTTGTCACGTACGTGTACGTTTTTTTAATAATTTAATTTCTTAAATTTTCTCTCTCTCTCTCTCTCTCTCTCTCTCTCTCAAGCAAAGAATTCTCTGAATTTCTCCGATTCTGTAGATTCCTTTATATCTTCGAAGAAAGATTTATCATTTCAGATTTTTTTTAGCCAAGAAA
>Ga0157364_1000770_pt1 | contig 24187 bp, 15 predicted proteins | sample AttsexASBM2_FD_111476 | JGI IMG/M metagenome (GOLD analysis project Ga0157364, IMG submission 111476) | Fungus gardens microbial communities from leaf cutter ant in Ribeirão Preto, State of São Paulo, Brazil - Atta sexdens ASBM2 | ecosystem: Host-associated > Fungi > Mycelium > Unclassified ...
ATGTTGACAGATGCCCAAGTTTATTGTATGACGTCTATGATCTATTTATTTCGATCACCACTTACCGCTAAAGCCATCTATAGGAAAACGGCGGAAGCAAAGTTGTACATCTAATATATATATATATATATATATATATATATATATATATATATATATAACATAGTATCATGTATGTGCAATTATTTACTTAAAATTTTGCCACACTAAATATATATTTCGTGTTGTAATATTTCTACATCATAATTTAGAAAAAATTAAGAGGATGGGTGGAATAAAAGGCCGAATTATAAAATTTTTATAAAAATTAAAATAATTTACTATTTTGTATTATACACAAATCGGTACAGTCAAATGAATTTATGATGTCTTTAAGATGTTACATGCAATACTTTTCTATTGCAATCAATATTATATTAAAAAAGTCCAAAAAGATTCTAGTAGAATCGTGCTTTTATTCCGCCTCAATTATGCATTTTTATAAACACATGTATAGATTAATTTGATATTCCTTTATGCATTATATATTTTTAAATATATAACTGAAATATTTTTCTTAATTACTAAACAATTTCTTTCTAAATTTAATTTGCAAATATACCGCTATGATTTACCTCAGTGAACATAGATATATCTCAAACACGTAACTCATAATTACTACATAATTTTAATTTTTTTACTCGTAACAATTATGTCAAAAATTATAATGAATTTACGCAGAAATGTTCTCAAATTTATTTCCTTCCATTTTACCTAGTACTTACATAACAATATGATTTAAATACGAAACGACGACATGATTGCTACATAACAATTATGTATTGAGATGAAATGCATATGTAATATTGTATTTATGCAATGCAAAATTTGTCACTGTGATATTACAAATAAATAAAATTGTTACTTATTTGTTATTCATTGATATTGATTCGATTTCTTTAATTTGAAGAAATTTTTTGTTTATTTCTTGCTTATAGAATTAAAAGAATAGTTGATATAGTTTTGCAACTTTTTTTTCATAAAAGAAATATATTTTTAATACATAACAAAAAATTTTCTTAAATGAAAACTATTTTGCAAAGTCCCGAAAAAAAGTCCCAAAAATTGAAAATTATGACAATGTCCCGAAAAGACAATCCTGAAATCTTAGATATGAGACAATATCCCGAAAATATCCCTGAAATTTAAGAACTGTAATAATGTTCCGAAAGGTCATAATCCTGAAATCTTAGAAATGAGATGACAATATTCTGAAAAGTTAATTCAAAAATGGATAATAATGGATAAAAATGGATAATAAAAACGGACATAATATCGTAAATAATAATTGAATCAATGTCTCATATAACACATTTTGTGTTAATAATATTAATATCTCTGCTTGTAGGGTATATAGAGAAAAAATAAGAAGCAGTAAAACCAGTTTGAAAGGCTTTTTGAATAGCTTCTTCAAAATGTTACTGTGCTGCAAAGATGAATTCTTATTTATGAGATATACATTTTAATATTGATTTATAATCTGTACATTCTTCAGTTCATGATAACCATGCAAAAGGCTCTGTGTGTATATGTGCGTATGTGCGTGCGTGCGCGCGCGCGCGCGCATAATATACATATACTTGTTGCTTACATCATCATGTTATACAATGAATGTCCGTACTTTACGAAGTACATACCTTCTGAATGTAATTGCACTAAATTATCGATTTTGCAGTTGATCATCATGATCGTGTTATATTTCTCGTCATATTTCGATTACGCTGCAATCATTTTCTTTGTGATCTTAAAAACGTCTGTTTCTTTTCAATAATTTAAATAATTCAAATAATTTAATATGAATCCAAATATAAAAGATCATCATTATTCTCTTGATAAACATTAATTTGATGGATATTCATACATTTGCGATAAAATTTATCATAGAAAACGTATGACCATCATGTAAGTATAATATTTCGCTTATCTCGATGTATTATTTGTATGTTAATGTATTATATGATTCTTACTGTAAATTATAAAATGTATAATTTATATTTATCTAATTATTAAATACAGATATCATGTAAATATAAAAGAAAGGATGTTCTGGACGAGGAAAATTGAAACATAATAGATTTTGACAAACAAAGAGACACGATATCCAACTGACGATCATGCAGAAGATATTTAAATTATTATTTAAAAAAACTTTAAAACGAAACATTCAGAACGATTTCCGAAATGTGAAAGATATATATGATAATGTGAGCAGAGAGCATGTGTATAATATGTGTTGCTCACAATTGTTATTACTTATTAAAACCTTCTTTTCTAATATAATCACATCTTTTTAGATATGAAAAAGTATCTCCTTTAGTACCATTTCAAAGCGTAAAAAGATCGATGATACGATGGAGAAGATATTTAAGATCTGCGTGTCCTACATTGCAAGATTTCGCGAAAACATTAAAATGTGAGGAATGGAAACATTTATTGAAATATAGTAAAAAATATTCCCTAAATATTAAATCTATAAGATCTGAAGATCGTATCAAAACGCATTTAATAATATTTGATCGAAAATTTATTCGAATCTTATTCAAAATGAGAACTATTGAAGTATCTGTTGATGCTACGTTTAAAATTGCTTCCATGTTATTAGAAAATTAAAATAAAAATTCAACTGTTAATAAAACGCGAGAACTTTTTACATTGATGACTTGAAAATTTAAGTCTTTAAGTAAAATTTAAGTCACGTAAGTCTTTTAAAAATTATTAATAACATTTATGAAAAGATTGTAACAATATACGAGAGCAAGTCAATAAGTTTTTAGAAAAACATAGTAAAACACATTTTTTTTATCGATTCATTTTTATTTCTCATATAGTTTCCTTTCACTTGATCCACTTGATCCACTTGATCCCTCGATACACTTGATTCAACGATTCTCCAACTTTTTCAAGCCGTCCGAATAATATAATCTAATTCTTCAAAATAAGCCTCTGTTTCGATGAACTGCTCTCTGGTAATGAATCTCTTTCCTCCAAATCATTTCTTTAGGGGAAATAGGAAATAGTCGCAGGGAGCTAAATCTGGTAAATATGCTGGGGAAGCAATTCGTAGCTGAATTTGTTGAATTTGGCCATCGGTGCCGGGCACGTGCATTGTCTTGATGGAAGAGCACTTTCTTCTTCGCCAAATGAGGACGTTTTTTCTTTAAAATGTTATTGAAACGGTCCAATAAGGCTGCGTAATCGTCATTGATTGCATTTGCTTCGAAGGTAATCGATATGAATTATACCGCGTACATCTCAAAAAACTGTGACTATAATTTCCAGCCGACTTTACGATCTTCGCCTTCTTCGGAGCTGGTTCACCCGATGAAGTCCATTGTTTTGACTATTTCTTCGTTTCAGGTGTGAAGTAATGGATCCATGTTTCGTCCACAGTAATGAATCGACGCAGAAATTCATCTGGATTACGTTGAAACATCTCCAAATTTTGTTTTTAAATCACACGGTCGCACGGTCCACAGTAAGCAAACGCGGCACCCATCTTGCCGATAGCTTTTTCATACCCAATTGTTCGTGCAAAATTGAAATTACTGTGCCATGTGATATGCCTGTGGTCTCAACAAGCTCGCGCACTTTCATTTGTCGATCAGTCAAAACAATATCGTGGACTTTATCGATGATTTCTGGCACAGCTGCCTCAATTGGACATCCCGAACAAGATGCATCACATGTGGATGTACGATCACGTTTAAATTCATCCAATTTTATACAGTCGCAAACGCTGGTGCAGATGTGCTATGAACATTATCCAACTCGGCTTTGATTTCTTTTAGCGTTAAACCTTTTATATGTAAATGTTTGATCACTGCACGAAACTCGTTTTTTTCCATTTTGCAAAAAATACAAAGATTGTTCGCTTTAATCATCTATAGAAATGGAACCACGCGATGTATTCCGCTCAAAATTTGAGTACAACAACAGTAATCAGCTGAGAGATGCTACTTGTCAAAAAGTAATGTGACATGACTGCGAGTGCCCTCTGATAGATTTTCTAAGAATTTATTGATTTACTCATATATATATGTATAATTAAAATTAGAGGGACTATTTTCCTACTCTCTCTATAGAAAATACCCTTTGCATGGGTTATCATGAAATAAAGAAATTATATAGATTATAAATATTGGAATATATTTTTAAAAAATTGGTATCAGCATTGCGTCCATGAATAGTAATGATAGATTTTGAATTTGCTCTTCAAAAAGAGCAAATTATTAAAAATTATGCTTTAGAAACGCTTGAGACAGATTAGACGATGGCTTTCCTATCGATTTTTTTATCATTGACGAGTATATTGTCAAAAAATTCTTCAGTGGCATATGGATACAAATAATAGAAATTAATTTTAAAGCATTAAAATATTAATTGTCGTAATCGTTAAATATGTTTACATTCACAATTCTCCGTTTCATTGTTATTTTATTATAATGCTTAAATTACACATCAAAATGTCTTTTAGTTCAATTAAATTAAAAAAAAATTGTTTTGTTTAATTTCTCAAGAATTTTCTTACTATTGTATAATATTTTGAATCGCAAATTTTGAACCTATGCACATATTATATGTGCGTGCGTAAGTGCGTCTTTGAGATTTTTTTTTTTTCAGGATATTGTGTATGCCTCTTCTCATATTTCTAGAGTTATTTAGAGATATTTTAAGATTTCTTTCGGAATTATAATTTTTCGTGATGTTGTCTCATTTCTAAGATTTCGAGATTGTTATTTTTCAGAATACTGTCACACTTCTTAAAGGATTTCAACTTTTCGAAATATTGTCTCATATCTAAGATTTCGGGATTATGTCTTTTCGGGACATTATCGAATTTCTTAAATTTCGGGACCGTGATATTTTAGGACATGTCTTAGTTTTCAATCTTCGGGATTGTGTTTTTTTAGGACATTGCATGTCCATCATTTTTTTATAACAAAAAGATTACTGATATATCTTAACAAAAAAGTAATTTTTTGTTGTTATTTACTTTTATTTTTCTAGTCCAATTTATTATTTACAATCTCACATACCTATACTCTTGTCTTATTAACTATAATGAATTATTGAAAAACGCATCACATCGTCGCCAAGATGTAAACCCACGATCTCTAGAACGGTAGTCTAATAACATTTACGCTAATCGCATGCTTATGATCGAGTCATTGCCAACGTTACTTATACCCCTTACTCTTTATACCATTCCTATCAATTTCATGCCTCTGTTAAGTTTCATATTAATATTTGAGGAGATTAGATGGAAAGAAAATAATACGCTGGTATTTATTCACTTATTATTAGTTAGGAAATGATACTAATCTACCCTTATTGAATACTTATCCTTTATATTTTTATATCTATAAAGAAAAAATCGACATTACAATAGAATATATTATTATCTAACTGCATAAAAATATTTAACTGGTAGCATAATAGAAGCAATTATATCAAAAATGATTTGCAATATTTACTGATTGATTGTTTTCTTTATTTTATTTAATTTATTGTTCCTTGATTTGTTTATATAAAAAATTCTCACTTTTCTCAATTCTTTAAACAAAGTAATCACTGTGAAAAAGTGACGTATAATTTACGAAATTAGATTACATTATAGTGATGTAATTTTATAGGAAAGTACAATCATAATTTTAATATTATAAACTACAATATACATTCCTGCAGATGTAACCAAAACATAATTTACCAAAATATAATTTATATCTTTTTCTATTATGGCTTTGTGCTGTAAATATTTTGTATTTGTTATTTCTAATTATTATTTCTCATAGAATGGTACATGGCCGATGTAATTTAATTACATTTAATTTACATAATTATGTTATGTGTTAAATATGTAACAAAATTATCATATTCATATCAGAATATTTCATTTATGCCATAAAGCTATCTTGTTATAAAACAGAAATATCTGAATAACAACAAATGACAAAAAATTATATTTATAACAATGCCAAATCATGTTTGCTGGAATTGTTGTTTCGCCAAAATATTTAAAATTTCTTACAGAAACAATATTTTAAATATACAAGATCAATATATTTTTCCAATTTTTGTAAATATACATACCATATATGTTTGTACATATTATTATATTATAGGATAGAATTATAGGATAGAATTGGATATTATGAGCATTGCAGATAATATGAGCATCCATTATATTTCAGCAATGACTGGTATTAGTAGCCTGTGTTGTAAAAAGATGCATTTCTCTTCGCGACATTCCAATATGCTGCAAAATTTGAATTAAATTTTTATACTTCGAATACTTGTTATATTACAGCAAGTATATTATTTTTGTATTTCTTACGTTTTCCTCTAACTTCATAAGATCTCCAATATATATTGAAATAAGATATTTTGTTCAGTATATTAATAGGTTTGTGAAGTAAATAATATTGAGCTATTTTAATCTCACAAAGTATCTCAAGACCATTATTAATTTATTAAACATGGAATTATATATTGATGATATCGTGATGGCAGTCCCGACTGATATGATTGATTTATTTTGACAATTTTTAATTCGTTTCATCCGAGATTGCAATTCATCTTGGAAATAGAAGGCAATAGTATTAATTTCTTAAATGTAACCATTATTAATAACAATAACTGTTTAGAATTAGATTGATACCACAAATCAATTCTCAGGATGGTATTAAAACTATTTATTGTCATCCTATTTCTCATACAAAAGGTCATAATGATGTCATAATGGGTATGTTAGAGCTATGTTACTCTCAGATATTCCAAAATTTCATTATAACAATATTAAGTTCAATATTTAGTCATTACTAAATAATGACTATCAAAATTTGACAGCAAAATTTGTTTTTGACACGATCAATAGTCGTCTAAAATATTGGTTTAACAAAAAATTTTTTAGTAATAATGTCCCAAATGATGATACGGTTAATGATTGTATATCGTGGTTTGTTATCATATTTAATTCTACGTCAGAGAAATTTTCGATTTGTAAAGACATCAACATAAAATTTGCGTTTTTCAGCATACAGATAACAAATTAAATAGATTCATAAAAATACAAAAGGATGCTCTTCCAAAATTCGATAATAAAAAGGTGGTCTGTAAGATTTGTTGTAAAAATTGCGATGCATCGTATGTGGGACAAACATGCAGGAAGCTTTCCAGTAGAATATTTGAACAATCGTAGACATATAAATTGGAACACTCATTCTGTAATTATTGAACATCATATTGAATTTTCACATGACTTCGATTGGGAGAACATCCAAATTTTAAACAAGGAAAAATTTTTGAACAAAGATTGATTTCAGAATGACATTCATACACATGCAAAGGAATGGCCTTAATTTACAGATACAGAAGGTCTGCATCATACCTATGCTTGAAAATTTCTCCTGACTAATATTAGTAACCTTTTTAAATTTATAATTTATTAATTTATTTTACAAAGTTTCATTGGTAGACGAAAATGTAACAATTGATGAAATATATTTTATATTGAATTTTTTCTTTTCATTATGTAATTCTTTATTTTATAATTTTAATAATTTTGACAATTTTTAATTCTTGTACAATAATTTATTACGGTTTTCATCGCTTTACTTAATAACTATATACTTTATAACTATATGACTTAATAATTATATATATGAGTTTTGTTCGTATTTGAAAATTTGCCTTAATGTTTACTGTGTGACTTCTTATTTCAAAAATAGTTCATATCTGAGTGATACGTTGTCGTACACGGATATGTGTTTCTAAAAATGTGTAATCTTTATATTTGATTTTAACAATTCTACTTTTTAAATACATTACTTTAAATACGAAGCGCCACTACGATCTGAATGTTAAGATGTTGCACTATTGTACATATTCATATAAATGAATTAATATTACTTTTTAAATTTTAATAAATTACTTTTTAAATTCAATAAAGCTTCAGTGCAATGCTTCATGTTCCGTGATGGTAAGTCATTTGAATTGTTTACGCATATATGACTTTAATAAAAAATTACTTAGAACTTTAATAAAAATATTTGTTTTTAAAAAAATATCAGATTAAGAACACTGCACCTTTGTCAATTTGCAAAGTAACTTTAGGCATTATGGAGCTAATTGCAATTATATCCTTCTTGCTGAGGAGAACTCCAAAGTGAGTCGAAACATTCAAAATAAAGAAAACATCAATCCAATATCTAAGTATTGATTGTTCATTAAATAATTTCGCCGTTTATCGTTGCTGACTCTCATTAGCCTATTATATTTATCTTTTTGTTTAAACATGAGAGTTTTTCGAATAGATATACATGATCATTTATTATGAGTATGTTCATTATTTTTTATTGTACATTGGAAAAGGAGTTTGACGAGGAATCAATCATTATGGCAATCAGTATACATTTCTTTAGAAATATATTGCAGTACAGTAATAAAACATGCAATATTGGCAATAACAGTACATAAGCAGTCTGATACTAGCACTGCGGTGGCTACGGTTGAAATTGCAAGGCTGATGCAACATATTGCGAGCTCAAATCACTCGATGCTTACTCTGACGCTGAGAATATGGAATGAGAGAAAAACCCCGGATCTTTCTCGAAGAAAAGGTAAAGATCTAAAATGCAGCATCCAATATGATAAGCCACAACAATCTAAGAAAGCCAGTGTTACGGCAATTTGATACTCAGGAAGATCTGGAAGTGTAAATTCATCAAGTGCCAAACAGAAGAGCAGACAACATCTATGCGATATCTCTCCTTATATTGTGGACATATTAAGTGAAAAAGTTCGTGGCATTTTTCCCATTACATCTAACGGGAAAAATGCCACGAATCTTTTCCCATACCTAATATATAGTATATGATCGATATTGCCGGAAACAAGAATTTGATATTGGCTCCTGTGGCTCTATACTTTATGATAATGGGAAAGGTTATCATAGAAATAGTGAGTGACAACATTCGCGAAATTAAAAAGATAGGTATGATAGGTAAGATGGATGATAGGTAAGATTTTGGCATAAGAGCTAAGTATATACATAGCAGTTAATAATCTCTTAAAGAATCTCTTCTTTCTCAAAACATGACTTTAAAGTATTCATTCCTTAATAAAAAGTAATTAGAACGGATGTCATTAAGGACGAACCGCTAAAAATAAACAGTAACCAATCAAATCCTTTATTGAATTTTCAAAATAATAGAAGTAACAAGGCTTAATAGGCATGTTGGAGTCAACAGCAAGATTATGTACTACATGGGCTGAAAAGTCCTGGAATTTTTAATGAAAACAAGCGTTTTTTGAGCAAAGTTTTTTGAGCAAAAAATTTATTCCTCAACATAGTTCGAGGGCGATACACTTGGTACAGCGATTTTCCAACATTTCGATGCCCTTTCTATAGTACGAAATGTCCAAATCTTCGAAATACGCCTCGATTTCCGCGACGACTTCCTCATTCGATGTGAATCTCTTTCCCTGGAGTCACCACTTGAGGTTTGGGAACAGATAATAGTCGCTGGGGGCCAAGTCTAGAGAATACGGTGGGTGAGCAACCAATTCGAATCGTAATTGCTCCAATTTGACCATCGCTTTCAAGGACGTGTGTGACGTTATCATGATGGTACAAAACGAAGGCGAAAGTAGCGCCTCTTAAACGACTGTAGCTTGTAAACGAATGAACGAAGTGTCATGAAACTTCATACATAAACTAGTGACAGATGAACCTCTCGAAATGAATCATGTTCATTTTCTAGTGACGCCACGTATTGAAAAATCCCGGGATTTTTCAGCCCATGTAGTATGTCGCACTTTGTACATTAAGTTTGAAGAATAACGACTTAAATAGGTAGCCGTTTAAAATTGAATACGAGGTCTTAGTGTACTTCTAGAGCGTAATTGCTACAATTTAAAAATTATGCGTTTCGCGAGTTTTCTCCGTATCCAGATCCATTCTTGGAATGCGAATGTTTCGTGAACTTTGCAGTCCATTTCATCAATGCGAGGAGCAGCCAGATACTGAGCTGTTTCTTCAGGCCGTTCCTTTTTATATTACGCTGCTTGTTAGAGTGGTAGGGAAGGAGGGAGAAGAGAATTGTGGATGGAGGGGGGAGGAAGATGGAGAAAATTGGTTGGTCTTTAATAACCGGGAGAATGGTCTTCCATATTTTATTTATGTTGTAGCTATTATATCTATTTAGATTGTTAGGGTGTTTTTATATCTCTATGATTTCTCTATATTTTCTTGGAAAGTATAATGTAATGTTGGCTATCGTGATCGTTTTGTCAAATAATATTTGATGTCCTGTTTCGATGTTGTGTTCTGATAATGCCGACTGTGTATTTTGGCTGACATCATGTTGGTGTTCTTTTATCCGTAGGTTGAACATTCTCTCGATTTCTCCAATGTATATTTACCTGCAGAAACAAGGCATTTTGTATATTTCTGCGAAGCTGAATGGAAGTCTTTGATCTTTAGGATTTCTTAAAATTTGTCCTATCTTTTTGGATGGTTTGAAAATAGTTCGGATATTGTGCTTATTTAATATCCTGCCAATTCGATCTGTTGTTCCTTTGGCATATGGGAGAACGGATAGGATTCTTTCGTTTGATTATATATCAGAGACCGTTATCTTGTTTGCATAATTAATTATTTTGCTTATGTCTTTTTTGTCGTGTCCGTTTTTCTATAAAGTTAGTTTTAGGTGATTGAGTTCTAACTGTAAATGTTCTTTGTCAGAGATAGTGAAAACTCTAACTACAAGTGAGTTGAGTGCTGGCTATTTTTGTGCTTTATAATGCGACTCGGCATGTAAGTATCTATCTATGTGTATTGGTTTTCTGTACACTTGATGGCTTAAGGTACCGTCAGTTTTTTTAGAGACAAGAACATCTAGAAAGGAAAATTTTCTGTTTTTGTTTATACAGTATCTATATAGTCTATACAGTATCTCCATATCATGAATGTGTCGTCTACATAACGAAATCAAACTTTTGGTTTTTTGGGAGTTTTTCTGAGAGCCTCTTTCTCAAAATGCTCCATGAAGATGTTGGCGATTACAAAAGAAATAGAAGAGCACATCACTATTCCTGAAGTTTGTTCATAAAATTGGTTGTTATAGGAAAAGTAAGTAGTTGTTAAGCAATGTTCTATTATAACGGGATGAGGTCGGAGGGGACTTCATGTGAAGTCTTTATTATGTTTAATGTGTTTTTTATTGGGATTTGTATGAAAAAGGATAATACATCGAAACTTACAAGCAAGTCTGTGGGACGTAGTCGGATTTTTTGGATTTTTTTGTATGAAATCCGTTGAGTTGGTTATGTGTGATTCGGATTTTTCAGTGAGGGTTGTAACGTTTGTGTTAGGAAGCGAGATAAGTTGTATGTCGGGAATGTGTAGCGCTGACAATCGGTTTGAGGGGGATGTTTGGTTTTTGTATTTTTGATAATCCGTATAGTTTTGGTAGAAGAGGATTTGTAGATTTTAATGTTGATTTGGGTTTATTGAAAATGTTGCTTTTCTCCACTAGGATCTTGGTCTATGTGATTCTTTGTCAAGTTTTTGTATGTTTTGTCTGAGAGAATTCTTCATCTTTTTCTTATAATGATGTATTTATCACTATTGTGTGTTCACTTTTGTCGGCTGGAAGCCGATGATCTGTATCTCTGTTCTTGGAGGTTCCAATCGCTCTTGTTTATTAATATTTGGCGAGGATTTGACTTTGGAAAGGAAGTTAGTTACCTGTCTGCGGATATTATCTGCTTGTTCTGATGGGAGTCAGTAGATGATTGACGCTGATAATCTCTTCCTTTGGAACTTTTTTAAATGCCAAGTTAGGGCCTTTGGCAAATGCAGATATACTGTCTTGAGACAGGTCTTTGTTGGATAAGTTCCTGACGTCAAGTAGACAAAGTCATGGATTTTTGTGAGGGATAAAGCTTTTATATATTTCTATTTTTGTCTTTTAGAAGATTGTGTGAGGGAGGTTTTTATGACTTGTTCATAATACAATCTAGGATGTACCACATGTCATGCCGCAACGTGGCGAATAAGAACAGAGGTGGAGTTTAAAGGTTATATGAAAGATCTGCGCTATTTGTAACTTAGTGAAGTGGATGCGTTTTTTGATGGGGCTGATTTTATGATGGATTTTTGGATTTGTGATTTATGGGATCCTTATTCTTAGATGGTCCTTGAGTTGTAAGAACTTTGGGATGTTATTATAGCATTTTAGGAATGCCAAGTTTGGATAGTTTCTTGGCAGGGAAGACCTGAGTTTGCTGAAAGTGTTTACTTTAGCAAAGATACTCTTTCCATAAAAGAATTTGATAATATTCTTGAAGCTTCCACGAGTGCTTATAAAGCCTTCCACCCACAATTCTCTTCTTTCTCTCCCCCCCCCCTTCACCATACCATTCCAACAAGCAGTGTAATATAAGAAGGAACGGCCCGAAGGAACAGCTCAGTATTAGGCTGCTCGTCCTGATAAAGTGAACTGCAAAGTTCACAAAACGTCGGCATTTCAAGAATGGATCTGGATACCGAGAAAATCCCGAAAGGCATAATCTTTATATAGAAAGCACTCGTGGAAGCTTCGAAAATATTATCAATTGTTACAATTGTTCATATTGGCAAATCATGCAAAAGTGACACTCACTTCGTCTACTGAGGAAAAAGTTGCAAAGATGAGGTGCATAAGAATGGTGCAGATTATCCACATAAATCTCAATTGAAATATATCAATTGTTGTTTGGGAGAGCATCTGGCCATGTCACATGATAGACCTTTAATTTAGAAACATAAAGCGATGCTACATTTGGCAGTTACAGAAAACATCTCTTTAAAGGATATAAAATACAATAGCAGCAGAGCCTCGCCTGCGGGCAATTCACGCTTTGATTTTAACAATTTTCCCAATTTTCCTCAACTCAGCGAATGCGAAGCACAATGTTAGACGTGTAGAATTGGTTTTTCGCATTAATGCGGATGGATAGTGCTTCTGAGATAATTGTTACATCATCCTGAACGATCATACGAGTTACGTCTTTGATTCTGTATGCTTCTTGTATGCTGACGTGTATCCTCGGTTCGTAAGGTAGGTGGATAGCCGCTTGAAGAGATAATTAATCGTCGAACTCATCGTGCCTCCTTTCTCCATTTTACCGACGTATTTTATGGATGTCAACTTTCGTCGTGGGTATGTAGCGCTCGGTGAGACCAACCTAGAGGGAGAACGCAAAGAAAGCCTGTTGTATTCTAATGGCAGATCGACATCGCAGATCGAAAGATGGATGGCTATCCTCGGTTTTTGGGAGTGGCTGATGCTCAGGGCAAAGAGAGAGATCGAGACCCTCGATTTGCCAAATTCGTTTATCAATTTAATAGGAGAATTATTGCTTGGATTGGTAAGACAGTACAAAGGACTGTATATTGCTCTCCTCATTAAGTTTAATTAGGTTCTTTTTAGGTATTTCAACTAATCCTCCCAATTTGAATAGTTATTCGGGACTCTCTTTTTTTTAACTTTTAGGTACACTCTTTTTTTTAACTTTTTTTTAACTTTTTCATTTTTACCGTACAGAGACGGCTAACATAAGGAAATCATTTAAAAGTTTAGCCGTCATTTAATGGAATCGTCGAGGCAATTTGCCCCAAGTTCCTGTTCAAATACGACACTATGCTTACAAGAGATGCTTCTTACAATTAAATGTGACACCAAGTTTTAGTACGACATCTCACATATAAATTTGGCATGATATTACCAACAGAGGGAATTGCTATTTTTATGAGAAAAGATAATAGGTTTGATAAGTTGAATCTTATTCCATTTTGGCATCCCTCGTGGAAAATCTAAGGGATTAAGTTATAGCTTGATACATCATTATGATCATAAATATTTATAGACACTCGAATAGCATTACCCGCTCAAGTACATTGAAACGTGCTGCTGAACTTTAACAAGCATGAGTACGTGTTAATTGTAGATGAACTAAACACACTATAGCAACTGGCACTGTGCGTATGGGGATATAGCAGGATATACGTTAAACAAGGAGTTGGACAAATATGAGTTCGTGATTTTGAATAAGGATGCTCTCACTTTGATGCAGCCACCGGGACGTAGGAAGTTCGTCATCGACCTATTGATGGCTTCATCTGGCCTGGCATTGATTGCTAGTTCGAAAACGAAAGAAGATCCCTATAATTCAGATCATTATTTAATTAGTGTCTTCATAGGCGGTAAAGTAAATAGCCCATCAATTTTGCTATAAATTGAAGTTGAAGGCAAGGAAAAATTGCGATTGCTTACTACCGATTTGTATGCCACTTCTTCTGAATTCTTCTCTTGCTGAAGAATGTTTCTGAAAAGTATGAACATTTAAAAAACCATTTACTAAAGAAAGTACGCGCATTTTTTCTGGAGGAACAAGTTCCGCACTCAGGGACTCAGAAGAAACAAGCAAAATAATCCTCTTGATGGAACAGTGAATATAAGGCGGCTGTCGCTTCTCACAGACAAGCGGCTCGAATGTTTAAGAAGCAGCGAGAGAAAATTATGCTCATCTGAAGAACATCTCCAGGCTGTGAAGGTGCTTAAAAGGCAAAAGAGAAAAGGCTGGAGGATTCTAGTACTTTCAATGCCAAAACTCCTACTGCGCAAATCTGGTCGCTCATCAGAATTTTCAAGAAGCGCGAACTGGTTGGTATCTCACATCAGACATCTGGAATCGAAGCTCTCTCCGGACTTCTGTCTTGGCAATAATATATCAGAAGTCATAGATCCAGGAACTCAAAAGGAGCGCTATAGAAAGCAGTTTAGAGGACCCTCCCCTCCCCGTTTAGGGGATGAACTCCGCATGACCATGGCTAGTATTAACTCCAACTCGACTCCGAGGACTAAATAGAAATTATTTTGACCATGCCTGACATGTATTGAGACTAGATATAGACAATGTTATCTTGACACGTAATGTTTTTCCCCTCTTGGAGGTTGATGATATTCATTCCCAAACCAGAAGGGAAAGGTTTCAGGCCAATTTCACTTTTACTATATTTGCTAAAGATTCTAGAAAAACTGATTCTGAGGCTAAAGTGATATTTGGAATCGACCCCAATTCTCTAATGATCGACCCAAATGGTTTTAGATCCTTGCGTTCGTGCATCGATAATCACTATCAATAATCAAATGCATGCTTCCTTCATAAGAGGAAGATTATGATTGATGTTTAGAGTGTGTTTGACAGCGTAATATCAGATATTCTTGCGGATGATCTGAGGGATATCGGAATTCCAATCAAGATGAGATGATTCATTTGTTTTACGTCAGAGAAAGAAAATTACTTCGTGGTGGACGAAGAGTTGATCGGGTTTCGCTTGGCACATAAAGGCATCCCACAAGACTTAATTCTTAGCTCTACACTATTTACGGTCTATCTCAAGGACATAAATAATTATAGTGATGTCAACATTCACATTCCTCGAATATGCTGACAATATAATTGTTTATTCCTCCTGCAGTTCAATAGTCAAGGCCACGCAATCTCTTTAGAATATGATCAACAGCATGTATATTTATCTTGGGAATAAAAATATAGAATTGTCTATGACCAAAACTGAACACATTATTTTCTCTGACAAAAGATTGCAGTTCTCTGATATTCTGTCGATTCACATTGTAAAACAGAGAGTAGTCGAAATAGTGAGTCACTTTGGACATGAAGCTAGGAGGCAAGGAATATTTAGCACAATTATACAAAGGGGCAAAGTCATAGCCAGCTTTGTTGCTTCAATAACGGGCGTCTGGGATCCCACCCTGTACATAAGGCCATTTTTCAGGAGCTCTATAAAATATAGCCGCAGGCCTTTGCATTTGATAGTCAATCTACACTTTCTACTCAGGTTAATACAATATAATTACAATATAAGATCTTTCAGAAAGCTATGGGCAATAAACGTTATGTTATATGAAGATAAAAAACAATCGCTCAGACAAAAGTTCTCACTCATGACCAAATATCTTTTTAAAGTATGGTCCAAGAAATCCAACATAGTTATAGAAAATCTTGAAGAGCTAGGGAAAACAACTACTCTAGAAGAATGAGGTGAACAAGTCTCCATCCTTTAAGCAATACATAATGTTATGCTCGTGTTTTGCCGACGCCCCTAGTGTAGCGAAGAGCACGCGTTGCCGAGATAATTAGGCATTTCTCTGTCTGACAACAAGATTGTCAGATTTGAATATGAGCTGTCGGCGCGTACAGACATATCTCTTGATTGCTCTATCCAACATCTTTCGCGATGTTCTGTTCTATATTCTGCATTAATAAACGCTTCTTATTCTTCTTCTTAACATTCGTGTTGTTCATTTTGGCGGTTAGAGAGTATGTGTGTGTGTGTCCGTGAACGCGACCTCGGCCACTTGGGCGTAATATTTTGGAGGCCCTGGAAGAATCGAGAATCTCGACAGTGGTTAATGTTCCTCACCCGTAAACACGCGAAGCCGAGCAAACATGGAGGATTCAGAGAGAATGACGGAAGCGACAGCCCTGCAAGCCGTCCGCGAAATACAACAACTACGTGAGGAATAGACATGCAGACGGAGCTTGCGGCGGTTTTACAACGATGCGGAGATCCGTTCACTGCAGGAAAGCTTACGAAGAGCGTCCGCAACAAATAACCAAATAAATCTCCTCACTTTTAACGAAAACGCGAATTCGTGTACTACTTGCCGTCATGCCACCGACGGAGATCGCTCTGTTCTCGCGCGTGATGTGCGTGTTCCGTCGCAATAGAAAATGGGTTTCAAGTTAAAGCCGGATACGTTCGACGGTAGTAGTTCGGTAGTGTGCCTTTACGCGAATTCTTTTCTCAATTCAGTTTAATTGCGCGTGCGAATGATTTATCTGAAGAGATGAAAATTGCCATCTTGTGCCGTCTGAGAAGAAAAGCGCGCGCGATTTTAGAAAATGTAGAGAATCTTGAAATTTTAGATTTTGCTAATCTTGAAATTTTAGATTTTGCTAATCTTGAAATTTTAGATTTTGTTAATTTTAGAACTAAAATCAAAATTAGAGTTGGGCTTCGGAAAGAATCAGCACAAAACTATTATTCATAGTTTACGAATAGAAAGCAGAAATTCGACGAAAATTTGGCTACGTTGGCATATATATCGAAAGATTGTCGCAATTGGCCTATTCAGAGTGCGCACATTCGATTCGGGATAAAATTGCTTGTGCTCAATTTGTCTCCGTCTTATCGGATAACTTCGTGAAAAAAATCAGTTGGAGAGAGTTACATTTCTTAGAATAGCGGTTGAAAGGGTTAAGGCTGTAAAATTAATTAATGAAAATAGTTTTGGCCATAAAAGAAAATATTTCAACAAAAGAAAAAGAGAACAAATTGAAGATAATAAAGAAAAAAAGGACAAAGAAAATAATAATGGAAATAATAATACGTTTAAAACCAGAAACGGTACAAAAGTCAGTAATAAGAGGGAATGTGATAAGGAAGGGTCATTTTCGCTCCAAGTGTTCGGGCAGGATAGGAAACAAGGAATAATCGGAGTAAGCTCGACTAAAATAAATAGAAATAACCCCGAAAAATAATTGTTTTATGGTTAACTAATGTTTTTGTAATATTATTGACAATGTATGTACTGATTTTTTTTCAAGTTTAATAAAATTGAAAATAAAAATTATTATTGTGCTAACAACCAATATTCTTTGAATGATAATTTGTGTGCTAACCTATGTCTTTTCAGGATAAATAGAATTAAGCATAATTTGCGAGAATTTTGCTGTAAAAGTGAGACAAATGATAAATAAATAATGATATGTATTTTTAGAATCGATATGGGCTCCGATATTTCCACAATAAATCAAAGATTTATCGAATCGGATGTATTAAAAATAGAAATAAATAATTGAAATGTCAAGTACTCCACGGGGGAACAGATTATAGTCAATTATAAAACCATAACCAAAGTTTGACTTATAAAATATTCTCTGGAAATTCCAATGTTGATTGCTAAAATAAACGATGATTGTAATCTTAGGAGTAGATTTTCTCAAATTATTTAAAATGCAAAATATCTTTGATCCCATTTTTTTTAATTCATTTGCTGAAAATGATGCTAATTTTAATTGTTACCGTATTGAACATGTTGCGACGATTCCATCGAGATTAATGCCTTTATTCAAAAAATCTCGTTATTTAGACGAATCTGAAAGAGAAAGCTTTGTCAATTTTCTAAATGAATTTCATGATGTATTCACTAATGAGATTTTTGCAGAAAATTGTAAGATCGGGGAGCACGTGATAAACATGAAAGATCCTTTCCTCATGAAGGCTCCTCGACGTATCCCAATACAAATAAGAGGAGAAGGAGTGAATAAAATTATTTCAGAAATGAAAGATCAAGGAGTTATTGAGGAATCTAATAGCTCATGGACATTACCTGTAATGTTAAGTTAGTAAGTTTAAAAAAAGAAAGGTACAATAAGATTTTGTGTGGATTATTGCAAGGTAAATTCAATAACTATAAATTCTACCAATTACCCAGAATAAACGATATCCTCGATTAATTAGCAGGTAACGTTTGGTTCACTATTTTAGATTTAAAACGTGGATATTGACAAATAAAAGTCCGAAAGATAGAGAGAAAACTGCATTTTCAGTCGGTTTATGGCAATTTAGAGTTATATCTTTTGGTTTATGTAATGCTCCTGCAACATTTGAAAGAATAATGGAACAGATTTTAAAAGAAAGATTTTTCTCCGGTTAAAGGAAGTAAATTTGAAGGTAAATCCAAAGAAATGTGTTTTCTTTAGTAAGAAAATTAAATAAAAGAAAATTAAATTAAATAAAAATATACTAGGTCATGTAATATCAATAGAGGAGATCACTACGGATCCAAAGAAAATAAGTGCTAGAGGAACTGGCCAATTCTTTAGAATAAAAAATATTTAAGAAGTTTTCTCGGGTTCTTATTATCGAAAATTTATAAAAAGATTTTCTTCTCTGGCAAAGCCTCTCTTTGCATTAACGGAAATGAGACTGAATTAGTTGAAGAAGAGAGGCATCAAAGTATAAATTGAAACAGGTCTTAACTTCTTCTCCGGTTTTAACAATTCCTAAAATAGAGGGAGAATTTATTCTTGATAGATGCATCAAATCAAGAAATTGGATCAGTCTTATCACAGAAACAAGATGGTGTAGAAAAATTGCTTATTTTATTCAAGTATTAAATAAAGCCTAAAAAGATTATTGTCACGCCACGCTTTTAGTCATAGTGCAGTCAGTGAAACCATCGTTTCATCATTTGTATGGACAAAAGTTTTTAATTCGCACAGATCATGCCTCACTTAAATGTCTTTTAAAGACTTAGAAGGTCAATTAGCGCGCTGGATGGAGAGACTACAAGAATACGATTTCGAAATCATGTATCGTAAAAATCTTTCACATAAAAACGCGGACGGATTATCGAGGAGACCACGCGAATGAACAATATCGTTATTGCACTAATGTAGAGCTGAAAGTCGCCGCAAAATAAAAAATTCTGTTAGACGGATAGTTTTAGTCGAAGAAAATTTTAAAGAATGGCGAAGAGAATAATTGGAAGATCCATTATTTCTGTCTAAAAAGGAAATGGGAAAAGAGCGTCCGTTGTGGCAAGAAGTGGTAGCGAAGGACACGACGACCAAAGTTTATTGGTCCTGCTGGGACTCTCACGAAGTCAGAGACGATGTCCTGTTCAAAAGATGGGAGACTAATTTGAAAAAGATTGGTTTTCCAAATCGTATCTCTAGAAGGCACGTGAGCCAGATCCTGAAAGAGATGCATAACTCTCCTAATAAGGAAACATTTTGGTGTTAATGAGACATTAGATAAAGTACGGAAATGGTTCTACTGGCGACGTGTAAGCAAGACGTGGAGGAATAGTATAGAACTTGCATTGTGTGTAGTAAGGAGACGAAATTTCCTTTGCAGATATATAACGTTGGCACTCCATTCAAAGAGTTCAGCTGGATATATTTGGGCCTCTTTCTGGTAGAGTTCTTCTCTTCTTCCGGCAATAAGTATTTATTAGTCATTGATTGTTTTATCAAATGGGTAGAAGTTTTTCCTTTAAAGAATGTTAGGTCTAAAAATTATTGCGGAATTGCTTAAACTAAATTATTTCTAGGCATAGGATTTCTCTAAAGGATTTCACACCAATCAGGGAAGAAATTTCGAGTCGAGAGTCTTCCGCGAATTGTCGCGCATATTAGGAATCAAGAAAACGAGAACAATTGCTTTGCATCCATAATCGGATGGGCAGGTGGAACATTAACATCGTATCTTGAACTATTTGGCAAAGTTCGTTTCCGAGAATCAGGAGAATTGGGACCGATGGTCCCGCTGTATCTATTGGCGTACAGGCACGTCTGTCAAGCATGAAGCTACGGGAATGACTCCAGCAAAGCTGTACTTCGCTCAGAATCTTTGTTTGCCTGTCGATTTATTACGTAGCAGTTTTCTTGCAACTAAGGAGGTTGATTCTCTTGGAAGGCTATTTAGGAAAGGTGAACAGGAAGTTAGGAGAGATCCATGAAATTGTAAAGAAAAGAGTAGATATTAAATTTTTGCAAACAAAGTCCTGGTACGATTAAAAAGCCAATTTAATAGAAAATCTGGCTGTATAATCTTCGGAGGAAAAAAAGGAAGAACTGCAAAGTTACAGAGCAATGGGAAGGTCCATATTATGTAATTAAAAAATTAAGCGACGTTGTATATTGTATCGCAAGTCAAACAAATATAAAAATAAAATAGTACATTCAGACAGGCTAGTACCTTATACGGAAAGATAATCAGATTCATAATACGGAGAAAAAATAATCGGAGGACCCGTTGACTACGTCGAGGAATTCATCAGCGATCATCAGGAATGAAAAACATCAACAGTGGCTTCGCGAAGGCGGACAAAGGGAAAATTAGAATTTTTTTAAGAAGAGAGAGAGAGAGATCACTTCTCCTGCGATTTTTGAATCATGGTTTTTCTGCGGGACAGTGGGCAAATGCCGAGGCGGGAATTGGGAGCAGAGCTACTGCAGTACAGTCGGATTCCTCCCTCCCTTCTTCTCTGTCCGGAAAAAGAAGAATCAAGTACTCCAAGCTTCAAGAGAAGAAGATCCTAGAGTTCTCTTCGCAAAGATGAGGAGATGCCCAAGTGGATTCCGTTCCTCTAAAGGATTAACTATTTTCCAGAGAGGAATTAAAGAGGAGTTCTGTTCAGAAGGGAAGAAAACTCAGGCACGAAGGATTGGGTCCCAAAAGAACCAGAGTTCTGAAAAACTGTAGTAGCAGCTCAGTAAAGAACAGAAAGTTGGTTAAGAGCTTTCAAATTCTTCGAGAATGTCAGAATTCGAAGAAGCTGATTGTCGATGACAATCTTAAAGAAAGGGAGAAGTGTTATGCCCGTGTTTTGCCGACGCTCGTGCTGTAGCGAAGAGCATGCATTGTCGAAACGATTAAGCATTCGTCTGTCTGACAACAAGATCGTTAGATTTGGATGTGAATCGGCACGTAAGGACGTATCTCTTGATTGCTCCATCTAAGCTCTTTTGCGGTACTTAGTTTTGTATGCAATTTTCTGCATTAGTAAATGTTTCTTGTTCTTCTTAACTTCTTCTTCGTGTTGTTCATTTTGGCGGTTCGGGAGTGTGTGTGCGCGTTCGCGAGTGCGACCTTGTAAATCGACCGCGCGGGCGTAACAATATTAAATGGCAATTCTTTAGGAAGCATTTTACCGCTCCGCCTTTTTCCCTGCACGATTATTATTATGAATTCTACGATGCGTAGGCCAGACTGCCGACTTGATATGGAACTTATCCCCGAGGAGGCTACAGGAGGCTAACAAATGTCTGCAGAATTTTATGGTCGTTAGCGGGAGACAGCGACGGAGTGGCCATCACCTTTTATACTGATGGATATAAATTAGAGGAAAACGACCTTGTGAAGCGGGCATATTTTCTTCGGAGCTTCAGCAAGTCTTATAAGTTGCCGTCAGAGTCGGTTTTTTCTGCAGAGGCCATATTAGAAGCGATCGCATACATTAGAGAGCAAGGATTGACAGAAGCTACAATATTCACTGATCCTAGAAGTGTTCTAGAAGTGATTTTCACGGTGCAAAATAAGAATGACAAATCTATCTTATCCATCAGCTCACAAGAATAAGTTGTATCTGACTCAAGATCTAGGTCTAGATATTACTTTTTTTTAGATTCCTGCCCATAAAAATATACTGAATAACGAAAAAATAAACGAGCTGATCAAGCATATAAAGGACATAAGAAGAGACTTACTGATCCCGGACGTGGTTAAAGCTGCGAGGGATGATTCTAAGGATACGTCAAATGGCTAGATACGTCAAATGGCTCAAGGAAGCAACAGTTGTTAAGCTGTACACTTCATGCAAATTATTATCAGAATTCTTCATCACACGTACGGTTTGACAGTCTCCACTTAAAAAAGGCGAAATTATGTTGATTAATCATATCAGAAGTAACCATTATAATCTGAATAAGTTTACACCACAAGGGAATAGTCCCCTCTTTGATTAAAATCGGTTTGATTAAAATCGTGTTTTTTTTTAAACAAAACATTTAGTTTCTTTTGTTTAAATCATGTTTAAAACATGTTTTTAATGTTTTATATATGTTTTAAACAGCTTTAGTTGTTATTGGTCTCATTACTTTGTCAAATAACGTATATTATAATACATATAATCGTAAGTCCTAAAATCTTTGTAGTGATATTGTCCTGATATCAACTTATTTCGATTCAAATAGTACGACGACTTTATATTGTATTTTATATTATATTTTATATACAGTACAAGATATCATATGAGCGTATCATGATTATCACAAATGTCCGAATCGGGCAAATGCGCCCAAAGAGACATGTCTAATAGATCACAGGATCCAACATTTTACCAAATTACAAAATAATAAATTAAGAGCTAAATGTAAACGTTGTAAAAAAGAAATGTGTTCTTTAGTAGCATGAAATCGCATATAAAAGAATGCAATTCAAAAAATGTTTAAGTGAGTGATATTGATAATGCATGGATCGGATTAATTGAATTATGAATCGGAAAGACAAATTTAATGTGTGTATATATATATGTACCAAGTATGTAAATATGAAACTGGAATTTTTTAATAGAAAATACACATTTATTGCATGAAAATGATAAAAAATATTTTATTCGAAGTATTGCCCATCGGGCAAAATGTATAGCTATACATTTTTTCCACCTGTTTGACAATTTGTGAATGCCATGCAAAAAAAATTGTTGCTCTTTTGAGCCAAACCAGTCATCTAGCCATTTTCGTAAGAAGTGAAACTGCTGAGCAAGTGTCCCATCGATGCAAATAAGATAATCGGACGGAGCCAAGTCTGATGAGTAAGCCGCATACGAAAGTATTTCCCAACCAAATGCCTCAATCGTTTCCTTGACCAGTTTTGTTGTGTGTGATGGTGCATTATCATGAAGCAAAATCACTTTGTGTTGCTTTTTTTGATATTCCGGTCGTTTTTCATACAAAACTTGATTCAAATTGATCATTTGTTGTCGGTAGCGTTCAGTATTAACAGTTTTGCCAGGTTTTAGCAACTCATAATAGATCACATCTTTCTGATTCCATCAAACACAGAGCATTGTCTTCCATAGCGATTTGGCCTTGCAGTCGATGTCAATGGTTTGCCTGGAGTTACCCATGATCTTTTACGCTTAGGATTCTCAAAATATATCCACTTTTCATCGCCAGTCACAATTCGATGGAGAAATGACTTTCTTTTGTACCTGGCAAGCAGCATTTCGCAAGTGGTTTTTCAGTTTTCCTGCTGTCTTTCATTCAGTTGTGGAACTCATTTTCCCATCTTCTTTCCCATAGATTTCAAACGTATGGAGACGGCTTCTCGTGTCACATTCAATTGATCCGCGAGTTGTTGTTGAGTTTGAGCGTCATCCTTATCCAACAATGCTTGCAATTCGCTGTCTTCAAACTTTTTCGGTGGTTTTCCACGTTCTTCGTTTCTCACGTCAAAATCGCCACTTTTGAATTTTTTAAATCACTCAAAGCACTGTGATTTACC
>Ga0157364_1000771_pt1 | contig 24185 bp, 16 predicted proteins | sample AttsexASBM2_FD_111476 | JGI IMG/M metagenome (GOLD analysis project Ga0157364, IMG submission 111476) | Fungus gardens microbial communities from leaf cutter ant in Ribeirão Preto, State of São Paulo, Brazil - Atta sexdens ASBM2 | ecosystem: Host-associated > Fungi > Mycelium > Unclassified ...
ATATATATATATATATATATATATATATATATATATATATGTATGTATATATGTATATATATATATACACAATATGATATTATCGTTGTGATATTACCCACTATCACGGATTAAGTCCGCCGGGCCTTTTCCGGTTTCGCCTGTTCCTTTCTAAAAGAAACGACAGATCTAACGGATCTTTTTTATTTGGCATTCTCTGTAATAAATTCAGTAGAATGCGATTCAATTTTTTCCTCTGTTCCTCTAGCTGCAAATTATAAAATAATAAATATGTTAAATACAAATAATTGTATACAAAAATAATGATCCTTTAATTCTTTATAATAATTACTTGAGCGTACGATGTCGCAGGAGATGCAACTGTTAAGATCTCGCCTGACTTTCGCCTAGTCTTATTACATTTGTGTTCTTTGTTATGCGTCTTTGTACTATCATTGGATTCTAACTTTTGATTTCCATCCACTTCCTGATTGTTATTCTTTTTCTTGTCTTTAAACATCTTGATTCCATCGAGACTATGAGGCTGAAAAGATATTAAATATTACCATATTAAACATGATACATATTACATTAATATTGAAATGATTTTGATCGAATCATAATCGTACTTACCAAATAGGTACGATAATGTTTTATACGCTGTGGAAAGGTTTCAAATGCGTAAGGTTTCGTGCATACTGTATGCCTAGTTCTAGCCACTTTCGTAAAAAGTCGTGCTGCGCGGTCAACACGATATTCGCACACGTAAGTATGTTCAGGAGTAGAGCCGACAGGACGCCCTTCATTCAAAAGCATACGAAAATAAATTTTTGTTACAAAATAACAGAGTAATTACATATCTGCAATGACAGGAATAAAACGCTAATTTTTACCTTTACAAAAAGTATGAGGATCTAACACCCAACATCGTTCGGCTACGAGATCACAAGGTACAGCTTCGTATAATGGAGCACAGACAACTTCATTTACATAGAACTTTCGTGTTGGCTCGTGATATGTTTCGTGAGGTCTGAGATAATGATGTCCAAACACAAATCTCTCACCTCTATTAAATAAATGAAACAATTTTTTATAGTTCAAATTTTCAGTGGATATGCTATGCGTGATCTCATTGTTCTCTATATATATATATATATATATATATATATATATATATATATATATATATATAAAGCACTTACTCGTGATTCTTCCAGAGACGTTCGATTCTAAAAATGTCCATTTGTTCATAATCGGGCTTCTGTATAGTTTTATATGTGTGTTTGTCAGGAGTATCTCTTAAAACATATACTGTATCACCTTGTCGTAATTGTAGATCACCCCGCATTAATGTCACATAATGTTTCTTGTTTTCTTCTTCCTCCTCACCCTCTAATGGAATTTCTAAATCAACTTCACGAGGTTGACATCTTTCGCACAGATAAGATTCAACAGTCGTATCTGCTTTAACACAGTCGCAATGTTGCCATACAAGGCAGCGTTCACACTGGATCATCAAACCTTCATCTCTGTACAATCAATAAAGATAATATTGATAAATATATTGAAAGAAAAAAAAAAGAAAAAAAAGAAAATTATATTTTATGATTTATGCACATGTACAAAAAAGAAAAAAAGAAATCACTATTAGTATACATATCTAGATTAATTCATGCATAATTCTATATATAATTCTGTTTTTCATTACAATTATTTACATATTTATGATCGATGTAAATAATTAATTTACCTATGTAATCCGCAAATGCATCTAATCACATCCTCTTCTCCAGCCGTGGATCCACGTGGTGGCAAAAAGCCTTGAGATGGCGGAGAACCTGTTGCTTCCGTTATAGCATCCACAAAATCTGGTTTACTTCCCAAATACAATTTTCGTAGTCTTGCCGCAGCAATGCCTACTTCGGATGTTCTGCCAAAGAATCTAACATTGTTGTCGAAAAGTTTTATCATATCCTGATCAAAATGTTCCGCAGTCTTGTAATGACCTGTACCAATACACTGATCTATCGTAATTAAATCGATTGGTTCTACAATCTTCTCATAATAATCAGATAATTTCCTTTTGGAAGGTAAAGTCATGAAAGGAATGCACAACAACTGACCATTTTCATCATTCGCTGTTGTAACAATAGTGTACAAATTCTTTAATACCTGTAAAAAAAATATTACAACAACAATGTTTTACAATTACATACAAAACAGTAGTAATAATTGAAATCTTCCTTATTAATATCATTTTTTATAATCAATAAAAGGGGCTATTCACTGACCGTAGCTAATTTTGCAGTCTTATGTACCTCCGGATCATCTTGCGCTTGTGCGAGTCTACGCGTTCGTACAGTACGCGCGTTGGTGTTGGTCAGCGCAGTTAATTGAGAGAAAAATGCATCGGATTGCGCTTTAGAGTCTCCCGAACTCTTTTCTTTCGCCACGACCGTGTTACCGGATTTCGCTTTTCCGTTCTGTATTTGAACTTGCTGTACTGACGCCGATTTAAGTCGTCGAACTTTTTCCAGATTTCTCAATAAGAAACAATGATGCTCGCGCGCAAAGCATCGCTGTTGATAAGACATCGGTTTCAACTGTGGTGTATTATGCGTTAAGATTGGATCTCCTACTTTACGAGACTTGCAGATGTTCTTGGAATTGGCCGATTGCACTGCGTTCGATTTACGAATGTTTTTCCGTGGCCTGCCCACCGATCTCCTTTCGATAGGTTCCATTTGCGAAGGTACAGAAGGAACGCTTCGAGCTACTCTTTGACTCTTCCCACCTGCAGTGTAAATTTATAACTGAAATATCTGACATATATCACGAAAACATTTCATTCTTTCTATTAATTTACCTATAACACCTCTGCAGGCATTACTACCACATCTACATTGTTGCCCTTCCGATGGATTAAAAAGCGCGAAATTGTAATCGTATGTTAATTCTTCTCCTGATTTAATATCTCTCGATGCGAATAGTGCCATACGTGGTAGACCGAGAACACTCCATTTCTGCATCTCGCAATTGGGCTCGCACGAATGATTCACAAATCTTCCGTCACCTCCCATGCGATGACCATCGATTACTAATCCACCGTCCAAGTGCAAACAGTAGTGATGCGTATCGTTGGCGTATCTATATATGTTATACATATGTTTTCATGTATTTATTTTTTGTAATGTATCATAATAAGAATGAAAAAAATTGATTTGATACTTAGTATAGATGAAACGAATTATACCTGGTTGCCATCCTCGACTTAAATTCCCTCTCTGACACGACTTCACCCACATACTCGAGAATAAAGTCCCCGGATTTGATAGCTTGTTGCGTTCTTACTCCCCATCCTTTATCCTCCGTCATAAATCTTTGTAGTCCTGGTGACCACTCGTGTTTTTGAATCTTTTGATTTTCACACTTGTCACCACAAGGGCACAACTGTGGCGAGCACTCGCTGAATACCATGCGATTAATACAATCGTCTCCGCAGCCGCTTTCTTGTTTACATTCACAAGCTTGTGCCTCGTAGAGAGTAGTTGGTTTAACGTCATAATAAATGTTTGTTCGAATTTTTCTGCAAGAAAGATGCAAAGTCATTCGCACACACTTTACTAAATTTAATTTCTATACATGTATATGTAATTTAATTATTCATAATATTATACAGGTACATGCTTAAGAAGTATGTAAAAATTTGTAATATGTAAAATTTGTAATGATGGTTTAGTTAAAATAAAATTAATTCAAATAATAAATAATAAATAATATTAAATAAAAAGAACATTCAATTTACTTATAATTCCACGATGGCACCAAATCTCGACCAGACAATCTCGATTGAGCGTGCAGCCATAATAAATCATATTGTAGTTGAAATGGCGTTTTTCTTTGTCGCAAGAGTTTTCCAGTCGGTATAATATTTGGTAATTGCTCTGAAGGATGTTCATCTGAATTAGCGCAAACAATAAGTTTTCGTTTGGCATCAATATTGGTGAGTTTTTTAGATTCAAAGTCCTTCTTATACTCTGAAAATATGTTGCTGGCCTGTAAATATAGCTTCTTCCACTTTTGCTGTTTTTTCCGATTACGAATAGGACCTGCAGATTTCCTGCTAATCTCTTGATCCTCGCTGGCCACATCGCTACTAGGCGGTGCCTCGCTCTCCGTGTCGTAGCCCGCGCTCCGTAATCTCTTTGTGCTTCTTCCATACAAATTGGAAGGACTGGTCGAACCTCTTCTTCTTTTGTGATTATTGTTAAAACAACCAGATAATTCCATTTTGACATTTGCTACCTGAGCGTTCACGCGTTCCAATTTCCGCAAGTTTTCCTCGTTTAATTCTGCGATACGTTGATTCTGATTGTAACGTTCGAGGGTTTCCTCCAGCGGGGCATTTTCGTCGTAAATTCGATAGTCCGGCACCTTTTCGTATTTTACCGGACTCGGATATTGCTTCTCGGAAAGTACGCTGCTGTCGGATTCCACGAGATCCTTACGAACTCGCAATTGACCGGGACAGGACTCGATTACTTCATCCGAACTATTTCGACTGAATGTCTCCTGCACCGTGCTAGAGTTTTCCAAATTCTTCATGTCATCCTTAGCTTGCCCTGTACCTTTGCTATTCTCTATAACATTCTGAGCTTTACTCTCCGTCAAAGACGCCTTATTATCTTCCGTATGTTCGACTATATCCTGATCCTTACATACTCCGTTAGCGTTAATCACTGTTGACTTGGCTACTTTGAGAGAATCTACAAGCTTCTTCTTCTTTTTCTTCAAAGTAGGAAAGCCCGTGCGATTGATGGCTTTCCGTCTTCGTACTTTTTTCTTTGTGAGTATCATCGTTACAGTATTATTCGCAAGATTTGGCACATTCAAACTACCGACTTGAGCTATTTTGCTATCGGACACAGGTTCATTGTCCTCGAACATCTCAGATACATGCGTCTCCGAGTCGACCTTTATATTCTTTTCTATACGAACATGTTCAATATCCATTTTATCATTTGATTGTGTTTTATCGGTCTTGGTTGACTTTTCCGACATCATTGTCTTTTCTGATTTACCAGATTTCTCTGCACTGATCTTGGAACTCTTATCCGCGGACTTGTCGAGAAGACTGTGACTTTCGGCTGATAATTTCGTGACAGTGACACGAAGATCCTTTACAATCTTTTTCTTTCGTCGTGGTTGAATCTCTACTTGGCTGATAGGTTTATCTTCATCGTTGCCCTGTTTCTCGGATGTCGTGTTTTCAGTATCTCTTGGTCTTTTTTTCGGCGTCACTGGCATGGCCTCTTCGTCGTGAATGGAAAATGTCGAGCTGCCGCCACCATATCTCGTAATAGTAGCTTCGATCGCTTCCTCTATGTGACTTTCCGTGGAATTGGACTCGTTCGCATTCGCATCCGTGCAGCTTGCATTCGAGCTTTGCGAACTGTGCGGACTCGACACGTGATAGTGGCGTTTCTTCAACGGTAATCGCTGTTCGTTAGGATTGGAGCTTGTGCTAGTATTTGCACTGCTCTTAGAGTCGGCGCTCGTCAATACCTTTTCTTTTTTCAAGCGTCGCTTCAGTTTTTGATCGTCATTTGCACTAATATCGCCGCCTTTTCTCTTCTTCGTAAGTTTCTTCACGCGGAAGATTTGCGGTAACTCGGAATGATTGACAACGCTGCTGCCGTTGTTGTTGTTATTATTGTTGTTATTTTTGCCCAGACTGCACAACTTCGTAAATTCCTCGATTAATTTCTCCAGCTCCTGAATGATATACGGATCAATGCGTATGGGAGTTTTCGGTGGTGCGAGCAGTCTCCGACGATGTTTGTGATGATGATGCTTGTGACAGTAATTGTGCTGTATTGGCTGCATCGGTTTGTGATACTTGTTGGAAGTTCGCTCCACATTTTCTGCCTTTAACACGTTGCCAACTGGTAATGATATTAACGTCTGCACACCTACACCATTGGTTTCAAAGCCCGCAGTAGTTTTTTTGTTGCACTTGTTCTCCTTCAGAACACGTCTAGTGGTGGGAGGTGCGGAGACCTTTTTCGCTAGCTTTCTGGATACGACGGCGGTCGCGTTATTTCTATTCTCCTTCGAACCTGTTCTTTTACTAGTGCTTAGCATCTTTTGATCGTTGGTAAGCTGATGCTCGCAGGACATTTGCTTCTGTCGTGTCAACGGGGTCTTATTAGGCGCGCATGTTTTATCTTGCCTGACCTTCCGACCGGTTCTACTGTCACACTGTGGCGCGAGTTTGTTCGCGGTTGATCTACTTAGGCACTTTACTCGCATCGGGGAACCTGCCGTCTTTTTGACAACAGTCTTTTCCTGCGAAGATTTCACTGAGTTACCGTAACGTTTCTTTTGATACGCTGTCGTTTTACCTTTTACTCTTTTATTCGCAGGAGATGCATCCTCTTTCACTTCTCTTGATGCAACAGACTTTGCGTTACCACGTTTCCTGACTAACGTTGTATCTTCCTTAGCGCTCTTTATAGATGATTCCTTTACAGTTGCCTTTTTCTCCGTTAATCGAGAATCAGGATTCTTTAGACTTTTTAAAGATTCGTTTCTTTCCTTTTCTGCCTTCTCGATCTTTTGGATCTTCTCGACAATTTCCGGTTTTAAACGCGGCCTACCTGGTCCGCGTGGCTGAGTAGACACTGTTTTTGCTGGTCTGCCAGGTTTTCTTTTCGGAGGATACAGAACCCGATCGACATTTACCGCTGGTTTAGTGGAAATTGGCGGTTGGGTCGGAGATTGGGTCGGCGCTGGAGGACTGACAGGACTGATCGCTAAGTGTAGTGGACTATTGTTCACGGACTGAATGCCAGAATCGGGCGACACATTTGATACGCATGGATACTCGTTGTCGTTGTTCAACTTTTTGGCGCATTTGCTACGCCTTTTTCGTGGTTCCGACAACATAGCAGTCTTTTCGACAAACTGCTGCAACAAGGTGGAACTGTACACAGGTACGGGATTCTGATCGCCGTTTTCGCTCGTGTCCGAATCTGCGCCAAGTGACATACGCTCGATCGCTTTTGACACCAGTCGACCGCTCTCCGAATCCTCAAATCCGTCAAATGGTGCGTCCTCTTGTACTTGCGAAGGTAAGACAGTTGCTAAATCTTCCTGATTGATTTCTTGCAGCGGCGTATGATGGTGATGTTGATGCTGCTGGGACTGTTGTTGCTGTACTTTTTGCGACGCCGCATGGCCCACAACAGACGAGTCTGAATCTTCGCTACATTCTGAGGACTATATCATTTGATATAATTATTTATTATTATGCAAGAAATGATAATACATGTTTCGATATACGTGTATTATATTATGTATATATATATTGATATATATAATATGTTTGTATATGTAGAATGGAATTGTATTAAAATAAAAATAAATCAATTTCCGCATATTAAAATTTCACTATATATTTTACTCTCATCTTTAAATTTCAAATTCTTAGCAATTATATATTATATATTTTTCAAAATTACCTTATTTCCATGATTGGTTTTGAGTTTTTTGGAAACAGTCTTTTTACTTTTGTCACATTTAATTTTTTCAGAATCTTCCTTCTTTGGACCTTTCATGGTGATTTTCAATTTCAATGCTCCCTGCAACGCACGGCAAGTTACCTTTTTACAAAAGTCGCAGTAATAATAGAATGCAAAAAGAAATAACGAATTTGAAATGTAATATTGTCTTTCACATCATACCGGTTCAAAATTGGTTTCTTGAATGGAAAACGTTTGTTCACTATGTTCAGACGAACAATCTGAATTAGATCCACTTTCCTCTTCTTCGTCGCCGCTACTTTCGTCGTCTGATTCTGAATTAGAATCCGAATAGGAGCAACTACCTTCGCTTCCACCAGAGCTTTCGTCGTCGGAATCGGAGTCTTCTTCGGAATCGACAGAATCTGTTCCTATAATAAAAAACAATTATTTATTCCGAGGGATATCATTTAAATTATTGGAAGAAATGTATGGGTGGCAATTTTGCAGATACCATTAGGTTCAGTAGCAGGATCCCAACTACCACCGCCTTTTATGGCATCCATGTCAACGGTTGAAGGAAGCTCTTTCTCTTGCTCCCCATCATTTTCTTCCCAATTCCAATTCTGCAATTCTAGGTCGGAAGGATGGTGAATAACGGCGTTCCATCCTGCATCACCAGACATTTTTCAGCTTATCTGACATCCAGCTGAATCGAATAGAATACCATTCCTTATGCTTTTGTGCACTCATCAAGCCTCTTTGCAATAACAAAAAGCATATCTTCAAATCTTGATCGTAAAGTATTCACTAGCAAATAATCATCGAACGCGCTGTTTTTGTCATAGCGAACAAGTTTTATGCAGTGATTAAAGCTCTCTTGTAAAGGCGCGATTCTGAAAAGAATAAAACAGCATCATTAGTCAATATATGTATAATATCAATATATAATAAAATGTATATATATATATATATATATATATATATATCAGAAATTGTTTATATTAAAAAGTATGCTGGAGGACTGTGAAAAAAAAAATTGTCAGAAATAATTTATCGTCAAAATTATCGTTTAAAAACAAATGTCATCACTCTTGTACATTTCAAACTTATGACAAGCACATCTCAAACGCGAATGTCAGTTTGATCTGAAACGCGCAATTTTGCAACTCGATTGTAAATTGAAACGAAATGTAGTTCCGACAAGTAGCAGGAACGATCAAATGATCCAGCGTGGCGTCTCAAGAACATTTCGTGGCCATCACTAATGACGCGTCACACGTAAACAAGAGACACATAACTGACGCACGCACGCTCGCTCGCGTAAAACTCGAATCGAAGCAAGAGAGCTCGAATAGGAAATCGGAGCACGGCGCGGCGCGGCGCGGCGCGGCGCGGCGCGGCGCGGTGTCGGTTTCAGACTTTCAGTTCCAACTTCCGAAACGTATAATCATTCATCGATCGCTCCTAATCGAATCGTCCGCGATCTCGATGCCGGTTACCTGCAGTTACCTGATCGGTGGGTAGCACCGACATCGCCTCACGATTGGCGACGCGACGACAGCTGTTTCTTGTAGCTGCTTGTAGCGCTGTAGCAGGACTGTCTGTGTTGCGCCAGGTGTGCGTCTCACCACTCTCTCTCTCTCTCTCTCTCTCTCTCTCTCTCTCTCTCACCCCACACCACACCACACCACTCGGGATTTGGCGCGAAACGTCACTGCGTTAACGAGACACGAGACGGGTGTCGTGCCACGGCGATCGACTGTAATCGTCTATAATGCGGGAAGGATGTCGGACGGACGAGTCTGGTGCAAGCCGTGTCGACGAGATCCTTCCTGCGAGGTCGCTTCCAATACAATTGGAAAGTCCGATGTTTACGTCGCCGACAGCGCGCGATCACAAAATGGCCGAATGTTTCTCGCCGACGTCCTACCGTCCTAGCTCTCTGCCGTCTGCCGCCGATCTCGTCTGTCAGAGTCGAGGGAGGAAAGCTGTCACATCAGCCGTATCACGACGATACTCGCCTGGACTACACGCTGCTCGATCTCGCCGCGATGCGATCGCAGATTTCACCCTAGATACTTTCACGCTAGACAGACCCGCTGAAACTCGCGTGAGGGGCTTGCTTATCAAGAGACACGCGTCAAGATTCGCGCATCGCTTTACGTCGCGACACTACTCGATAGTTGATACTGGTTTAATTTGATACTGACTACAAGCTACGATGCTTGTACTTGCTTGGCCGCGCGACGCCGTCACCGCCAGGCGACGAGGCGGCGAACCGCGTGGCATCGCGCGTCCTCGTGACGTCGATGATATCGCGCAATATCTCGAGAATTGCGTAATGTCGGTAACGCGGGTAACGTTCTTATGTTCTTAATCTGCATCAGTCATTATCTATATGTTCTATGACTGATATGGCTTCATTCCGTTTCGTTATTCGCTGCGAGTACCGAAAATCTATAGGTTAGATATATGTCGTCAACTATATTTTCGATAGCCAAAGAGGTCAACGACAAAAGAAGCAATTTAAATTTAAAAGAGCTAGATTTAAAGGGATTTTAGAACGGAGATTTAAATGGATCTTCGTCGCTCCCTCTGTTGACGGATATCAGAATTCTCTGTAAAACTTTCTTGCGTAACTCGATCGATCTCCGTGCGGGTCACGGCGTCACTGTCGCCACTGTCGCTGCTAGCAGTGTGGTGTTGTTGGCACTCCATGGCACTCGCACCTCGCATCTCGCACTGTAGCCGTCACTGCATAGTACAACGTGAGCGTATGCGTGTGTATGTGTGTGTGTATGTGTGTAGGTGGGTGGTAGGGAGTCGGAATTCGGAGTTCGGAGTCGTCGGCAATGACGGCAATATGGCCGGCCAGATGTGCAGCGGCAGGGTGTCACGGTGGTGTTAGTGCCGCGCGTTAAGACTCATTCTCGTTATTTATATATGTCGAACTACCGCAAATCTTGTCCGAATCTCGCGTGTTTTCATGGGCTCGGTGATATATTGTGTAGAAGCAGGAATACGGCTTGCATGAAGGCATAGCATACGCTCACCGGCCAAGCAAACATGAAGTAAGTAATGCTTATACATGAACGCGATCGTGCGAGGAGAAAGAGAGAGAGAGAGAAAGAGAGAGAGAGAGAGAGAGAGAGAGAGAGAACGTGATGGACCGAGCGATCGGAGCATTACCGAGCTACTACTCTTCTTCGTATTTTTTCTCTTTTTGCGATTTGTTCAAGACTCACGTCGTGTGATTCGGTCGCGCCTCTTCAGCTAGACGCCAATTGTAAGAACGATACGCCGAGCCGAGCCGAGTCGCGCCGCGTCGAGCAGGCAACAATGACGGTCAATATCGGCCGATCCTTATTTCGAATGCCTCGGCCCTATGTCAATGTCTACGTCAGTGTCTTCTTCGCTTGCACGGTTGTTTAATTCGCAAACATGCAACGTATCCATATTCGGACAAAGAGTATATCGATCACGCGTCGGAGGATTTGGAGCCTTCGGACGGCGGGCGCGAACCGTTCCTTTAATTCGCGACTGTTTTTTAAATCCCTATTCGACTTTGAAAGGGAATAGTTGCTCGTCTTGGACGGAGGATGACGAACGATGATGAAGGGCACGGACCGTAACGATTTTTGACAGCGTCCAACGATGGTAACGATGGGGCGAGTCGCACGCACGCACGCACGCACGGCGAGAACGCTTCCCTTCGCTCTCTCTCTCTCTCTCTCTCTCGCTCTCTCGCTCGTTCGCTCGCGCGCATACTTGCATTTGCTTTCACGAGCGCAGAACGCTTTGTAGAATCGCGAGCCTTGCCTTTCAAAAACAGCGACAAGCTCGTTGCCTCGCCATCCATCGTCTCCCTTTTTTCCTCCACCTTCCCTTGCACGCCTATGGGCGCGTGCACGTATAGTTGCCCGACGCGTCTTACCATCCTACCATTCTTACGTGCATCTGCTGAGCGTCTTTCGAGGCACCTACAGGCTGCACTCAAGTCATCTAAATTTCTTTCTTATCCAACATTTCTTTCCATTTCCACAAATATCGCTTACTTTTTGGAGTACTACGACGGTAAACAGTTTCATGTTTTGAAGAATCTAATTGTGATTACGTTCAAACTTGTCGATCATCCTGTTGTCAATTTATTTCCTATCAATTATTAGAGTCGTTAGAGATAAATCTTATTTTCTAGACGAAAATATATTTTTTTTACAAGTCTATCGGATATAGAATAATTTCGAGTGTTTTCCTCTATTTCGTAACGTAATTAGTCGCAATATGTTACAACATTCTGTCTTTCTTTGGCATTCAATGAGTAACAGAATGTGTTGATTTGTCAACATTAAATGGAAAGCGTTCCAAACTAACGTAATATCGAAGTGCTTGTAAAAAAATTTTGTCATCTCTAACACAATAAAGTTTATCCGAGTCTTCATTTCTTCTCGTTTGTTTGTAGAGAAATTTGCTGAAAAGCTACGTTTGAAGGTCTCTTGCGTCTGCAAAAATATCTTAGTGTTTCACTTTAATTCGCTCGTATAAGAATACACGTATATCAGATTGCGTCGATGTGTGCTGCTGTCGGTTGTCGCGTGACTTCAAAAAATGCAAAGCTTGAAGATATCGCGATGTCTCGTAACGTATGACTGAACGATTTGGATTTCCGTGGAAAAATCTCAAATGACAAAGCGAATATGTGTAATTTATATACTTTTATAAACCAATTTATAAATAATATTACTATTTACTTTTAAAACTCGTCCACACACGAATGAGAATTGCTTAAAAGTTAATATGTTAAACAATACCAAAAGATAAATGTAATAGACTAATAAGAGTCAGCAAAATAAATGGCGCAATTATTTAATGAACAACTAATACTCAGATATTGGATTAGTCTTCTTTATTTTGAAGGTTTCGATTCTCTTTGGAATCCTCCTCAGCAAGAATGATACAAGTATAATTAGCTCACATAATGCCTAAGTCAAGCCTCGCAAATTGACAAAGATGCAACGTTGTTACTCACGGAACATGAAACATTGCACTTTGTTAAAGAAGCTTTGTTAAATATATTAAAACTTAAGAAGTAGAATTGTTAAAGTCAAATATAAAGATCACACATTTTTAGAACATACATCCGTATACGATGACATATCACTCAGATATGAAATTAATAAGAAAGCAGTCGAAATTGTCCCCTTAGATTTTAATTAGTTTTGTACACATGTTGTGGATTAGAACAGTTTCAAACAGTCGATTTCAAATAAATATTTACACATACGTATATAACGCGATAGATTGGATTGCGTCCAACATTTAATGCTTCGATTAACAAACGGTTGATATTATCTAATATTTAATAACGAACGAATTGACATAGCGCAGATTTTGCAACCTTGTCTATTGTGCCGTGACTAGCGTGAATTCATTAATTACACCGCACCGTGCTCAGCCAGCGTTACATGCCATAACCCGGCAAACAAGTCTTACATCTTGTTTTTGAAAAATAATGCCAAAAGATGCGATTAGAAAATTTGTCCTATGATATTATTGTAGTATCTATATATAATTATAATACTCTACATAATAATATAATATGAAAATGAAAGATATATCTATCCCGTATATCTGGAAACAAGATTTTTTTTTTTAATTGTTTATTTAGGCACAAGTGTACAAAGGTAGATGTATAATGTACTCGTTAAATAATGTTAACAACGATACGTGTAAAAATTTGCATGGATGAAATTCTAATTCTGAATTCTAATTTTCGCAACGTGCTCCGTATGTTACAGGAAAAGTATACGAATATCGAACGCGTATCGGCAAACACACGATGATTTCATCCCGATAATTGTTTTCTTCCGATACACGAAATGTCCTCAATTTCTTTCATTTAAAAAAAAAAAAGAAAATTTTGATTTTTTTTATTTTCTAAGAAAGTAAATCGTCAGTTTATCGAATTTTTCAAACTTTTCTTTCACATTGTAATTTTTAGTATAAAAGATTAATGCTTGTGTTTCCATCAATGTATAGATTAATTTTAATCTCGATTCAAGTTACTCTTTATCTTTTTTTAATTTTTAGAACTAGAAAGATGAAGAATGAGTTGAGATTAAAGTTAATAGTAGTAACAGTGAGTTGAGATTAAAGTTAATAGTAGTAACACATATATCCTACTTCAATTGTCCCATCTCCAATGTCATGTTTCCAAGTAAATACATATGTATTACTCTTTTAGGTGTTTTGTAAATTCATCGAGATTACAATCTCGGGGTTTCTCTTTGGTCACCGAGTATCGAGCGTATGAGACGAAAAGTCAGCGCGGCGAAGGCCGTGAGCGACTTCTGCTCAATTCCACGTCATTCTATCCTGCTTTTGCAGAGGCGGTTAAAGAAGGAGGTACTCGAGCCTCCTTCTCGACCTCATCTTTGTTCGTTCGCGTTTCGATCTTCCTGCGATCGATACACGTACACATATAGATGCATGTGCTTTTCATGATAATTTCAAGCGATTTTTCCGTCGTCAAGCAGACTTAATGACCACACCTGCAGGATTCATACGGACGTTTGCTCAAGTAACAAGTTGTGTTCCTACATTTACATCATGGAGGTACGAATGTTCGAAGGTTCTCTTTACAATGATTTTGCAACTGGGTCAACGTTTTCCGAATTATACAAAAGCAACATGATATTTTCTGCATGAATAAAATGTCTTTCTTTTTTCTTTTTTTTTTTTCGTGAAATGATTTACTTGAATTCAAATAGCATCGGCATTCTAAAAAGTCAAAGTCAATTTCGTATAATCAATATTATTTTATTCATCAATGTCAGCTTCATTTTTCCAATTGGTTCCATGCGTAACAGTTGATATAACTCTAGTATTGTCAAGATATTTAATCATATAAAATTATCACGATGACTTTTCATTAAATTTTAACGTTAAATCGAGCTCGATCCCAGATGGTTGTGACTCATTATTACCAGATATAATCGATTGGCGACAGAACACCCTATATATATATATATATATATACCTGTCGGAAATGTTACGTTTTGTGCGAGTACGATGATCTGGAGCATTTTCAACGTGTGATACGCAATACATGATACATGTATACTATGTACGTATCTACGTACACGCGACCGACCACTATATCTCTCCTACTGAGGAGAGAACAAACCGTCGTACAGTATCCCACTGTCATTTGCTAAACCGTGGGTAAAGCCGCGTAATGGCTTTCAATTTCATCTTCTATAACTGAGCTTAATTAATTTTAATGCTGCGATAGGATGCAGATTGCTCGAGTAACCCACTTTTACCCTCGCTTAACCAGCTTGGATTTGAAGGGAGCTAGCTTTGACCTATTCGCGTGTATTGCAAAAGTCACGATATTATGTACTGATACATGATATTTGAAAGCTAAACAAGAATAATCAATTTCAACGCACAATGAATTAATAAAGATAAAATCAAAATGTTGAGAATAATTTCAAGTTTCATTCACTCCCACATGGAATTTTTAGTTGCACTTATTTACAGGATGTGTGTGCAACATGATGGTGACTTGGTACATGTCACCCTACGTATAAATACATGTGTATGTATAACTCGAAGGTTGCACGTTCCTTTGTTAAATTTCCATTGTCGCGTCCATTGTGTTACACCTTGCTGCGCCGACTGGGAAAGATTTTCCACTTTCTTACTTGCACTCGTGCTTCTTTACATACGTTCTTTACACGTATGATGTCATTGTTACGATGTCATTGTACAAATGATTGTAACTCGTTTGATTCAATCTCGATTTTATTCTTTGAATGTGTAACTAAATATACTTTTTCGAAATGTTTGTTTCCATCAAAGCTTTACACGGCTTACAAGCTCTCCCTTGGCGGATTCATCTTTTGTATCATGTGGATACTTTCATTCGTCGTTCCATCCTTTTATATCTTCATTCATCTAACATTCTTGGGAAATTTGATGAAATTATCTTTACTTATTTAATAAAGTGACTGACCAGTATCGCAACTTTGATTTTTCGTCAAAATAGACTACGTCATCGATACATTATAAAAAATTCTGTAAGACTTAAAATCTGTTGGACAAAGCTCTGTGTATAGTATTAAGTATTTGTTTCAAAATCGAAAGAAATTGCATTCTGTATTATTATATGAAACGGTTCAGACGTTAGGATTCTGAAGTTAGGGCTCGTGTTATATGTATAAGAGGAGAAGGAGACTACTCGAGTGTCGAGGCTTGACTTACCTATCCAATTAATGTTGACGCATGATTATCTACCTGCCATATGCTACTTTCGGTGATCGTATTCGTTTCATTAAGATGAAGCCATATACGCTTCTTTAGGCGTTAAAATTACCGTCTTATTCCAAAAAATTAAATTATAAGCTACTTTAACCCCAATTTCTGTCAATGCATGGGTACCTATATCGAATTTTAAACGGTAAAAATTTTTGCGTAAACTTTGTTATGACGTATATAAAAAAAAAGGAATTTACTCTTCGAATAATAAAAAACAATTTTGTAAAAACTCTATTTTGTTTTCACTTTTACATTTTTTACGGAAACACCTTGTGAAACACGGTAGTGAAAAAGTGAAAAATTATTCATTAACAGAACGGTTATATAAAAACTCTCACCGTGTATAATATAATAAATGTATCTTACAATGTAGAATGCCAGTGCTATCTTAGAATTATTCGGAGGTAAAATTTTAATGGCTTATTTTGCAATAAAATATTTTATGATTAAATGATTATCTATTTTACGATATTAGCAAACGATATTAGAATTCTCTGATAAGAAAAAGTTGAGAATGATAGAGAATGATAGAAAAATCCTATCCGTTTTGAATATGGATCTGGTTAGTGAATTCACTGATTTAAATTAGATCTTATAGGAATCTTGTACAAATTTTATAGAATCCAAAAAAATATGATAGGATTCATATCCGATCAGTTGTGATGCTCGCGAGATCGATGATAAAAAATAATATAAACTTATAGAAAACGATACAAATTGATATCTTATCGTTCTCTATCAACTTCTTTTTACCTGCAGAATAAAAAAAGTTGATAGAGAAAAGGCGTAAAATAATTTATAGAGACATACTAAAGCCTGTATCAATTTCCCCGTTATCGAGTCTGACGTGTCGCTCGGATCGGTTTGATAAAGCAAGTGTCGCTGAAAATGCGTCAGTGCTCGACGAGTTCCGTTTTCTTTCGATAAGAGATAGATACGCATCGATCACGGAAATCTCCGCCGAACCGAGAATTAATACAGTCGTCACGATTGGATTCGTCATTTCGCGCGATGAGAGACTCGTATAAACTAACCAGCATAGCAATATGAAAGCGAAACGTAATGCGTGCTCGCTTTTACGACGTAGAAAATAAATTCGATATCCAATGTCGTATGTGTACCGTCACTTCAACAATCGCCACTGCTTCCTCTCTCGCGCCAGAGTACTTTTGTTCTCCTTATACTACAATAAGTACGATACAATGCAACGAGATAATAAAAACGTGACAAAAACCGCGACGACGTAGATTGCCATTAAACTTTCGTAACATTTTTCTCAGTTTAAATTTAAAACGCGAATAAAAATAAAATTTGCTTTCTTATAAATTTGCTAAAATTTGAACAAGATTTAAGATTTTTTTTTAAATCAGGCTGAAAGTTTTAACGATTCTAGAGAAAAAAAATCTACGTTCTTATCTTTCTCTTACATGTTGAACATGACAGTTGAAGTCGTGAACAATACTCACGATGCCTTTCGTTCTTTGCGATTTGATCGTTCGCTGAGAATCCAATCCGCTACACTTTCTGGGGGTCAACTTAACGAGATACAATCATACATTCATACACAGAACAGCAACAATTATTTCATTCTTTGACGTTTGATGAAAGGTTAACGCTTTCTTGAGCATTATATACTGAAAATAAAGCGCATTTTCGCTTATTTACAACAAACAAGCTTCGTTTGCTATAGACTGCAGTATAGGCTTACACGCAATTGAGATTTATGGTTGTTTTACACAATATGCGAAAAGCAGCTAAGGCATTTGTTCCACTTTTACGTAATATATGATGCTCTCAGTCTGATGGTTACTTATATCGGCCGACAGAGAGAAAGAATCTTTCTCGACGTTACTTACTTCCGACTACTGATATACAATGCCGTTCACGCTTTATGCTCTAAAAGTTTCGACATCCGCGTAGAGCATGATAAATCTGAGCACGATCGGGAACATGACGAATCCGCGATTCCGGAAGAAAGGCCTAAGAAAGTGTATATATGCGCATCGTTCGTAAACCATTATTTTGGATCTCTCGAAAAGCTCTAAGAAAATATATACAAAATTAGATAATATACAGTGAGTACAAAAAGTATTCATACAAAGAAAATATTTTTTAAAAAAACTTTATTTCTAAAAAATAAATATTATCCAGCGAGAAATGAATTGATATCGAATCAATATGTTTTCAACAGCAATTTGACATTGATTCGATTTTTAATTGATAATCATTTCTTATGGATAATTAATAATTTATACTACTGGATAATTAATAATTTATTCATAAAGTATAAAATAGACTACATGTTTCTTAAAATTATATATACCAAAAAGATATGTATTAATTATAGAAAATATATATCATCTGAAAAATAAGCGAAAATTAAAAGTTCCATTGTTTGGATGCTCAAAAAGTATTCGTACAGTCGAGAAATTTAGTTTATAAAATTAAAAATACATGCGAAGCTCATTTGTATATATTAGAACAGAACGAATTCATTGTATAAAATTACTAATTAACGTTTATTTTCTACAAATAATACTTTTTTATAAAAAATTTCCTTGTACGAATATTTTTTGCTCTCTCTGTAAATAGAACAAAAAAAGTGAATCAATCCAAGGATTACGTATCTAAAAAATGAAATTTAAAAATACTTCAGTCAAATTGCTTCAGCGTAAAATTTGTTTCGCTGAAATGGAGGGATTTGGGAATAATATCTGTTAGTACTTATAGTAATGTCTACTTACAATTAATAATATTTGATTTTACCGATTTGTATTCTGTTCGCTGTAATGACGCGTAGCACAGCGATATTTAACTCGGACAGCGTCGGACAGGCGTGCTTTATAGTTATAGACCGGTAATTGTCGTGTGCAAGGCCGGTCTCTGACCCACATACAGCTGATTGACAAAATCGCCGAATGCTCCTCGATATTCATTGACCAAAAATGATTTTTACGTATGCGTGCAATGTTTAAATTATTAGTAACAGAGAAAGTTTATAATTTCAGAGGGTGAAATTGGTGTAAAAGAATTTTTTTTTTAAAATTGCAAGATTTTTCATATACATTTTTATTTCCATGATTTTTCCATGACAATTCAATCGATTCATCCGCGATTCGCGAAAATATCGATTGGTGAGAATGATAGATATTTCTTGTCTTCTTCGCATTACATTATACTACATGCATCGTATACATCGTATACATCGTGCAACGTGGTGTAACGTAAACGGCTAGTAAACGGCCTCGAAACGCGAATCGCAATGGACACGTTGTCGCGCGTGTCGCGTGCTATGTTATCTACTTTGCTTGGCCGTGTATCGTATATACAGCAGTAGCAACAGTAGCAGGATAGTCGAGGAAGTGGCGGTATCTCGCCACATCCTACCTCGTCCTGTTCCCGTTTTGCCAACCAACGGAGGGAGTACTGAAAACTGCCTCTCATGCTCTCAGTTCAGTGAAAGCGACAACTACCAAGCAAGCTAGTCTCTTCCGCGCCGCAGATCGCGAATTAGAATTGAATATCGCAGACATTTAATTACATCAAGGCGCGTAAATTGTGCCTTTACCTTACTCCGTTTCCAATCGGTTGTATCTGCAATTTTATCATTCTTTTATCATTATTTTACGTGGCTCCCGATTATGGCGAGAGAGAAAATTTCGGTGCTATAAAAATGATCTCACTCAGCGAGAAGAAGCTCTTCGCTAAGTGATTATGATGTGGGACTCCCGCGAAAATTCCTTCACCAAGACTGGCAGGACGAGATGGTCCTACGAGACTTGCTCATCCGCGCGCGAAAATCAGACACAGAATCGAGATACGTTCGCCAGGATGCGCCCTTCGCATGTAACGGTGCAAGAAGATCCCGCGTCGCAGCAGCGTGTGAATGTACAACAGCGTTCGAGCTATCTATACCGCCAGCAACGCTCTTCTTGGCAACAGGATAATCGTTCGTGGTACACAATGCGCGTCAATTTTTTGCTCTCCTCCGTTCTTCGCCTTCTTGCCTCACGTTATCGCAATATTCACAAAGTTGTTTCCCATTTGTTTCTTCATAAATGATTAATTCGACAATCCAAAGTTTCCATATCTGTTGTAACAAATGTTGGTTTCCACATGTTGATGATACAAGTCGATACAAGTATCACTCTGTTTTTGTTGTATACTCATTCAATATCAAGAAAGATAGAACGATGTCACTAAAGGGAAAGCATTCTTTTTTTATAATATTTGTTTTATACGCTTATATATGTACATATATTCAGTCTGGTTCCAATTTGATGTATCCCATAGCTATGTATTCGATGGAATAGTTAGGAAGCGATTATATCAGAAATGTAACAAAGTCATAAGTGGTAAATAAATCGGAGAAATATGTTGTATAATCTATATTTCGTCGATTTGTTGTTGTTATTGCTTTGCCGGATTATGCGACTTTCTCGTATATATGAGCAGAAGAAAAAAAATGATAACGGCGTGAGAGATATGTGCCACATGTATACATCACCCACGATTCAGTTCGGTGCAACATTTATTTATTTCCTTAGCTCTTTAGATAACAACTGCTTTAATTTATGCAAATATACCTACTTTCTTTACATTCCAATCTTCAGTTTTTTTACTCTTATATACGTAAGTAATGAAATTAATTGAAAAAATTTCATCATTGACAACTTGGCACTTTTCAACTGCATAAAACAATTCTCGTTCTCTCTCCTCCTCGAGACAACGTTATGAAAAGAACGAAAGAGCTTGAGAGAATAATTGCAAATGAAAAAAAATATAAAAAATCAAAAGAATTAATTGACAAAAAATCGATTAAAGTAACACTTAAAGTTTTATGGCTCCGCGGAATTTTTTGAATTCCACGAATAAATCAAATATAAATAAATTGCTTGTATGAGCAACCTCTGCGGTTGTTAGTGCATAATATAAATAATAGATTTATAAAGCGATGAGATATATTTGTAAACAATTGGGTTGTACTTATCAACCAAGTTATATAGGCGTCCTATAAATATACCTATATTATTTACACATTAACCACGAAGTCTCATATATATAGCCAATTTACGAAAACCGATGTTTTGTCGCGTTTTCAGTGAAGTGAGCATATCATCCGCCCGCGCGTCGGTGATGGTGTACGACGACGTGAACAAGAAATGGGTACCGAGTGGCAGCTCGTCCGGTCTGTCGAAGGTCCAGCTCTATCACCATCAAGTGAACAATACGTTTCGCGTAGTCGGCAGGAAGTTGCAGGATCACGAAATTGTCATCAACTGTGCGATCCTAAAGGGACTCAAGTATAATCAAGCCACGGTCACGTTTCACCAGTGGCGAGATAACAAGCAAGTCTACGGGCTCAATTTTTCCAGTAAAGATGACGCCGATGCCTTCGCTCGGGCGATGCTCCAGGCACTTGATGTAATTTATTCTTTCTTTTACCTTATAGTTTTATTAGAATTATTATAACTCTGACTTATCATCCCGGATTTCACTATCTATTCTAGTCTTCTGGATCTATAGTTTTAACATCGTTAACCTATCGTGAAGCTATTACGGCAATTTAAGATTGGGAGCGGCCAAATTTTCTGACAAACATTCATTCCAACAAACGTTCAACTTGGATGCTATTAACCAGAAAGAAAAAAAAGAGAATTAGGGGTAAAAAACGTTTACTATCGTGGAACATCGATTTCAGTTACGACAATTACAATTTGTTAGGCGTTGTTATAATTGGATATATTATCGTTAATTAACTTTTAATTACACATTACGTCTTGTTGCGATGTTGCGTAGGTGCTAAGTAATGGTAGCAACATATCAAGGAGTCTTGCTCCGACAACCAACACGACTACTCAACAGCAAACCGCCTATCAACAGCAGCAGCAGCAGCAGCAACAACAACAACAACAACAACAACAACAACAACAGCAGCAGCAGCAGCAGCAGCAGCAGCAACAGCAGCAGCAGCAGCAGCAGCAGCAGCAACAGCGGCAGGCAACCGTTCAATATGAGGAAGATATGGGATATAGGTATGTCTCTTTTATTTTCTTCTTGTTTCTTTTACATTTCAAACGATTTACGAAATGTAATCTATTATCTCATTACCGTAATTACTTTCTGTCACGAAATATAAGACAGTGCACATAACATCCAGTCAAATTCCTGTCACGTTTTCGAACGAAATGCAGGCATGTCGTTTTTTCTTTTTACTTGTAAAATGTTTTCTTTAATATAATGAATCAGTGTGGAGACAATCATTATATGAGGCAGCTTTTGGTATACACGATGTGATCGTTATACAGGACGATATATGTATATTGTATACACATATATGTAGAAGTGCGAAAAGCTTGTAGGGTGACAATTTACTTTATGGACATAGACTCATTTCGATTTCCCTATCGTTCATCTAAAACGAGTCACACATCTGTCCTGACTGGTTACAGTCAAGGTCGTAACGCGCGGATTTCCTTGTCCCTGAGCCATCTGCCTACAGGAGGCCAGACGGCCCTGCCCGTGGGCTCCGCCACCACAACCCCCGAACACCATGTGACCGTTAGTGGTGCTGTTGGCACTGTTATTCAAATGGGCTGTGCGCGTGGCTCATCGGGCGATGGATATACGAGGTGATCTTCCTGTCCTTTTAACCCATAATAATCTGAATTTCTTAATTAACTACTATCAAAATACCTTTTATGCAATATTATACGTTATTAACTAATACGTTATTAACTAACGCAGAAAAGTGATTTTTTTTTTAATTTTTTCTAAAATATGCCAAGAAATTATTGATTTAATATTGTTGTACCATATGAGATCAGTTATATGTAGGTTAATATGGGTTAAAGACTATCTAGGATCTCCTTATTCTTTATAGTAAATACGTCGAGCATTAACCACGTTAGAATAATCGTTCTACTTCTTTCCTCCTTGCATCTTTTACCTTCCTCTGTGTTGTATACTGAATCTACATGCGAAACTTCAGTTACTGTAAAAACGAGAATCAGTGGAAAAATATTTACATGATGTCGAAAATAAAATTGCAGAGAGCAATTCTAAGCGGGAGAATTCCGTCTGTTGCGCCTCTCAAAATAACTCCCTGCGCCTCTCAAAATAACTCGAATACATTGCACGACTGAGTTTGATGTTTTTTTTCTAATTTTTTATGCACACTTTTTACAAAATTCAAGATATATTTGATAAATTCAATTTATCAAAACAATGGTTGTCGAATAGGTCTAGTATACAAACTTATCAGGAATAACATAACTTGTTATACTTGTATGTACACATCTACATTAGCTTGCTCTGTATGGAAAGTATCTTGCACTATATAATGAAAATATAAAGGAGATTAATATCTTCTTTAGTTTTGTATGGTTTGTATAAATTAATAATATCTCTCTTTCGATACACTCTTAACAATAGACTGTGATGTAGGATAAGAGTATTTTCCTATCGTTAAAATATATTTATAGCAAAATAGGAAATAATCTTTGTAGCACAGTATTATTTAGCATGTTAGTGTGCGACACATTTAAATTTATCCCATGCGTTTATACATATATAATTTTTTCTCTTTATGTCAGTATTGGGAAATATTTTTCAAGTCGGTTAAAACGAATTTTTAGTAACGATCTGTATAGAAAAGATATATAAGTAATCTATTACGTATCTATTATATTAGTTGGCTGGCCCTACTCTACGCTTTATACATATTAACAATGTATTGTACATCAATGAAAAATCATTTTGTAAATTCCAAATCATTTCAATCTGCGCAGAACTATGACTAGAGAAGACGTGGCAATAATTCAGGAACGCAGAATGTCTCAGCAAAGTCAAGGTATTATATTCATATTTTTTAACATAATTAATCTTATACATTATGTATAATAAGAATATTATATCTAAATGTAATTTTATAACAAGCTTACATGTAAAAAAATTGCATAAATGCATTTAAATTACAAGAATACAATTCTAAAGGAAGTATCAAATATTATATATGTATGTTGTATACATATATTATATATGTACATATGTATATAATGTATTATATCTAGCTGCTGTATATATATATATATATATAGATATATATATATATATATATATATATATATATATATATATATATATATATATCTCGATCTCCTGGAATTCGCGGTCTCGCGTAAAAGAACACGGTAGTATTGCTGCGCTTGGCTTAGCGCCGAGCTCCTGTCCCGAGACACTACCGTATCTCTTGATAGAATGTATATAAAGTATATATTTGTGTGTGTGTGTGTGCGTGCGTGCGTGCGCGCGCGCGCGCGCGTGTGTGTGTGTGTGTGTATGTGTGTGTGTGTGTGTGTG
>Ga0157364_1000772_pt1 | contig 24185 bp, 19 predicted proteins | sample AttsexASBM2_FD_111476 | JGI IMG/M metagenome (GOLD analysis project Ga0157364, IMG submission 111476) | Fungus gardens microbial communities from leaf cutter ant in Ribeirão Preto, State of São Paulo, Brazil - Atta sexdens ASBM2 | ecosystem: Host-associated > Fungi > Mycelium > Unclassified ...
CTCTCTCTCTCTCTCTCTCTCTCTCTCTCTCTCTCTCTCTCTCTCTCTCTCTCTCTCTCTCTCTCTCTCTCTCTCTCTCTCAATATCCCGAAAAGATATTGTTAATTTGGAAAAGTCCAAAACATCGTAAGTGTTTGTAAAAGTAAAGTATATAGTCGACAAATTATCAGTTCGATCACAAAGATAATCTCTCGTTTCTTCTATATGTTTTTTAATATTTTTACATTTTCATATTTTGCAATTTGATGAAGAAGATAGAAAAGCAAGTGGTGTCCTATAGAAAGACTAAGAGAGGAAGAGAGCTGTTATACATGTTATCTATATGTGGAAAACTCAAGAGAGATACTATGTTTTTTTTGATAATGAATCAAATATCGAGTTAGCGAAAACATATACGTTGTACCTAGAGGAAGTTTGTATCGGTTAAATGTATGAGTACGATGAGATTTTGTTCGAGTAGACTGTAGATACATTCAAGATAATTTGTTCAGTTGTATCAACAGATTCTACCTCTCGAACTTTGAGGCGAATTACATGTATACCAGTGAAGGGAACGAATGCCACTCATAATTTGATGACGTTGCTTTCTCGGAGGATAACGTTGAGATACCTGTCCAAACAGAGATTTAATGGCACGCCCGAATTTTATTAGCATGCTCGAATCTCTTAATATGCCTATAACATGTGGCAAGATTCATATGGTTTGAATTCCGACATTCGTATCCATATTTGTATATTCGAGAGCCATAAGAATTCTATTCTACAAATAAGAACATGTATCGAACAGCTTTTTGACGTTTACGTTTATCTACGGTACGGTAGAATACGAGTCTGTGAGAGGACAGATAAAAGTGTGATATGAAGTGCAATATCGTAATAGTTTGTTTCGATCTTATCTCGTTAAATTCATTTATACGGGAGAGATATAAAAAAAGTCACGAAAGAAATTCGCATATAGAAGAACACATGTACAGTTAATGAATCTGTCTTTAGAGATAATGAAATTTAACCGTTTGTATATCTATTTTGCCAAACATCATAACTCGAAGTTTCCCTACATTGATAGTGGTAATTTCAGTCACTGATGTGAAAGACGTAAGTATTTTTATACATTGCTCCCAGCAGGATTGGTAAAAACATATTTTAAACAGTTTAAAAACATGCTTAATTGTCGTTTTAAATATATTTTAAACATGTTTTTTTATAATATTGTTTAAAGCATATTTGAAACATTTTTAAGAAGAAATATAATGTCTTATTTTTGAATAAAAAAAAAAATAAAAAAAATAAACATTAGTCTTTGCCAACCCTGGCCCCTAGTGAGCTTTGTAGATTCTAACACAATATGTAATGATCCTTCCGTGCAAACACAAATCCAGTGATACAAGCTTCCCAAACGCAACATTATAAAGTTACATTATATTATAATTGCATATCGGTCGCGTATACGTGCCGACGGATATGCAGGTATCAAAATGTACATTTTGGCGATTATTGAAGAGAAAGAGGGGAAAAAAAGAAAATCGATTTTACGATTACAATGACTTAATGCTATCAAAGATTAATTGATAACAATAGCTTCAATATTTCACAGCCTGGAAGCCTTTAACGTAGTATTATATATATGTATATATATAATATATATATGTATATAAGGAGCATTACTATATAAAGTCGTACAATACTCGCGAACCGAAACTATATACAGTATTGAGAAAAATCGTACACTTTTGTAAGAAATTAATTAATCTACTTTCCTGTAGTATTACTTATCTGGAAAGCGACGAGATGTAATTCGAGCATATTCTATTGTACTTACAAGCAGATTACTATACAATCTCCACCATTGCTAATGTAATGCTTTGTATCTATTTTCCATACACTGTTGCGAATGAAACTTATATAGGAAACTATCCGAAATCATTTCTTTTCCAAAACAACGATCTGATTTTATTCGATTTTAGGACAAAACAATTTCTAATCGGACCGCACATCCATGTAAAGCTTTTATATTTTCGAGTGTCTACTTTGAACGGTATAGATGTTGAGATATATAAAACTAAAAGGATTTTTTTGTAGAATTTCAATAATTAAATAATCAATGCTGTGTCTGAGAAAGCTTGTTGCATTATTGTGCGTCCAACTATTGTATAATTGAACGATATTAATCTGATAAATAAGAAATTTTTAAGTCAAGATAAACGTAATTAATTCACATTGCTGATTTTCGATCACGATTTTCCTTGCTTTGAACGAACGAGATTATTTCAAACTATTGTCACTAAAAACAATAGAGAAGTATTGCACGCTATATTTCGACGAGTAACTTAATGATACACACAATCTCTTTTACTTTTTTTTTACAGTTAAGCTATTCGTGTAGTTAGAACCCAATTTGTGTTCTTAGACTATATATTATTCCCTATTCTTAAAGACAAAGAAAAAAACGAGCACTATTAGGAAAAACATTAGTGCTAATTTCAGCTAATCGGATAGATTAGTTTCTCTCGGAATCTTAAGTACCTTCCAACAAGAGATTCAGTACAGTAATCTTCTTATCTTTGTTTAACATTGGACAACAAGAATGTAATGATGTACTGTCACACCGTGTCATCATATGTGTTCTCTTGTTGGAAGATACTTCTTGCATCTACAAAAACAATGGCAATATTTTTCACATGGCTATTGAGCGTATTTAGCGGTAAATTGCTATTGATCGTTCAATGAGCAAGGAAAAAGATAATTTGAAGAATAAGGAGCACGATCCCTCCGACAGAGAGAAGACAAAGAAACTTGGTACTTGCATTAGAATCCACGCATTCGCTGATTAGTGTCGCCATGATAAAACAATTGATTGAGGAGCAATTGTACCTAGCCGTATCGCTCTTTCATGTCAACATAGAGCAGTATATCATCACGCGTCCGATCTCCCGCCCGAAGCAGATCATCATAGGCAAGGTAAGAGAATTAGCGAAGCCCCCAGTGACGTATTGGCGGCAACAGGGGTGCCGATAGCAGGCATCATGTCACTTCCATCGCCAGTGAATTTGTTTTGTTCGCCCGTACAAGCTGCTGCTGCTGCGGTTTGCTATCGCATGGCGAACTGTCCACTCCATCCACTTCCATATCCAAACTTTCACTAAAATCAAATAAATAAGAAATCACAATAAAGTTTAGAACAGTGTTTAATTAAAATTTTATGTAAGATCATGCCATCGCATTCCTGTTATTGAACGTCATCACGATGCTCCTGCTAGATCCTGATATTTCAAGCGTTCACGAAAGAAGATTCGTTAGCTTTTTTCTAATTATGTAAGATTTCTAACTACATAATTGTAAGCATAATGAATTACCTATTACTATTAAGCGTAATTTCCCCGGACGTTGGGACCTGTGGCGCCTGATTTTGCGTCTGCTGTTGCTGCTTCCTTGCGAGGGTCGCCAATTTACTTTGCGTTATCAGGCCGGGTAACAGATTGGACGGCGGATGCTTCTGTGGCAGAACTAACGTGGACTGTTGGTTGTTCACAACGTGAGTGCTGTTCGTCAGGTTATTAGAGTTGTTTATGTGCGGCAGCGGACCGTTCTGGTGACTATTGCCAAAGTTTATGACGTTACTGCCGTTACCGCTACTGCTACTACTGCTACCACCACCGCCACCACCACTGCCGCCGCATGTGGTACTCGCACTAAACACTCTAACATTTGCACTACCACCACTACCACCGCAGCTACTACCATTCCTATTATTTGTCGGACTAGTCAAAGATTTCGAGAGAATGGAAGCAGCGGCACTATTGTTCGGCAATTGTCTGTGCTGCTGCTTGAGCTGATGATTCGATTGTGTATCGACCGCGGCACTGACACCGACAGTGCACTGCGTAGACATTGTATTCGATGCTACGATAGCTTGATTGGTCGTACACGCGACGACGGAGGACAAGGTAGGAATCGACGAAGAACTTGTAGAAGTATGTACAACACTAGAACTACCACTGCATTGGATAAGCCGGGTATGCTGTGCCATAGTGAGCGGCGCGAACAGATTATTCACGAGCGGTGTCACCACAAAATGTGAACTGCCCAGCTCGCCGTCTGTCCGTGATTCGTTCACGCTGCTATCTGAGAGACCACTGACGCACGCACTACCCGTATTATTGAGGCTCGCCTCTGCGAGCTCCATGTCCGACATGGTGTCCATCACGAAATAATCCGCGATATTGAACTCCGACGTAAATGGCGATTCGTCACCCGCGCGTTCCGGCTCCACCTCGATGCATATGGACGTCGCGTCAGGTGGGAACGGGTATGGAAGCTTGGATCGAGACATTGTTGGCTCAACGTCCGAGTCCGTGTCGTCAGTACTTTCCTCGCTTGGACTATGCACCGACACAGGCGGAGTCTTTGGTCGAAAATGTAACCTGCCCAAGACAGAAATACAAATGTAACAAATACGTGATACAATTATGTATAAAAGTTATTTTTCTTTCGTCGACGAGTATAAATATTAAATATTCTTTAATTTTTAATTATAAATGTCGTTTAATAATATTGAAAAGCGTACCACTCTTGTTTGACGGTAGTCGTTGCTGTGGCAGTCGCGTTCGAATCCACTGTCTCGCGATTGGAGTCATGTATCGTGAAATCTAAAGTAGACCACATATCATCCATATCGGCCGTACAGCGATCTAATATTACTCTGCAAATCATCAAAAAAACAGTCAAATAAATGTCATTGTATCTCAACATTTATCAGCTCAATAGATATCATACCTGCCACCACGACCAATTCTCCGTCGTGCGAAGCCAATACACCTTGGCATTGGTTTGCTAATGCTAGTCAAAGCAAACCTGTACTTTTTATCAGCAATACCGCCTTCGCTTTTATCACACCAAGGCCAATTTCCAAAACCACCTGATACAGGCTGTTGATACAGGCAAAGAGAAAAGTTTAAAATTCTAAGAAATCATTGACTATTTCTATTTTAATGACTTGTCCAGTTGCAGTAATTTATAGAAAGAACTCTAGATTTAAATCGTAGATAATTTCAGTATCGATTGATCAATTCCAATCAGGCAATAATCGATAATTAATCAACTCAACATCATTAATGTACTTATATTTACAAAAAAAAAAAATAAATTAAAATATGATGCATCAGAGTATTTAATTTCAGCTTAGAAAACAGGATTCTTTTTCTTATTTATTCTTATCGGTCTAATTTCCATCAATAATAAACTAAATAAAATATCTTGAGAAAAAAAAGTATAGTAACTTACTGGTAAATAAGAGCTATTCCTATTTCGACGAAAGGCGAATTGACCCTCGTCTGCGGTGTCTTCGTCATCGCGATCAGAGGGTAACGAGGGCTGGGAGTGTGAATGAGACGGAAGTGGGCTATCTTCATCCGAACTGATGAGCGGGTCCAGCCCGCTTCCGAGAACTCCTGGGCGATTTCCTCGACCTCCACCACTACCCGTTCCGCTACGAATACCAGTATCGTCCAAACTTCCTCCTCTGCTATCCGTTTTATGTTTTCGCTTTTTGTACTGTCTCTTTTCTTTCCTGGGCACTACTTCATCCTAAATTAAAAGAAAAATGATGTTAAAAATTATACTATATAGTAGACATGAAGGCAATATTGCTCCTTCGGAACATCCTAAAGATAATTTAATTATTAAAGATGAATTCTTTCTTTAAAACTAATACATACTTTACAAACTTTATTTGTCCAATTTTGATGAACACCGAACTGATTAGTAAAGAGTGGAGCAAACGCTGGTCTAGGTGCCTTTAATGCCGACACCTCTGACAATATTTGCCCACTGAAATCTTGCGCTTGATATCTATAAAATCAGTAAAATTTCCATTTAACACTGTAATGCATACCAAGATGTCATCATAGTTTTGTACAAACCGTTTCTCGTAAATCTCGATTGTGAGATGCAGATGTTCACGTTTTGTCTTTTCTCGGCGTTTCACCATTTCCAGAAGCGTAACTGCTCTACTAAGATCCCTACGAAGCTTCAACATTTTCTCATAGCTGGTTTCATCATTCTTGCGATTCTTACGCGTTTGCATTTTCTCAGTACGTCGTCTGAATGCAAAATATGGATTATTGGCAGCCGAGCCAAATCGATTCTCTGTTTTAACAGTTAACAGCAAAGGATGTTGCTGTGGAAAATATATGTTATTACTAATATTGTATTCAAGAAATTAATTTAAAAATATAAAAAATTTTAATTTTATGAAAAAAATAAAGAGAAAAAAACTCATAGGATAAAATTTGTACACATTCCTATATTCTTAAATTAATAAATATAATTTAAGCAATACATGTACATTAATATGACATAACCTCAAAAGCACATTATGAAAATGTGATACTTACAGTTTTGAGACGCTTGTTGAGCCAATAATCAAACACCGCGATAATCAAATCATCATCCTCTTTCAAAAGTGCCTTAGCTTCGTTGAGAGTAACTACCGTTTGTCCTGAACTCTTCTCCAGACGATCCATCATTTCTTCAAATTGGAGAGGAGTCAATTCCATCTTACGGCTTTGTAGTGCAACCCATTTTTCGTCTTCAGAATCCATATCGTAGTCAGGTATGTCTTGTTCCATAGCAAAGGCTGCAAAAAGAAGTAAATCCAATTTTATATATATATATATATATATATATAAATATATATAAAATTATCTATCAAAGATTAACAAATTTAAAATATATAATAAAAACAATTTTGATATGCTCTTACGTTGCATATGTATTAATTGGCGAGGCAGCTTATAATCAGCAGGATATATCTTGTTATAAGTCTCCGCATCTGCCAGATCGGTTACTTCAGGAGTAGGAATGATTAGACCCGTACATATCGCTCTTTGAAGATGATGTTCCTATAATAAATAGAATTATATATTTAATAAGAATCATATTATATTCTCACCTACCACATAATCATCACTGTTACATATACATAACTTTCTGAATATATTTGCACATACACAAAAACATATTCAATATATATTTAATAATGAACTTAAATATCTGCAACAATATAATCTTATTACGAGACTCATTTCAAACAAGTAGTTAAACATTTGAATATCATAATTCTATATAAGCATTATGTATGAATCAAAGCAGAGTATGAGCTTATTTGATTACTATATAAATTGATATTTACTTAATTTCATCTTCAATGTAATGAATTCATTCTATCACAGCATATATTATACAAAAAATCATACTAAATCAATGATAAACTAATTAAGATACATTAAGACGCAACAGAAGATTGAAAAATTATGAATGTCTTTATTGATTTAGTGTTACACGACTGCAAATGTGTTTTCCAATTGTAAACAGTATCTATCGCGACGTATGTGATACAGAGTCAACGAATTGGATATCCATTTTTTAGTTTTCCTGTAAAAAAAGATTCTGGCATGTCATCGTTTCCAAGTTGAAGATTCTTGCACCTAGAAAGTATTGCTAGGACATTGTCCAAGCATGAGGAAAGAAAACGTTTGACATTTGGGATGTAGGGAGTCAGTGCAACATAGGGCGGCGCGAGAGCTGGCGATTAACGGCGTACCAGACGTTGACATCTGTCACAAGGAATCGAGTCGAGGATAGAAGGGTACAGGGAGAACGGGTGAGAATCGCGAGTGAGCTGGTAATTGCGTTAAAGGTGGAAAATTGTTAATTTTCCAGGGTATACGACAACGGATGGGCCGCCATCTGCCGGTTGTTTACGAAATTTTACGCTGTGGGTAAGATGGCGGACGGAGAAAACATGCTGGAACGAGATGCTGGACGTTCCGACTTACGCATTCCTCCTCCTTTTCCATGCCGCTGGGCATTTGGGGCACTGCGCGGTTAATGGCCGAATAATCTGGCAGATCCGGCAGCTCCTCGGCCATGTAGATCGGCATGGGCTTGGAGGCGTCCAGGGCGCGCGCCCTGAACGACAGCTTGCTCATCCTGAGGGCGGCTGGCTCGCGCGTGTTGACAACCAAGGATGGCTGGCCGCACCGTAAGAGGCCAGTCGGGTCGGCTGGGGGGGCCTCGGGTTTCGCGGAACGCCGTGGACCTGGGCTATTGAGGCCTGGCTGGGGGCCCTGGGGCCGAATTACCCGGCACAGAGAGCGCTCAGGGCCTCATCGTTCCCCGGCCATCGCGCTGGAGCACGGTCACTCAGTCACCAAACGAGATATATCACTTTGAAAACATGTTTGCGTGACACGGTCCCTGCTCAAAGCCATCATGGCCGACGCACAGCCATTTAACACACGTTCGGCCGCCGCCGTGCAGTTCCGCGGGCCGACGTGCGCAGCGCGGGAATCGCTGCCGTTGTGACGCGGCCCGCGCACGCCTATTGGTTCCCACACTCCCGCCGTATCAGCCGTATGCAGAGTATACACCGTACTCTCGTATTCGCTCCACGCGGAACTTTACTCCAACGTTGCTGCACAATTAATCATATGACGATACACTCGACAAAAAAAAAGTCAGAATGACACGCACGTCGACATATTGTTTAATAAAATTCGTATTCTCTTATGTCTTTATATTTGCGTTACAAATACAATCTCGTGCAGATTCGTGTCCGTTGAACATCTAATTCTGAAACAAGAGTTTACAATTGTAGCATATTTTTTTGTCCAAAAAAATAAATAAATGTACATTGTTTTTTTATATATCATAATTACATTCTGGTGCCTCTCGTTACATAATATTTAATTATTGCGATACAACAAGGAGCGAGCATTTTTTTATTATTACAAAGAAAAATGAGGCGTCCCAGGCATGTTTAGTTGGAACTATTCTCGCGGCTTCTGCGCATGCGTCGTCATCGGTGCGGCGGGTGCTTGAAGTTAGCTTACAGACCGCCGTCGAATCGCGCCAAATCCGAAACGAGAGACACTTCGCGTTGCGAGATCTATTCGTTTTAATTGCGTTCTCTGTATTTAAAATAAAGTAGAGTGTGTTCGTTTTGAGCTTCAGGGGAAGAAATATGAGAGATTTAGGAGAAGCAACGAGGATGGAGGACTTTGCAATGAAGCAAATCAATCTGTCGCGTTCACCGACGAGGCGCTTGAAATTATCTACGCAAAACGTCGCCAAATGCGCGACAGACGCGATGATATCTCATCACGTGTCACCGACTCCGTTGATTGAAAAGAGGAGGAGAGCGGAAATTAAACGGCAGTTATCGCCAGTTATCGCACGCTTGACTCACGTAGCCCGCTCGTTGCGGAAATTGCACGGAGTTCGCAACAAAATTGGGTGTGCAACATGATGCAGACCGTCGTTGTCCTGTCCGTGATTCCTAGGTTATCTTACCACCTGCGCTCGCGGTTGCCGAATCTGCGCATTTCCGACGTATCACCAGGTAACGGTGCTTTGCACGCACATGATGCGACGCAACCGCGCCTCGGGACGCGGTCTCCCTGCTCGCCAATCGTCCCGCGTGCCGCCGATAACCCCTCGCGACGAACACGTGTCGAATTCCCATTGCCACTGATGGCGGCCTCTCGCCATTCCCGCGAGGGGGCGTATGCGCGCCGCCGCGGGAAAATTCGATACTACATATCACATTTCGCCGAGCCAAACGGTGGCAGGAATTTAAGTTTTTAAACATGATGGACGTGCAAAAAATCGATTTTACTAAAAACGCGTTTCAGATCTTATTAATTTAAAATTATCGCAATTTTTAAACACAGACGTGCATCATTTTGATTGAAATTTTCTTTAGAATTTTTGTATAAATTTTAGAATTTTTCAGAATTCCTGAATAATTTTATAACTTCATAGAAAATTTCGTAGATCTTTTAGTATCGAGAAAGTCTACATTTTTTTTAGAATTGTACACGTGAATTCTAAAATTCTGAGATTTCTAAAATTTCTTGATCTTCTGGTAAAGTCTTATAAAAAATTTGAAAGTTTTAGATATTTTTTCAGAAATTGTAGAAAAAGAAATTTTTTAATATTTCAGACTTCCCTTATAAAATTCTAAGAAAATTTTCTCAGTGTTTCTAAGTGTATAATATATATAAAAATTTTGAAAAAAAAATTTCACCGAAGTAACGCCCAAAAAATTGCAATATGATAATCGCAACAAAAATATTTAACTTCAAAAAAAACATCCACATAGCTATTTATTAAGTATATATTTTTTTAAATATAGGACAAGCTGATACTTTATCCAAACTTAATGAGGCAGAAATATTAATAGCTGACTGTGATTTATTAATACCTTATGCAAACAAGTTGACATCGATCAAATGGGTACAGACGACCTGGGCTGGTTTGGATAAATTCATTCCACATGTGCAAAACACGCAAAGAGATTATATATTGACTCGTTTCTCAGGCGAGTCACTTGGTCTAGCTATGTCCGAATACGTGATAGCGCAAATTGTCAACTACGAGCGTAACCAGAGACAACAGTACGAGAATCAAAGGCTTGCTGAATGGAAACAAGAAGGCAGATTGATAAACCATAGATTTATACATGATTTAACCATAGGTATCTTAGGAGTAGGAACAATAGGAAAGTCAAGTAAGCTACGAATAACAAAAAAATGAATTCAGTCATTTGCATTATACTAGTATAGATTAAAGCATATTAAAAACTGATATACAGAAAATTAGCAAAGTAAATGTAAAAACACATAAATATTTTAAACAATATTTTAAACAATTAAATGCTCAATAATATTGTGTCACTCAACAAAATATACATGTATTATTTCATTGTTGTCAAAGTTGATTGTGTCATTGAATTTAAATACTTTATGTGAAAGTTTTTAATATATACTAATTCAGTGTAATGTGAGTGACCGAATTCATCATTAATTTTACTTAAAACGTAAGCAAGTAATAAAGTTTCAATAAAAATATTTTCTTTTATTTACATAGTTACAGAAAAGTTAAAGTTATTTGGCGCAAGTATCTGGGGAATGACACGTACCGTTCCGAAAGAGAAATTATCATACCTCGATGAACACAGAACCGTAGATAATTTGCCGGACATCCTGAAAAATTGCGACTACATCATTAATGTATTACCTTCAACTCAGGACACGATAGGACTTTTAAATGACAACGTCTTGGAACATTGCAAAGGCAAGAATGCAGTTTTCATGAACGTAGGTCGGGGTTCCGTTATTAGAGAAACGGACTTAATAAACGCTCTTGAGCAGAAGTGGATTTCAGCTGCTATTTTAGATGTATTTGAAAAAGAGCCATTGCCAAAGGAGAGCAAGTTATGGAGCCTTCCACAAGTAATTGTTCTTTGTTAATTATCAACTAAAAAAATTTTAATCTTTAAAACTAACAATACTATTGTCTGTTTAGGTAACAATCTCATCACATAATTCAGCTGTAACAATTGCTCATAATGTTGCGAAGTTATTCACCGCGAATTATGCTAGATATATAAACGGAGAAAGCATGATAAATGTGTTTGATTTTAATAAAGGCTATTAAAGGTCTGGGACTGTAGTGTTTCGTCACGATAACAAGAAGCATACACACAATAAATATTTATTGTTAAAAATATACATACAGATTGAAATAAACATGTTTTAGATATCTTGAGCTTCGTAATTGTTTCTGATATTAAAGTTTAAGTCACATACAACTTTAATCTTATACTTATATAATTTTTCAAAAAGTAAAATAAAATGCCTATCATTTTTTATACAGTTCTTTAAGAACTTACGTACCTTTAGATTCAAACTATCTATTAAATATAGATATCTCTGTCATAACATAAAAATTCGCAAAATAAATTATATAATTTACTTGAATAAGTAAAATAAATTAAATACATACCTCTAAATTGAAATATTAAACTTTAAGTAACAGTTTTTAAATAAAAAAAAAACGAACTATCTTAATATCTGAAATGATTTGATTATATTAGCAATTTATCCCTAATAATCTAAAGTATAAAAATCTAAATAAAGAATATATAAATGTTTTTATATTATATATTATGCATGAACACCATATATCTCTCTTCGCATGATATTGTACACATGGAGGTATATTAAAGTGAAATATTATGGAAAGATATAGAAACCTATTCAGTAGGCGTCTCTTCAGTAGGCGTTTCTTCAATAGGCCGAGGGGACGGAACCAAACCGCGAATGCACAAGTCGTACACTACCTCTTCAATTTTTTTTACATCATACTTGAGAGCATCAAAACGTTTCCTCAATATATCATTCTTTAAGTTTAATAGCCGAAACCCTGCGTTTAATTCATTAACGAATGTTGCGATTTCTATCGGCCAAGAATAATGACCATTTGTGACGCTATTTACAGCAAAACGACTCTAAAAAGAACATATAGTTAAATGTCATGTGAGAAGAATATACATACCATTATAGAAAATACATACCAATTCAGCAGACAACTGAAGCAGACCCAGTAAAAAATCTTCCAGATCCAAATGGAAGCCATCCTCTCTGTTATTTTTTACTGCAAGAATGAAAATTATTCTGAGTTTATCAAAATTTAGTATGTAAAAGCAAATGTTTAAATGTTATTTAAATGCATAGAATTATTTAAACATTGAATATAATTATATATTTATATACCTCCTAATATATCTGCAACAGTTTTCTTGTCAACTAAGAGTTTAATTTCGAAGTATATTACTAGAGCAACTAGAAAGCACAGCCTTTGAGTGACAAAACGCCATTGGTCGTGATAACGATAATACTGATTATTTGGTACCACTTCAGCAAGACTCGCATATTGTATCCTTATGTCTGCAAATATCTCTCTTGCTTTTGAACAATATTTCGATACAACTGTAATTTACCAATAACAAGTAAATTATTATAATATAACTTTACATATATGAAACTAAAAAATTTATGTTTAAAAACATACTTATATTTTCCTCCATTGTATGATGCACTGTATGAATATTTTGCAATGTCATCAATATATCCCTAGAATTTTTCTCGATATTCTTTACAATAACACGGATTTGCTAAAACAAAACAAAAAATTTGATAAAACATTGAAAACATATATTGCTTCATATATCTCTGATTTTATCTCTTGCTTTTTCTCTTTCTTTGCCATTGTCATCAATAATCATGTTTCTGATCCAAAGTTTGTTTTATCTTAGAAGACAGAAAACGAAGAGAAACATGATAAGAGGCAAAAGGTGAAAAATACAAAAGCAAAAATCAGGCTTAAAAGATATGGAAAATCTGCTTTTAGCAGCACAAGAAGAGAGTTGATATCCCTCAATATACTTTCTGAGTTCTTTGAAGCGGAATTTCATTTTAAAGAGTGAAAAGTGAATCAGTTTTGAAAAAGACTAGCTTAATTTTCAATCTTTGAGAATGAGATTTTCATTTTTCATTTTTCAAAATAACAATTTACGTTGAATTAGCGTTATAATGGAATTAGAATATTATAATAGACTGTTATATTTGAATGACGCTTTCGTGAACCTTTCAAAATTTAAATGGAACTGGAAAAAAAATAGAAAGATACGAAATTGCACGATCTGGTTCACAACATAACCTAATCAGAGTCCGTTCTCATGTCGATACACACCTCGCGTATTTCTTGCTCGTTGTTCAGACAGTCTTGGAATGAAGTGAACATCTCCGTTATCGTAGAGGACATGGTGTCTTCCATAGTATCTTATTTTCGAGGAAAAGTTATTTTCGCGTAATACTGAACTGTGTACGAATCACGAACCGATCAATTTTGTCGAATAAATCAGAATGAACGTTGGCAACAATCTGCAAACAACGACGCGACATCTATGCATCGTCGAGCATACTACGTGGCCAGGTTCGCTGATTCGATCACAGAAGGCGACACCGGGCGGTTTTTGCACGCGTTAGTGCGTCAAGTTATAATTAGATGGCGCTAGTTGGTTGATTATTCGTTCAGCTATGTTCAGCGCTAAATTTCATCTTTTTACACTTGATAAAAAAAATGAACGATATTATGTATCAAATATAACATGTAAATAACAGAACAACTTATATTATTACGAAATAAAAAATATAGCCTCCCCCCACTTTATTGTATTTAAACAAGATATTTCTTTCGAGATAATTTATTTCTTACTAAAGCTTAATTATCTAAGTTTCAATATTAAATCAGATTTATTATTAATTATGTTATGCATGTATTTCTACGCAATTTTATAGCTTGCTACGCGCATGTCGTTTATTAATTTATAATATACGAAACAGCGCTATATAATTTTATCAGTTATTAATGTTTGTCATTTTTGTAGTCAATCCTAATAAATTCATCTTTATTTATATAAATTAGGACGACAAATAAAAACGAAAACATATTTGATTTTTCAAAAATCTCTCTCTCATGAATGGGAGATATAAACTTTCTGAAATTATCTGTCTATTCGCAAGTGATATTTTTATACTTATTAAACGTAATAAAATTTCTCGAAAGATATAAATTTATTTGCTTATATTTCAACTCTATATTTCGATTAATGCCAGAGCGCAGCAGGTCGAAACTCGAAAACATGCCTGAGCGGCGCGCACAATGTAGTGAATTCGAGCCGAGCTGCGAGCTGCGAACACATTCGGTGAGCGAGTCGCGTCGGCCGCGTCCGTTCGGGCGTTCGCAAGGTCTCGTACTCGAGGTATATAAATAGAAACCAGTAGGTCCTGCTGCGCGCGCGAACTCAAGAAAGGCGGCAGCGACGGCTTGGAATTCTGCATACAAGCCGCCCGCCGCGCAGCATCACGCACAGGTCGCGGAGGACGCCAATCCCGCGCATCCCTCCAATGGGGGAGAGAATTCGCGGGCGTGTCATTGATCCCGATACACGCTAGCGGTTGAGCAACATTCACGGCGAGAGCAGACGAGAGAGGAGGGCGAGGGACTCGTTTTATGGAAAAATCCGCGCGCGCCCACGTTGAACGTTCACGGGCGTGATCGCTCGCTCGAGTTAATCGGTGCGAGGATTCGCGAGGAATCCGTGGTTGATAGTCAGAAAAACGTTTCCATCTGGTTTTTACCGGACTAGGTTTCGAAAACTGATGTCATTCCGAGATCTTTTCACGGAGAGAGAAAGAGAGAGAGAGATGTTTCGCGAAGAATTTTCCCACGCCTCAACCAGATTCTTGATGGAATCACATGATCGATTTTGATCCTCTTCCTCTTTCTTCTCGAGCTTGACTTCTTCGCTGATGTTTTGGTAACAATAGGCTTGTTTTTTTTAACTGAACTTCTTATACAATTTATGTTTCCTTTTTTTTTTACATCGCAGAATAAAAGAACCGGTTTCTCCGATTAGCTCGATTGATTAGCCCGATTATTCCATTGGAATTGACCAATCGTATTTGTTAAGTAGAATTAATCAGAATTGATCAATCACGACCTATTCGACTAAGCTATTGGAGATGGTGAAACGTAAAGAGAAAAGATGAATTGTGCAAGTAGTTCAATTAAAAAGAATAGACTGATGTCCGTTTTTATCATCATAAATTAACTTTAATCTCGGTTTAACTTATTTTTTATCTTTTTAGTTTTAAAAATTAGAAAAGTATAAAAAGTAAGTTAAACCGAGATTAAAGTTAATCTACATTGACAGAAATAGACATAATTCTTACACCTATTTTTATATAGATATATATAATATAGATTAATGTTAATCTCAGTTCAACTTACTCTTCATCTTCTTTTATTTCTTAGAACTAGAAAAAGATGAAGAGTAATTATTAGTTAATGGTTGAACCGAGAGATTAATTGGACCAAAGTTAATCTAAACTAGTAGAAACAAACATAAGGATATCTATATGTATATTCCATCAATGTAGATTAATTTTAATCTCGTCACAGCACACTTCATTCAATCAAAAGATATCCTGGGAACATCTTCAGGACATAGAGATGTCTTCAATGGATCTATAAGATGTGCTCTGAATGCACTGTATAGAAATTATTACTTTTGGAGCCTTGTATACTTAATGAAGATTGATTCGCGAGATCCTGTTAAATTATATCGTGCTCTCGTTATGCGTGCGAGTCGCGTTTCTACCATCCGGGGTCCGATGAAGAAACGATGAAGAGAGACACTCGGCCTTGCGGCGGCCTTCGCCGGCTTCTCGCGCTATACTCCGTTCGCGATTACTTCGAATGTACGCGGATTTTTCGCGACTCATTCCATCGCGTCGAGATTAAATAAAAAATAAAAAAAATATAAAAAAACTGATATCTCGCCTACCGTTCTGACGTTCTACGTTGAAGACATTTTATGCAGCGCGATGTAATGGCGCCGATAACATTCGTGAAAGCTTTTGCGGTATCTTTCCTCGTTATGTAAAGCGGTCAACAGCCCGTATACATATACAATGTACGTACGCAAACGAAACTCGGTTATATACGGGAGAAGCAGGAGGAAGAGACGGCGATAAAGGCAACGGCGGGAGGACCCCGTTAAACTTCGCATTCCTCTCCTCTCCGGTAGGCATCAATCTCAATAAAATATCCTGCCAATGCGAATCGTCGTAAATTCGTGGTACCTCGGGAACGCTCTTGTTCCTCGTCTCTGTTGTGCGCTATTTTTAGAGATGCCGATCTTATCTTGGCGAGAAAATAACGCGGGCGCACGTACGGCGGGTCTCACCGACGTGTAAAGGGACCTCTCGTCCCTCCTTACCTCTTCCTGACCCCGAGATATTCCCGTCAACAACACGGGGGATATTTACGCGATTCACATGGGTAACATCTCGCGTGTTGTACAGCAACGATCGCGATTCCCTGGAAAGGAGAAAATTCTGCTCGCACGATTGAGAAGAGTGACATTTCCAGAGCAAATCCCAAGAAACATCACCAAATCAAGAGAAAGTTAAAGTGACTTTATTTTGATTTTTAGTAACAAAATTTTGAATTGAGAATCAAAATCAAGTCATTCTGATTTTTTTATTGATTTTTGCGTGTTTCTTAGCCGATTGATGATGTCGAGAGGCAACGGTGTGAATATAAATGTTTGATTAGTATTAATCAAAGAAATATGCTTTAGTAAATTTTTTTCAATGTGAATAATATTAATTAATATTAATATTCATTAAAAAAATGTATGAGTTACACGTATGGAATGGAAATTTGAATAACCAGCATGATTGAAAACTAGTCGCATGGCGGGCGATTTAGAGGCAAACCCGATCTTTTGCAATCACTTTCACCACATTACTTACGAATCGCGGACAAACAGACGAAATATGTACGTCGCAATCACAGTAGCGACGCAATTGCTGCGGAAGCGGCTTATGATTCAATGTTTGCGCGCTTTAAACAGGTTTGCGCGAATTTAGCATAAGCTCAGTGCGAGCAAATGCCAGAATAACAAATCATATTTACACACATAAATATGGAAACGGATGCCTGAGAGAATAATTTAAAAAAAAAGCAAGAAGCACGTAATGTGCCCTTTGAGAATTCCGTCGAGCAACGTGCACGGAGATTACATTGTTCCCTGCTCGCCAGTTATTATAAAAATTTTTATCTGATTTAAGAATAAAAATGTATAACTGCGATGTTTATCGTTTTTTTTTTTTCTTAATTGCAATTATAACGTAATTGTAAAGCTTAGAGCTACTTCACAGTTCACATTCTTTTATATACTTCCCACGATTATATTTCGCGAGAGGAAAACGTTATCGTCTTATTATTAAATTCTTTTAATATGATTAGTTGTTGAGTTTGTCCTTAGTTTCTTACTGGATTTAAATGTATATATAAATCAATCATATTAAAGAAGCTTACAGTTATAAAGCTGCTTTTTCTGTTGAACGCAACCATTGTTCAGCATGCTTGAGATTGTCACATAATTATTTTGATGGGCCAATAAAATTATTTTTAGATCTGTATCTAATTTTTTGGATACTTCAGCAAAGTCGTTCTTTCTGTATTGGAAAAATAGACGGAAAAATAGCTGTACAGACTCTCGAAGTTTCTTCATTTCGCAACGTAATCTTGGCAAACCGACATCCTCCGATATCTCAATCGCTAAGCAAAGACGCAAACGATCTTTAAACCTTCTTTTAAACCTTAAGTTGTAAAAAATTGATCAATCACAGTCTAGTATGAGAAGAAATTAAGGCTTAAGGCTTAAGTTTTACACCTTAACATCTCACTGTAGACACAGCTTAACGTAAACAAGTGTGAATGTAACACATGCAACATGCATCGACGTAAATGTCAGGGTCATCAGCGACATAACGCAGAAAATATCATTTAAATATCAATGCTACCCCGATGGATTTATATTTATAGAAACAGATATTTTCTCACGTACCAATCGGATCAAAGGTTGCAAAATGCGGCGAACGGGAACATAAAACCGGATTATCGTTATCCCAAAAAGTTGCATATCAGCCTTTCGCGGAGAACGAATCTTCCGTATATCTTAAATCGATCTACTTCTCCCAGTTCTCTTCTTTCTGTTAAGCTCGCTCGATTTTTTTCCATAAAGATCTTCCCCGTCATTCCTTTTTCTTTCCTATAGATTGTTTTTCCAGGTCCGATCGAACGGAATCACATAGCTGGAACGTCTTAAGATTAATCGCGCGTTTTCTGGCCGCGATCTAGACTTTGCTTAGCGTTCTCACGTGCTATGAAGAGGATTTCTCTCGGACCAGCTTCGACAGAAGAGAACCGGGAATGCGATGGTCAAACGGGAAATTAAACGAGACTCGTATTGCATCGTTCATTATTTTTTCCATCGGAAAACAAGCTGCGTAAACACCGATAGATGGTCCCGACCGATGTTGGTCCCCGATCGATAGTGGATGACCAAAGCAATCAGTCGCCACGTAGCTAACATCGCGAACGAGCTGTTTGCTCGACATTGCGTTTTCGGATTATTCAAGGTATGTTTAACTGGGAATCCATTGTATTATAGATTTTCTACAATAATTATCTAAGCCGTAAAAAATTGACCAATCATAGTTGAATATAAGAAGAATAATTGATTATGATTGGGTCAATTTCTTATGGCTTGAGACTTAAAACTGATCACGGAAAAAACAGCCTAAGGTTGCCACGACCAAAAGTTATCCATCAATATGTTTTTTGATTATAAGAATTATAATACTTATAAGAATTATAAGAATTATAATATGTTAATATTGATATACTTGTACGGTTATGGCTATAAAGATATGTTCATCTTACAGTATTATTCCAAATACATTTGATTATCATAACCAAATGATAGGCGAAAATTATTTCCAGTTGTGACAACCGTAACATTTTTTTTGTGTAGATAATGATTTATTGTAAAAAGTCCATTAAACTAAGTCCACCTTGCTTTAAGATGCCGTAAGCCGTAAGCTGTAAGTTGTAAGTGACGATATATCGGCTATAGAATTTATGCTTTTAGGCTGTAAGAATTAAGTTTTGCTCAATTTACTCAAGTCTAACGGTTAAAGTCTAAAGATTGCGCAGTTTAAAGACATTATTGTTACTTAATCTCTTTCGACTTATGATTTAAAATTTCTTAAACCGATATTCAATTCTTATATTCAAGACCATCTTAAATTCTATTCTTCCGAACCAATCAGAGGACCACATTAGCGACTTAAGACATTACTTAAGACGATCTTAAAATAAGATCCGACTATGAATACTGATCTTTAAAGCAAGGTTGTGGACCGAGTTACATTATCTGTTGCTCTAAACAAGATTTAACCGCTGGATTCGCTTCCGAAAGAAACGTGGATTCGCGCACCTTGGAATCTTAGAAATGTGATAGTTGTGAGCAAAGGATCACTCCGTTTTCTCCTCTGAAGAAGAACGCGTCTGTAATTAAAATCATAGATTTACAGAAATTAAGGTATGTCTGTCCTAAGATTGAATCCGTACTGGAAACCACAATCATTACTCACGTATTCTTTCGCATAAACGGATACATTCGCGGAACTATAATCTCGTTCACTACAAAAATGTACACTAAATCTTACACTCGATTTGTAGGACAGAGGTATTTATTAATTCTTTCTAATTAATTTTAGAAATTCCTTCTTTGTAACACAAAACTGAAGTCAAGTATAAAGTAACATCGCATATATATATATTGTATATTTCAGTCTTGTGTTACAAGAAAGGGAATTTTTAAGATTACTTATAGGAGTTTATATAATAAGTATATAAATATTTCTGGCTAAGAAGTTAAGCGTAAAATTTAATTTGTAAGGTAAAAGCAAAGAGTGAAATAAAGTAACATCACATACACATACTTTACACTTTACTTTATCCTTTGCCTTACAAATTACAGAAGCTTATTTCCAGACTTGATATACACAGGGTTATCGCTCGTTCGCTTCTCCTCCCGACTCAGCGGACTCGGCAATCTCTCGGCATAAGAGACCGGGACAGGAGGAAGAGATGGATAGTGGGATACTCATCCCGCGATGTACGCGACTAAACATAGTCCTGTATTGGCGGCGCCGTACCGAAGAAACGCCCCCGGGGCGCAATAACTTTTTATGTCACGGCTCGAGAATTTCCTACCCGGCCGATTGCCGTCGCTGTCGCGGAATAACCGTCGTTGCTGGCGTGATGTCGAACCGTTAAGGGCCACGAATACGAGTCGTCGAGGAATCCGCGGTATTCAAGCGAATCGGCTCGGAATCGCGCTCGTTATCATACATCAGCCGCATTGACACGCTTCTCGTAGCTGCACGTTGCGAAAAAAATAAACGCGAGTTCTTAATTAAGACAAATAGTCGCTCGATATCTTGCATCGAGAGCCTATGGTCTTTAAATAGATACATAGGTGAGGTTCTCAGAATACTCCAAAATTTTTATTTTTACAGTTATATTTTTTAATAAAAAAATATAATTTAATTTACGTTATTTATACTCTTTTATGAGATAGATAAATGTAAAAATAATGAACTTCTAGGCAATATTATTTATTTTCTTTATCGAGAATAAGGTTATTAGGATAATTCTAGGTCATAATCTTGCTTAAAGCGACCATAAGTCGTAAAGTTGTAAAAAATTGATCAATCACAGTTGACTATGAGAAAAATATTCGACGATGATTGATTAATTTCTGACGGTTTTAAGGCTTACAGCCTTTTAAAGACTGTGAATCTAGACTTTATGTATAGGATGCTGTGTCTATCTCTTTATTAAATGTTAATTTCGCGAAATAAATTCTGATAATTTTTCTCTTTTTAAATATATTTTTATCCTTCGAAGGATGTAGAAGTAAAATACTTTTGTCAGAGGGATGCCGAAACGTTTTTATAATGTTGCAGCGTCTTCTCGATCGACGTCAGGTTCATCGCATGAGTATAATAAGTTACATAAGAGCTGAACATAAACGTCCGACTGTGCAATTATAAATTTTATGCATCCCATTACGTGGGATTACAACTCGTAGAGCGTCGCTTATCAACGGCGTACATATACATAGTTGCCAGAGTCTCTTGCTTTTCTCGCCGGGACGTCTCGCTGCACGATTGGCCGCACGCGGTTGAATTAGTCGCGAATGCAAAACGTACGTGATATACGCCTTGAGGAAACCAACAAAAACTGGTCGATGCATTATGGATGCTGCTCGCTAGATCGCCTTGCTCGAGAACCAACCTTGTTTCAGATCGTCAGCCACTCCTGTGATATGTAAGCATTAAAAGCGGCAAAAAGCAAGTCTTATTAAAAAAATGATTTGTTTAAAAAAAAATTCATTTCACATTCCTTTTATCGATAATGCGCATTTAATAATAGTTTATGTTATATTGTAGAATCTCAAAATAAAAAATGCGTGCATTTATCGATAAAAATGAGGAGTGAATATTATAAGTATGGACTATAAACTGTGTAATAAATATATACTTATCTATATATACATATATATATATATATATATATATATATATATATATGTTTCTTTCTTCTTACTTGTAACAATTTATTCAATTATTTTAATATAATGAATTAAAATTTAATTCGTGCATTAAAGATGCTCTCTAAAACCTTTAGAGTAAATTGTCATTCTATCTGAAGAGTCACTCTGAAAACTCACTCTTAAATATTGAGTTACTCTTTTTCTGGTTTAGTTTTTATTTTTTTAGAGTGAGATTTCACTTCAAAGAATTTAGAGAGTAGACAATTTTTGTCTGCACGAGACGTCCTTGTGACACACGCGTGTTCACCGCGCTTCTCTGCAGGCTGTTCGCGGATAGAAGTCCGAAGACCACCGCGGCCTCAGGTAAAACGACGGAGAACGCTGAACTTTGCTCTTTACCATGTGCTGTGTTGCCGGCGAGACGTTATTACGATCATTACTGACTGTCGTTTCCCATCTTTCTTCTGCCCCGCGACGCCGAGAGACGACGTATGCGAATTCCGTCGGGGGATCATCTCCTCGTTCCTCTTTGGCTAGCTGGAATGCGAAGGAAGAGATGCGGATATCGATACTATCTGCATCTCAAGAAATGCATCAACAAAAGAAAATTAACTATATTTTTTTCTCAGTGTATAAAACATTTTCATCTTTCACGTTTCCAGCTTAAAAAAAGTTATGATCGATATCCAAGTCGATAAAAAAACCACTCGACCTGAAAATACTATAATTGAGATTGTCCAAGGAACATATCAAGTCAAGAGAAAGTCAACAAAAAATCAAAATGACTTTATTTTGAAGCTTAGTATAGCAATCAATCAATAGTATCAATAAGCAGTCAAATTTACAACTAAAAATCATCATTTTGACTTTCTCTTGATTCGGTGTGTTCCCTGGACAATCTCAATTATAGTATTTTCAGCTCGAGTGGGTTTATACTGACTTGGAAATCGATCATAATTTTTTTTAAGAAGGAAACGTGAAAAGTGAAAATGTTACACTGAGAAAAAAATATAGTTAATTTTAATAAATATTTGTTCAATAAAAAAAATGATTGTTAAATCAAATTAACATTTCTTGTATCAAAAAATATATCTTTATATTTAATAAATATTTAATTGGCAATATTCAACTAAATATTTATTAAAGTTGACTATTTTTTTTCAGTATAGGTACATGTACATACATACATCAAAATTTTCACTTTTCACTCTAAGTAGAACAACAAATCATTATATCAAAATGATGTCAAAATGACTCTAAAATGACCACTAAAAATCATTTTTCATTCATTTCCGATTCATTTTAATGTCATTTTAACGTTCCAGCAAACGAGAATGAATTAAAATGGAGTGACATTTTTGTCTATCCAAATGCGATTTTAAATAGTGAATACTTTTTTTGGATTTAATTGGATTCAATTGGATTCAATTAGATTCAATTGGATGCAATTGAATTAAAAAACTGCATTTTCCATTCAAAATTTTGAATTGAACAGTATTCACAATGTGTGTGTTTTGCACAGAAAAAGCTAATATTATTTTTAGATTAAATGGCATAGATATGCTCCATGCGATTCCTATAAATGAGTAAAATGCATTCAGGATTGGAAAGTATTCGTGAATTAATATTTCTGAAAATCTGATTCCAATTCATTTCAATCCATTCTCGTTTGCTGGATTATCGTGATTTGTTCTGCTTGGGATATTAACGCTTTAAAGAAGAAGTTACATGATCAATACCCAGGATTAGATTAAGCACGTCACATGCTTTACCATTGGTTAACGTTACACGCTCTACCAATTGTAGAGCAAACAACGTCATTAATCCAACTCAGGTCAGAACAAACTTGCCGAAAACACTATTAGATAAATTAAGTCGCGCGCAAGAATGCATCGACTATTCGCGCTCAGAAGGAGAGACGAGCGGTTTTCCGCTTGAGCGGAGGTGCCTTTGCTGGTCGGTTGACCAGGTCTTCCAACAGGTCCTATGAAACCAACTCGCCGGACTAGTTAATAAATTATCATAGTCCGCCATCTTCGTCTGCGCGTGGACTCGCGTCGCTGGCAATTGTAAAATGAAGCCCGCGATCGCAGGTAGTGTATATACATGTGTGTTGTATATGTATTGTGTTACATATAAATATATAAAAGAGGAGATAAGTATCGTATCTTGCGGAGAATGTTTCGCTGGCTCAAGTTCTGAAGAACCTCAGAGAAGTCATGGATTGGTCTACCGGTTAATGGAGCCGTCGCGCATCATCACGATCTAGTCGTATTTTAGCTGGCAGTAAAATCTA
>Ga0157364_1000773_pt1 | contig 24180 bp, 7 predicted proteins | sample AttsexASBM2_FD_111476 | JGI IMG/M metagenome (GOLD analysis project Ga0157364, IMG submission 111476) | Fungus gardens microbial communities from leaf cutter ant in Ribeirão Preto, State of São Paulo, Brazil - Atta sexdens ASBM2 | ecosystem: Host-associated > Fungi > Mycelium > Unclassified ...
AATAATATATATAAAAAAAAAATATAATAATATATAATATAAAAATAAATATAAAAAAAAATATTTTTTTTAATATATATATATATATATATATATATATATATATATATATATATATATGCGAGGATTTTAATATTGATTCTGATGCATTGCCTTGTGCATTGCGCGCGTGTATTGTCAAAATATTCTGTAACAATATATGTCCGCTGCAATATTTTACTGCATGTAACAATGTTTTTATGGTATCTTTCATTAATTCATAATATTTGTAAAAAGTTATTAATATGAAAGATTTATCGCGAATATTTTGCAATAAAAAGATGTTATACATATATAACATCTAATCATAAAATATTTTTAGCTAAAACTTGTACATCATATTCACTATTAGAAAATTATAATCGATTAATTTTAGATTGAAAAAAAAAAGAAAAATATTTAGAATTATTAATAAATATTCAGATTGCACAACAAAAATAAAAATTCAATCCCTATATAAGTGTATTATCTCATAGTAAAACTAAAACACTAAATAAAACATTTTACAATTTTACTCGAGTGTACATTGATAGAAGGATTAAAATAATAAGATCTTAGAAAAAAATTGTTTCTATACATGTATCGGCTTAATATTTAATATAGAGTTTGAACTTAAATAATATTTAATGTAGACTTTGAACTTAAATAATTTTTTCTTTGACGTGAAGAACGTTATATATAACGATTGTATTTCAAAGCACGAAAATAAATGCGTCAAATTTTTCATTTAATCTCTCTTAATTATGTAAATTCCTTAGATTCAAGTCAAAACTAGTTAGATGTCTGGCGAGTTTCTCTTACGTCATACGGAGTCTACTAAACTTGGGAGTCACAGTATTTACCCCTTGCGTCGCGTTGAAAGCGGTAATAGGACTTCCGTACTGGGCTAGTATCATAGGAATAACGGCTATTTCTGTGATTTTCACAATCATAGTAAGAACGTATATTATATCATATACTTGTTTCATAAATATCGATGTTCATTCATAATTTCTAAATACCAAATACCATATTCTCTCTCAATTTTCTTGTTCAACATTTTGTTTAGAAATTGAATAATCAATATTGAGATTTCATGCAAAAAGTATAAATTGAAATCACAATATATTTCATGCAAAAAATACAACAAATGAAAATGTCTTTTATATTTATTCGTGAATACGCGGAAAAATTTAAAAATTATCATCTTTTGTTATAGCATACAAATTATATTAACAAATAATGTTGCATTCTGTAATTGACATTCATTTATCTAAAATTATATTGATTTCAATCTTTGTGGAAAAGTAAATTATTTGCGATGATTTTTGTGGAAGCAATTTTCAGAAAGTTCAATATTTCGAATTTAAATGAAGAGTAAAACTACAATATAATTTTAATAAACGTGAATTTTCCGCGCGCAATGTAAAATTACATTCTAGTGGTAAATTACTTATATTTGTCCCATAGGAAATTGGAACAATCAAGCACGTATATACAGGACGCATTGAGCGAATAACAGCAGCAAACAATTATAAAAAATAATGAAAACTGTATAACTTTTAATATTAATCTCTGAAATAATGGAACATTAATGTGTAGAATATAATATATTTGTTATAACAAATACGTATTTCGAATTATAGATTACTTTTTTATATGAATCATTTAGCACGATTAAAATTTCTAAAATTAAATAACCTCGTAAGTAACATTAATTTCGTTTATATTTCATTTAATAATTCTGGTCACTCAGTAATAAATTGTGTTATTTCACAAATACTTAATATTAATTTATGTTTTTTCAGGGAGGTTTAAAAGCTGCTATTCTGTCGGATGTTATACAAGGCTTGGCAATGATTGGTGTATCTATGATAATCATTATACAGGGAACTATTAATATTGGTGGACCACTTAACGTTTTCAATGTAACTCAGGAACGTGGTCGACTGGATTTTTTCAAGTATGTTACACTGATAATTCATATTAACATTAAGTACATGTAATTTTGATATTAATTCACGCTTAAAATGAATCATGTACGGAATTCCTATTGTGTAGCTTCGCATTTCGTCTCTCTGAACTTTAGAATTATTATCTCGGCGAAAATATACAATTCCAACTGTCAGTAAATTGAATAATGTTAAAATGCAATTTTATATTAAAATTCTTCACTACGCATTTCACAATTTAAAATTATTAAATTCCGCAGCGGCGTAAAATTATTTCACAGGCTATGCATTTTCTACATCTTTGAAATTTTGGGGAGACAATAACATATTCATCCTTTTTTAAAATTGAGAAAGAATTTAAATAATTGAGTATTTTTTTAAACGACGTTTAATATCTTACAATTTTATTTTAAGTATAATCTTACAATAAAATCTACTTTTTATTATTTAGTAATTAATTCTTTTTTCAGTTTTGATATGAATCCACATCTTCGAGTAACGACGACATCGGCGACAATAGGTCAGCTCTTCATGAGTTTATCCATTTTCGGATGTCAGCAGAATTTTGTCCAGAGATATTGCAGTATGTCCAGTCATAGGAAGGTTGTTAAGTAAGTAAACTGTTTATCTTGATTCAAAATTTTGAACAATTCCCTATCCACAATTTTAGCAACAGACTTGTACGACACATTGTACACAAGTCGTCGAAAAGCTTAAAGGATAATATGATTTATGCAAAGTGTTCCACAAATTCACTTTACACATTTAAAACATAAATTAAACTTGAATATGACTGCATGCATATAAAGCACAAAATAGTTTCAATTAAACAAAAAAAAATAATAAATTTTTTATTTTGAGAATAAAACTATATTTTAAGAGTATTAAATCATAACATTTTATACAAAATTCTACTAATATAAATAAATCTAAAAGATACAGTCTAAAAAATAAATCGGAAAAATGTAGTAATAGGATAATAGTCATGCATCATTTTACAGTGTTGCATATTTTTTCATGCTGTGTCTGTAAAAAATTTTTATCAATAAATAAATATAATTTATCATTTTAATTAATGTTTTAATAAAATTATGAAAAAAAAGAAAATCATATATCATTTTAATATCAATCAGATGTTTTCTGACATTTATTCAAGGTTTTAATGTAATTTCGTAATCAATTCTTCAATTGCTTACTTGGATACCTTGGACAGAAGTAAAATAATGTAAAAATTTGATTAAAACTATTAACTAAAAATTTGCAAGTTTTATTAATTTAATAAAAAATAAATTTTTTAAGCAAAAACTAGAAAGTCAAGAAGAAAAGAAATTCAATTCTTTTCAAAAAAATTTTAAAACTTGCAAAACATATCATTTTCATGTTATATGAGCACATTCTTCAACATAAAATTAAATTCAGGTATTTTCGTTCATGTGTATTATTTAGCCTTAAGAAAACGTTTCTTTTTATCTATCAATATTTGTTATTTTTTATTTGAGATTTATTCCGTTTATATCATATAAATGCAGCTGTTTGCACAATTGAAGTAGTTCGCACACTCGCATAATTGTAATCGTGGCGAAACATTGAAGCGCATATACAGTAGTCAACGTAAAACTGTACATTTTTCTAGTCCGATATCTGATGGCAATCGAAAGCATATAAAAGCCTATGGTCACAAATTTGCGGCGGTGCCACCGCACTTAAACTGAAACACCACATGGAACAAATGCATTACCGTTGGTCCGTAAAATTTTATTTTACTCGCAAATGTATCGTCAGAGGAATCTACGTGGACAAAACGTTTCTATGACAAAAATGAAGTGATTATTGATTTAGCGACTTATGAAATTTTCATTTCAATACAAATTTAGAGATTAAATAAAATTTCATTGTCATTAAAAATTTTCTTTCACTATACATATTTTCAAAATATAATGAAATGAATATTTGAAATCAGTTTGGAATATTACGTGTATTTATATACTGTTGATTTGTATTACTGTTGATAAGACTGTTTTTTAATAACTTTTTCTTAAATATCTATTTATATTATGATAACAGATTAAAAATAAAGTTTTATGAAATTGTTTATAAAAGATAATTTTCATAATCGTTGTATACTAATAATATAATTATTTATATTGGGTTGTTCGGAAAGTTCGTGCCGATTTTAAAGGAAAATTGAAACGCAGAAGATTTAAATTTTTAATTTCATTTATTAAATTTAAATCTTTTGCGGCACGAACTTTTCGGACAACCCAATACTTTACATGGCGTTTCTATTCTTATAAATGTAATTAATATATCAGAAACTATAAAGTGAATTTCTCAGATTGTGACAATAAATTAATAAACTTTATATCGATAATTTTCTATGCTCGTAGTATCAGTGATAGAAATTGTTTTTGAGAAGTGGCACGATTTAGGAAATTGTGCCCACAGTTACTATTATCACATAATCAATGAGCTCTGTAGGGAACCAAATGGCGTCGCGCCAAACTTTTAGTATAGGTATTCTCACTATTCAATAAGAGGTCTATAATATCGATGCAACAGACGTTCGTTAAAATAAAATCTTCTCCGTACATTTAAATTGACTGAATAAATATCTCGCTAAAAATAAAAAAGCAAAACTATTCCGGAATGATGAATTAAATTCTTCATTATTTGTTATTGTAGATTGCTACAAATTATTCAATAACATTATAAAATTATAATGAATAACTGCATCGTTATTGTCAGTTAACTAAATTTAAAAATTTATGTTGTTATGGGATTTACTCGTATTAATATATCTATATATATATATATATCATGCATTATGCTGCGTTTATATTTGATATTCTTTCAGACTTCCTTGACATTTTAATTAACATCGAGATATAAGTGATTTAATTGCCATGTGCGTTAATGCAAATCACAAGTATCTATCTCAATCTGTATTGTTTTTTGTTTTATACTTAAGAATTCACTCACTTATCTTATTTTCCTTGAGTTCTTTTTATTTTTCATCTTATCCTTAAAAAATTAAATATTTAAACGGATTCCATTATCTCGAAAAGTTGAACAATACAAACGTTATACAATTGTCGTCTGCACTCAAGCTTCTTTCATTAATTATTCGTTACTCTCCACTTTTATTTATGTTTACGTGACAGTTTTTCCGACGTGCATGATACTGTCGCGCGTTATTGTGTTAATCTTACAGAAAATCTAATATAAATATTATCCGCATATATACATACATTATTCTTGTATTTGCATCAAAACTATTTTAAATAAATGCATTTTAAACATATGTCTAGAATATACATATAGAACTTATTGCAAAGTCTCATATTTTGTAAGACTAGAGTAATTAACAAATAAAAATAAATAATAATTCTTTTGAATAAAATTTAAACTTTACTATATTAAAATAATATAAAACAATTTAGAATGTTTACAATTATTATAAAAACAATAAGCATTCCCTAATGTATGTTATATAAATGCAAATATACATTGACTACTTTGCATCCGATAGATGTACATATTTCATTTTTTTTTAAATCTATTTTTTGTGAAACATTTAATTTGACGTCAGTCAGTTACAACAATTTATTATCGTTTTTGCTTTATCAGTCAATTATATTAAATAAAGTATTACTGTGTAAACAAATACAAAATTTATTTCAATCATTGCAAATATCAAGAGCATAATGCGAGCAAAAATTTATTAATGCATGCATTAAAAGAATAAAAAACTTATTTAAAAAACTTGTAGCATGGACGCAAATAACAATTATATAACATTAATTTTTTCAAGAATTATATCATGGATTTATGTAATAACATAAACACTCCTTGTATAATTTTTAATATATTTTAATATCATTGCTATCTTGGACTCAACTTATTGTATCAATTTTTATAATTTTTAGAATAGTCTAATATTTTGATCTTCAATTTTTTTATAATAAAAAATGTTTTTTATTTTCAGAACGATGATGGCTAATATACCTATAATCATAATCTTGTTCTCGTTAGCTTGGATCGTTGGAATGGTGATTTTTGCTAATTACGCCGACTGTGATCCACTTAGTTTGGGATATATTTCGAAGATTGACGAGATTGTACCATTCTACGTCGAAGATAAATTCTCGAAAGTACCCGGAATGCTTGGTCTAGTCATGGCAACTCTTTTCAATAGCGCCTTGACTTTAGCGGTATCTAATCTTAATTCTCTTGCGACGGTGACTTTCGAAGATTTCCTGAGTCACATACCTGCATTGAGTGATATGAAAGATACGCAGCAGCTTCACGCGATCAAAATAATCGGTGTTATTTATGGTTTGATAATAATCGGCATTAGTTTCTTGGTAGCTATGTTATCTGGCGTAATAGAATCTTCTATGCTAATGACGTCAGCAACATCCGGACCTCTTCTTGGTGTATTTCTCCTTGCTATGTTGGTACCTTGTGCTAATTGGAAAGGTGCCGCCGCTGGTATGATTTTTAGTCATGTAACAACGATGTGGATCACTTATGGTCACCTCAAACAGGGTAACGTGCCTGAGATGCTACCTTTATCGACAGAGAATTGCGACAATGAAACGTTTTCCTCATGGGTCATCAGACCAATTAGTCTAGAGTATTATGCATCAAACGTCACTAACTGGACAACAATTCAGGAAAACATTACACCATCATCTGTCGACGTAACCAATGAATCATCTGATCCTTTAAATGTTCTTTACGGGATCACTTATATGTATTACGCTCTTATCGGTAGCATAACGACCGTCGGTGTTGGTATCATTGTGAGTTTAATTACTGCCGATGCCGAAGCTGACAAATATGAAGAGCACTTGCTGCATCCTACAGTACGAAAAATAGCGGGATTATTTCCTGGTAAACGGAGGCTCTACGTCAGCAATATTCGTCTTGGGAATAAAAATGATACAGAGGTCACGAATGCCACTCTTTCCTCTGTAATGTCTATTCCCGACAGTGTCGAAAAAGTAACTTCTCCTCAAGGATGCACCGACGATAGAGGAAAGCTACACTTAGATAATAGTTATGTGGAGAAATTGAACGCGCTAAAGAACGCTTCTCTGGATGTAACTAATGAAATTGGCAAGCATACTAGATTATAAATACTGCAATGCAAATTTGCAAATGTTCTTCATGCAATGTTCGCAGTATCACTATTGATCAAATCATTTATTCAAAGAGAATAAAAAATCTCAGCACTTGCGAGAGTTATTATAATAATTATAATAAGTTACTATAATAAGTGAACAGTTGTGTATATGTTAGTGCCAGATTTTATTATCCAAATATGATACACGTGAGTTTGTGACCTGTGCGCGTGAAATGTAATTACGCGTAAGCAAAGTTTCCCTCGATTACAGTGCTCGAGCTACTCTCATATTCAGCTCAAAATATTGCTCAAACGGAAGCAATTCAGAGATGCAATTCAAGAAAACTTTTAACTTGCGTGTGCCAATTAAAATTAACTACAAGACACGTATAAGCTGCATTTAGACATGAATTTAGACACAATTTACTAGAGAAGATTGTCAAATACACATGCTTTTGCTGACTGAGTTCATGTCACTGCTCGCAATGAATAATTTCTGTATCTAAGTGAAGGAGCACAGAAGTGAAAATCAGTATAATTACTATTAGCAACTAAATATATAATTATGTAATTTGATTATAGATAATGGAAAATTAATAATCAAATCACCGATAAAGTAATTTTTTTGCTTTTGTTACTACACATTATTTCAATTGTATACTCGAAATATGTATTCAAAAGTATTCTCACTATGACGCTTCTTCTTTAACTACATTCAATAAGAGGATGATTTTTTGATTTTTTGAATTATATTTATTTTTCAAAAATAATATAAGAAATAGATCAAAATTGTACAAAATTTTCTCTTTTGTCTTTATATATTTGTTCGTGTCAAATTCATATTTTTTTCAAAACCTTCTTTTGTACTATTTTTTCGTGAATGTTATACTGTAAGAATAATTTTTTCTTATCTTATATCATGAAAATAATGAAAGTAACTTTTGTCAGTTAAAAAAATAAGAAGAATATTAAAGAAGTTAAATAAAGAAGCCTAGTCTTAGAGATTACAAAAAAATTATAAAAGCGAAATAGGGCCGCATTTTTTATAACTTTGTATTTAGATTCAATGATTCAAATTGATACTCTGCAATAATATATAACTTCATATTAAGGTAAAGATATTTGATTGCAAAACAGCAGTCATACGCGAGGGTTCCTCTAACATAGTATTTAAATCTTAAATGAATTTCTTTTGTAGTAAATATTTTATAGAAGATTGCGCATATCTGTACATACGTATGTAATTCGTGTGTGAATTGTTTTTAAATTTATCTAGCATCTTAGACATTGATTTTAAAAGTTATTTTTATACTTCAAAGAATGTGAGTTACTTTATAAGTTGTGTATTTTTTAAGTTGTGCTCTTCAAAATATGTAGATACGTAATGGGATGCCAATCCAGCGACTGTGATCGTTGATTTTTATTTGTATCATTGTGCCTATATATTTATTATTTCAATAATATAATAATAACTCATTAATTTTTATCTGTTTTAGTAGTTACTTGAGAACCTTAAGACAACTTCTTTTCGTGTAAATGCTAATCTTAAATATGCTGTACTTTCGATATGACAAAGATTATAATTTTTTATTCAAGCATTTATTTATTTAAGTGCTATTCAAATTATTAAATGTCTAGTCTAAATGTTGACATATCTGTAGATATATTGGATTAACTATCCAATAATTGTCAACATAATTAAATATTAATATATAAATACAATTTTAATGTTATACATATATTGTAAATATTATTTCCTCTTAAATACATAGCAGACAAAAAATGAAATGATGACTGCTCTCTCTCTCTCTCTCACACACACACACACACACACACACACACACACACACACACGCGCGCACGCACGCACGCACGCACGCACGCACGCACGCACGCACGCACGCACGCATACACACAGAGAGAGAGTCAATTAACTATTTGGAGGATAATAAATTATTTGGAGGATAATAAATTAGAAGAGTGCCAATCAGGGTTTAAAGCGAAACACTCATATGAGACTGCCTTTTAATGGATTATATCAAGTTGGAAAAGAAGTATAGATGAAAGAAAGCTGAGAGGAATTGTATTTTTAGATTTAAAAAGGGCGTTTAAATTAGTGGACAGAGATCTTTTGTTAAAGAAAATGAAAAGTTATGGGATAAGAGGGATAGTACTTAGTTGGTTAAAAGTTATTTAGAAAACAGAACTCAGAGAGTTAAATTTAATAGAAGTTTGTCAGAATCTATTGCTGTGAAGCTGGGAATTCCACAGGGATTAGTATTAGGACTGTTATTACTTTTACTCTATATAAATGACTTGAGAGTGTGTATGACAATTGTGAAATTAGATTCACAAATGATGAACTAATATAATATTCTGATGCATTAATATATACAATAGGCCATATACAAGCCAAGAAATAAATAATAATCTTAATATACAGATAATATATAGCAAAAAATTGAGAAATAGTTGAAAAATATAAATTGAAAAATATAAATTGACTGAAATTAAATGTGAATAAAACTAAAGTTATGCTAGTTAGAGGTTATTAGGAAAAAAGTATCGAAAAGAAATACAAAAATAAAACTAGAAAATATAGCATTAGAAGTGATTAGTAAAATTAAATACTTAAGTGTCATTATAAATAAAAATTTAAATTTTGTAATACATGTTAATTATCTAGGGAAAAAAATAGGATCGAAATTGGAGACATTTCGTCGAATTACAATAGTGAATTTGACACTATACATGAGGTGTTGTATACAAAGCGATAATTACTCCGTTATTTGAATATTGTTTGTCTATATTACTGAGTTTAAATGATTATAATGCGCAGTATTTACAGAAATTACAAAATAAGGGAATGAGAATTATATTACAGTGTAATTACAGAACAAGAATTGAAGATATGCTTGAGGCATTGCAATTTATATCAATTAAGGAAAGAATTGAATAGAATGTTCGTATTTTAATACAATGGTAAATGGAAATTATCCGGGTTATTTAAAAAATGAGATAGAGTAAATAAGAAGGAAGGAATATAAACAAGATCGGATTGAAATATATTAAAAGATGTAACACTAGAAAATGTTGTTATATGATGGGTTTAAAATGTACAATTTACTTAACGAAATAAGAAAAGAAAAAAGATTTAATTTATTTAAAAACTTTAAGAGAGCATTAGTGCCATATATGACAAGTGGAGAGGGATAGTGCAATGTAGATGTATAGGTAGAGATGTTTAGATAATTAATAAATAGGCAATATATTAGATTGTATCACACATTGTAGCTATTAAAGCTAATAAAGATCAATCAATCAATCAATCAATCAATCAATCAATCTTTCTCTCTCTCTCTCTCTCTCTCTCTCCCCCTCCCTCTCTTCCTCTCTCTCTTTCCTTCCCTCTCTCTCTCCCTCTCTGTTTCAATTTAAAAGTTATGAAAATTTATTTATAATAATATTTCTTTACAGTGATGTACTTACATTATACAATTATGATTTCTCTTTAAAAGCACAATCTTTAAATATTCAATATGTACAGTTGAAAAACATAAACATTATGACAAGAAAAAGCCTCGCTCTATTGCAACATTTTTTTTCAGCATAGACTTTAGATGACAAAAGCCATTAATCGATTCAATTAAAAAAATGATTCATTTTAAAAATAATTATTCAGCAAAAATTGAATACAAATTTAATACAAATTGATTTCTGAAAATTTTGTATTCTAATATATTGTACAAAAATTCGTCTTAAATATAATTTCAAAATAAAAATTGCATATTGAGATAAATATTTTTTTATTTCACAATTACAAATCAATTTACCATTTTAAAATTAAACTAAAAATAGTTTTGACAGTATTGGATAATAAAAATTTTCGCAAAAATTGAATTTTTGTAAATTCGTATTTGTTGCTGAAAAATTGTTAAAATATCTACTATTCTATTTTTATTCACAGTTAATTACTTTTAAAAAGTAACTCGTTACTCTGTTACCATTGTGTTTTTATTTCCGACGTTTTGTATATATCAGTCGCGCCAGCTTGTCTAGCATAGATCGCGAAATGCAAAATAAGGCCCAAATGTTTATGCGACGAGAGCTTGAATGCAACTGCGTAAGAGTGAGATTGCGCGCGAACGTTAAGGTATACTATATTTCTCCGGCTGCAATCATGCTAGAAAGTTAATCGCGTACAACCTATGAATATGTCTCTCCGCGTACTCTCTGAAGAGAGAAACTTTTGAGACGATCATATACACATGCATAAATGTGTCGTATCTGTATACACGAGCACTAGTCCGCACTGAAGACAATTGAAATGTGGTAACAGCATGTCTCGCCGTTTGACGTGCGAGAAGGAGAATTTCACCAAATTACAAATTTAAATTATTCTAATTCAGAAACGGCACCGCTAAGCATTCCCATTTTTTTTTATAAGATTCCAATAATATTTTTACATTACATATTTATTTATTTTTTTTAATCTGTAGAAGATTCTCACCGCAAAGTATTAAAACGTTACTTCGACAAGACTTAATATAGGAATTTATGTGATAAGAGCTAAAATTTTGAATATATATATAAATATCTCTATTTCAGCACAGCTAGGATTTTTGAAATTTAATATATAGATAAAATTATTTTAAACATAATATCCAAATTTCAAAAAAAATCTATAGAAACTCAATTTCTCAAAGAAATATCTTAAATTTCCTTATAAAACATTATTTTGCACGCAACATTTGGGTTGCCTTAAATAGTAATTATTCTAAATAATCAGACATCAAACTAAATATCCAGTAATCAACAGTAAGAACAATTGTTATCAGACAAGAGACAAAATAATAATGAATAAAAATAATAAAAATAATGAACAAAACACACTTATATTTATAACTTATAATTTACAAATTTTAAGTCAGCTTGGGAAAAAGAGTGATTATAGTAAATCATTTTAAACGATAGTAACTTTTAGTAACTTATTAAAGAAAAGTAACAAAAGTGATTTAATTAAATGACTAAATGAAATAGCTATTACTCTTGTTTATATTTGTTACGAATTTATATTTGTTTGCATATAAATAAATTAGCAGATTAGATAAATGAAACAAAGAGAGAGAGTTCGAAAAAGTCAGAGTGTACAGTCTACAAATATAGATCATCGACCATCCGACCATCTACACTGCATCTGTTTGGGATTGGAAATTCAAGGTGATCCGGTGTGCAGGCCACGAACGCTGGCAACGTTGCGGCGATTTAACAGTAGTAGTTTCATATTAGTATATATCCTACTCCGGACAGGATGGTTATGTAGTAGTGGTAAAAACGGTCGGTTATATTCAAGAAAACACAGACTTTAGTATTGTGCACGTTCTCGAGTTGGTTGCTCACAAATCTTATCATGCAGGAGAAGGTAAAATTGATTGGCACATCGAGCGATAACAGTTTCTACTTTTATCATTCTCTTCTCTCTCTCTCTCTCTCTCTCTCTCTCTCAAATATATATGCGTAATATACATTTTTCTTTCCTTTTTTTTGCTTCTTCAGCTATTTTCAGTGTTGTTAATGTGACCATCGCTGGATTTCAGATTTGAAGGGTGCCGCGAGTACGGTTTCGATCCTGCGCTCTTCGCTTTTTCGAGGCGTTCGATCAGGCCACGAGACATCCATTTTGACAGTACGACAGCAAGATCGTGTAGAACACGCGCAACAGCCATACGTCTATTTTCGTTGGTTATCAAGAGGCGTATGAATTTCACGTTACAGTTGTGCAGGAGATAATACATATACACTTCCGTACGTTATCTCACATAGAGTATCTTTAAGAGTACGGCGTGGGCGCGGCGCATCATGGCGGTGGAATCAAGGTAAATACACGAAAAGCTCATATGACATGCGCTGATAAATGCTATATTCTAAACGCGAATCCCTTTGACGGGACAACAATAATTTGATGCACAAGGGCATAATTATTCATGCAGATGGTTTGAATTCGATCAGTAGCCATTTAAATTTTGTAAAAGGATGATAGAAATAGATAGGAATATGAAATACGTCGCGCTTTGACAAACTTTAAAAGAGAATAATAGCATCGCGTAAAATTAAATGCTCTCATACAAAAGATTTCTACATTTCAATGCTGTATAAGCATAAATTTATTATGCTTTCAAAGGTTTTACATTTGAAAGATTCGAGTTTATATATCTTAGTGCTTTAAATTTCGATTATATCTCTCTAGTTCCAATCTTTCACTATATTTTCTGAAATAAGAATAATTGTTCTATTGTTATTCTTCGACTTGTATTATATATTAATCGTCGAAAATATCAAGTAATATATTGGGTTATTCCTATAACTGTGCACTATAATTAATAAGTAATTCGTAATTTCATCATAAACTAACTAAAACTGTAGATTCTTGGTGAATAATTAGGTAGTTTATGTCGAAAACGTGACGTAAACATATTTGCTTGCGAATTTGTGCGAACTCATGAGAAATGCGAATTTCTCTAAGCCAATGTTGGTTCGTTTCGCACTGTTACGCGAGATCCAGTGGTGCCCAACTGTTTCGAAGCTGCAAAGTTTCCGGCATCATTAGCTCGTAACTTAGAACGTGCTCCTGATTGATTGCACATTGTGCATGCACTTGATAGAAGTAAGTTTCATTAGCAACTGAGATAAGTCGATATCAAAATCCAATAAAATACAACAGTTTTCACGATGTTATTTTTATCTCTTCCTCAAATTATGGAAGACTTGACATTGTTAATTTGTTTCTTTTTTAAAACTTTTGACATATATAATGATGAAACTGATCAAATCGTTACAAATTGTTATTGTTATAAATTTCTTTTACAAATTCATAAACAAAGATAATTATAGCAGAATCATAAATGCTTATTTGTTTATACATATGTTATGCTGCAATAATACATTTGATCAGTTTAGAGTCATTATATACTTGATGGCTTTGCAAATCATGTTTTAATATTTGAGCATGAAAGTAAAACTGGTAATAATGAAAAGCAATAAATATGTTTTTATTGATGAGTTTTTAAATTAGCAATATAATGTATTTTCCTTACTTCATTAATTTATTTAAATACTTTGGTTTAGATGGGAGTACTTTATTGGAACATTTTTAATCGAATCCATAGATATATACATATGCTACGTATATTTTTTATGATGTTTCCAATTATATTCCTAACTGTATGAAAAACTCATATGTATGCGTAAAATCAAATATTAATACTAACATTCGTGTAGTAATAAAAGTAAAATTATTCATCAAGATATCACGCGCTACACAAAGTATAATCTAATAATTCCTAAAGGCTCGCGTTTTCCTTAATTTTTTCATTCTTTAAGCCATTATTAGTTTTGGCAAATACTAGATAATGGTAAATTTGAAGATAAATTATTAGTGAATCGTGCATAAACCGCACGAAGCGAGCTCATAGAAACACCTGATGGTAGCAATGATCGTAGATCTACGAAGACTTCATTATCTCTGCGTGATATATACACACACATACACACATATACTCATGAGAGCACGAGGAAGCATTAGCTGTTAGATTATGTTCGTAATCGATCGATGTTCGATTTATTGCGTGCGCGATATCATGTGTATTCTTGAGATTTATTATCTTCCATAGAATTCAATGTATTGTACTCGAATTATGACCAGTCATTGGCTAGATTGATTTCGCGTGTAGAAAAACCTGTTAACGTTGGAATGTAATATACGAATATAAAAATTCTATTACACTAGGTTAAAATAAGGTCTGCGTTAATGCTATCGTTGCAAAAGAATATTTTAAATTTGTGATAAAATATTTTTTAATTAAACTGTCTATCTTTCGATTGTGATATAGAATCTAAATTAAATTTAATTACCGATTTTATTTAACGAAACACTTCACGACTATATTAATTACATAATCAGGATAAGTTTTTTATTTTTGGTTCACACACACACACACGCACGCACGCACGCACGCACGCACGCACGCACGCACGCACGCACGCACGCACACAAAGAGAGATTCTGCATCGATGCTAGAGATGTTACAAGATACTTCGAAAGATATTATCGTTAGATGGTTGTAAGAATCGAATATTTTGTAGCAACTCGCTGGCACCATTTTCGGAATTACCTTCAAAATTTTCGTACATTTCCTATAAAGTAAATGTGCACATCTCTAATATTTTCTTTCCTTTTGTATAAAAAGAATCTTTGTGGTATTATGGCAAGAGGTTTATATAGCCTTTTTAGATGTATATAGCAATATTTGTATAGACTTTATATAAACTTTCTTACTCTGGAATATGAACGTTTACATATCAACGAACACATTTTACAATTATATTATTTTTAGTTTTTTACTCATCTCTATACATGTGCAAATATATACATTAAATACATACGTCCACATACATTAAATCCGAGATAAAAACATAAAATATATTAATAATTTTAATAATTTTTTTATATAAATATTCGTATTCTATAAATATTTAAATATCATTTTAATGATAACAATTTTCGACTATTTATATCTAAGCATTTAGCAGCGCCTACTTTCGTCTGTGAAAGCGATGCTGGAGATATTGTTAATATAATGCTAATGTATTCCACATGGAATTTCCTCTCAGTAATCTTATCCAACGATTATATTCATCTAAATTACTAAACCATTTTGTTCTCCAAGTCGCACATTTAATAATATATATCTTCATTTTAGTGCTAAATGTAAAAGAAGATAATGATATTTATAGTTACTGTCATCGATAAGAATACTATGTATTTTACAAAATATTTATAGTTGCAACACGGTATTCTAAAAGAATTTATCTTCTAACAAAATGTCGTATCTATGATTAAATAAATTAAGTTGAATTTACAAAATATTAACAATATTATACTTTCATCATTATTCATTTCAATTTTATTTAAATTTAATGTGTTGATTTTTATGTTTAAAATACAATAGATAAAAATAAAATGAAAATAATTTTTAATCTCAAATTATTATTATGAAAGAATATTTGTTACATACAAATAAAAATACTAATATAGTAGAGAGCGCCTAGAATCGGTCAAAGTTAGACGTTTCGAATAATATAATTCTTGGTTCAAGAATTTAATTATCTCAAATGTGACTGTGCGCCGAAATGTTCGGACATTTAAACACAATCAATCTGAGATACTAAAAAAATATTAATTATAATCCTTTTCCATTTTGTTAACATGTTCCCTTTCCAAGGAATAAACTATTTAATGTTCTAATATAATATAATGATATTAAATCATTTGATATTATAAACATAAAATATATAAAATTAATAAATAAGATATAATAAATATGAGATATAAAAATAAAAATATTTTAGATACGTTTACTATTATAACGAATCACCTTGATAATAAATTATTTGTAGAAATAATATACAAGATAAAACAAGATTTCTCTCTTTCTCTCTCTCTCTCTCTCTCTCTCTTACACAAACACACACGCACGCACGCACGCACACACACACGCACGCACACACACAAGATAGAAATGATACTCCAAGTTAATAACTCCTATTAAAATCTGTGAAATATGATATCCACTGTATTAAATAAACGATAATATCACTTAAAGATATTATAACATAAATCATCTAAAAATAAAAATCTTATCCGACCTTTAATTATTCCTTTATATTTGTCAAATAAATAATGTTATTTTACATAAAATGATGTTTACAAATGCTCGAAAATGCAAAACATGTGCATGAATGCTTAAACTTTAAAAAATAAGTGAAAATGAATGGAAATAAGTAAAAATTAAAGTAACAAAAGGAAAAAGAAACTTTTAAATTAATTGTTTTAACATTACGTTCGGCAATTTAATAGCGGTATAAATTTTAGACTGGAGTATTTATCTTGGTCTTTTGACGTTTCCGTTACTAATTCACTATAAAGTATTATATAGTGATTTTATTTCTTTTCACATAATATTCAGTTCGCTTTCTTATTCGATTTTATCCTAGCAAAAATAAAGAGAAATTGCAAATATGAAAAGACAGATGTATGGGTAAACATTCCCGCAGAGAAAATCAAATGCGACACTGTCTCATAAACACTGCAAGATACATCAAAAAACAAATGTAAATTTTATATCTCCTGTTTGTGATTCTGTTTGAGAGATTTTGTAGATAAATTTTACTGAAAATACGCGCACAAAATTTCGAATATAATTATAGAAATAATACGAATAACAGTTAAAATTTATTTACAAACATTTATATTTATAAAAATGAAATTAAAGCATTTGCATTTACTCTTCAATATACAATATCTAACAGATCACATTTAGTAAATAAATAATTCTAATGGATAAATGATATTGAGTGAATCTCATGACTCTCATTTTCTTTTTTTTTTTTTGATGAACATTTTTATCTTCCTCTGCTAATTTGTATTCCACTGTAATTATATTGACTTCAATGGGCCTATCATATTCTCGCTAACAATTAATTATCTTGCTTTTGTCTAATCGATTTGCTAATAAGTGCCGTGTTCAAATAACATGGGCAATGATTCATTTCAGATGGATGCCATGTCAGTTGAAAATTGAAACGAATATCTGCAGCGGCGAATACGATGGCATTATTCTGGTGTCAGGAAGTACCCCTGGATCCGACGAGCCGGAACCCTTCAAAACCGTCCTCTATACCGCGGCCCAGATCGATGCTGCACTGGGCGTGATCGGCGCGGTTTTGCCCATCAATTTGCTCGCAAAAAGGCTCATTTACAGCCCAACGGGTCCGCTTAACATGGATTATCACGATGTGCGGAGTTTCGCAGAGGCAGCCACGAAGGGAATAAAACGGTAATTCTTTTGTATGATCCCACACTTTTTCTTTCTTTTTATAGTTTTTTTTTAACGTGAATGCCAAACTAACAAAACCGTTATGTCTATAGAAGTATATTTTATATGTATTATATCAATTTATTTTATCAGCTTTCAAATACGATTTTATAACACATTTAAATGAAAATGTAATATATTGAGTAAAGATATAAAGAAGCGAAATGTGTTATGTTATAATATATCGGGTAATATATATTCAAGTCCGCATTTATTAGCTGAGTAAAAGCATACGATCAAACGTCTGTCTAGCTGGTTTCCATCATTTAACCGAATCTTAATGAATAAATTATATAATAATGCGCTATTTATGCGCTCTCAAAATCCGCAAAAAATATTTTTGCGCTTATTTTAGCTAAAAAAAATTTTTTGTAGGAGAGCTGTAGTAGGCTGAGTCAGCCCTCCCCCCCCCCCTCTCCATGTGTTAATAACAATCGATTTGGAAAATTAAATACACAGGATTCTACACTATTTATGCGCTTTCATATTCACATAGTTTCATTTTTTGCGCTCCCTTAAGGCACTTCCCTTTTAGAGCAAACAGTTATATTCATCCCTAAATCATTTAAAATTGCAAAATTACTCTAACTATGCAAAATATATCTTCGATTTATGCATTACTGTTTCCAAGCAAATCTGATTTTTACGCTGCAAGAGTTTTATTTTTGTCTATTTTACAAAGTATTACATTTTTTATTGCCTTTAGTTTTTAATCTCCTTGGTAATTACGGACTAATAATTATCCATTAATTCAATTTCTTCATGTTATCAATTAATTAATAGTTGTTGACATAGCTATATAAAACCTGATTATCTCTCATTTTGGAAAGAGAGGAGAATGCTATAATGAGACAATAAAAGGAATGATATACATATAGTGATAATGGGAATGCTATCAAAGCAACGCCACGCGCCTACACTGTCTCTTTTTAATTTCAGTTCAACAAGATTTTTATATGTTCAGTCTTTGTCTATACATATACAAATCAATATTTATTGCAAAACACAAAATATTTTTTTGAATTTTTTGATTCTTTAACAATAATCACTAATAATTCAACAATATTTTTAATCTCTTTGGTATTTCTAATAAGCATTCTTCAACTATATAAGGGACACTTTACTAAATTCCACAATCGAAGCGCGCAAATTCCAATGTTTTTCATTGTCCGGATATAATTGGATTTAGCGAGCACCCAGGAAGTGACGTTATATCTGCGTTCTCGTGTCGACAATTTGCATATATTCGAAAAAAAGCGTTATTTTTTTCGAGGTTGTTACAATTAATCGAAATCGGTGTGAGAGTAATTAATTAAGTGCTCTTGATTGTACAATTTCGAACATCTTCGTATAAACATCGAGTGTTCATTCACTAGCGACATGATAGTCTTGCAACGAAACGAGCCACGAACGATTGTCAGTGTTTTGTGTACTCCAATAGCTGCATACGGGAAACGCAATGATGTACGAACGAAATTCCGCGCGAACCATACGCCTGTCCGTCCCGAAATTCGATTGAAAAATGAAATTCCTGTCCGTTTGGCACAACTGTTTTTTTTTTTTTTTTTACACGGACAGTAGTGACGAAAGATTGGCATGGATCAGCACGTCCTATGTTAGTAGAAAAAAGTAATGAACGTATCTTGCGTATCAATTTAGAATAAAGCGAAGTAATTTAGATAGGTTAACATTGCAGAAATTTTAATATATGTTTTGTATGTTTAATTATACTATACGTTTAATTATACTATTTTGTATGTTTAATTATACTATACTATACGTCCTCGATCTTTTACACAATTTCAAAATTTCTATAACGTATCCGAATTATCTTTACCCTATATGCATTTTGTTTTAATGGTAAGTATTTTTTAAATTTGGTTGCAACTTGTCACCACATAACAAAAGTATTATTTTAATAAATATTTAAAATATTATATAAATAATATAAGTAGTAAATAATATATAAATAAAACAGTAAATATTATATAATATAAATATAATATAAACAGTAATAATATAAACAACAAAGTAATAAATTAAAAATAAAGCATAAAGGATAAAGCTCATAAACTCTTGGATGCCAACTTCTTCTGTATAATTATTTGAAAGTTTGCTTACACTTGTAATTTATTTTTCTCCTCATGCAAACCATAGTATTCTCCAGAGAAAACTGGTCACAATCTTCAAATTTTATTCTTTTAGTTTGTATTTTAATTATTACCAATGTTTTCTGCGGGCAAAACTATTATCACGCTCCGTTACATATCTACCAATAATGTAGTACTTATGGTCCTTTTAAGATCTCAAAAATAATATAAAATAGCAGTGCACGATTCTACGTGGCATTAATACCAAACTCAAATCAGAAGTACTTTGTTGAATTGAGAATAGAACGGGAGATTTGAGAACTGTGATATAACGACAGTTTCTCGAAATTACCAAGAACGAGACATCGCACGCAACGCATCAGAAACATTTAACAAAGTTAAACAGTTTTGATAGCAATATACTTCAGAAATAAATTAATAGTTCGTGATTCGCAAAAGTGAGAGGCACCTTCGGTATTACATAACTCACGTTTGTATTACACCCGACAAGATGAAAATTAGATACAAGGAAAGCGAGAATGGCCATTCGTGTTTCAGGATACTCAATGAGAATCGTATTTGTCCCCAGAGAACTCATTTTTCTTCTTTTTTTTTGCATGAATATCCTCTGGAGTGTAATATTACTGCAGGTTCTATGGTGACAATATTACTGCGTGGATTATGATGTCCGCCGACAATCACCGAATATAAACGATATGTCCGCACCGCGTAATTACTGTCAACTTCCTTTTGAGTCTATATATTGTACTATATATATAGAGGTGTGAATCCTTCTACCTCTAAATTTCATTTTTACGATATCTCTTGATTCTTTATTTAGATCCTTTTTTAGATTCTTATTTTTATGACTCTTATATGCCCTTTCTATTACATTATATATTGTTATCTGACATTAAGAGTCCTTGATTTTGATTAATTTAATTTAGATTCTCAGATTGGTATTCTACTATCGATTTATCAATCTGTCAATAGGATAACCGATTGAGTTTTGACCGATTGAGTTTTTTGTTGACATCATTTTTTTTTAAAGAAGTAATAGAGTTAACGCTAATTTGAGAAACGAGAAAAAAATTTTTATTTCACATACATAGGATTTATCAAATCTGGGTAATTTGAATTAGAAAGACTAAAATAAAATGTTGTACAATCTTACTTCAAAATTCATTTCATTATATGATCAAATATTATTGTATAGGATAATATATAATTCATCAATGTAATTGAGTTTATGACTTTTCTGCATTTATTAGGGCTTTAAAAGCTGGGGTAAAATGTCCTTTGTTAATACTACTGCCAGATGATCGTTTTGAGAACGTTGAGCTAGTCACGCTTCTTGGTGCTTTGGAAGGTCTCTATGTGGTGAGTTCTATTACAACAAATTATTTATTAATATATAGTTATATTATAATATTATAATTAATATCGAAATAATTTTATATCGATATATTAAATGGATCATATCATATCTTTTATCTGGGAAGTAGAATATTAAGTGATTTAAAATATTATTAATAAAACAAAATTTATAACTGCATAAATGTACGATTTATATAGTAAGATAAATGAATAATCATTATTTTGATATTCAGAACTTCATGCATGGAGACGTTTAAGAAAAGAGTCTCTGTTAGCTTATTTAATTCGAAAATAGCAATCAAAACAGATTTCCCACTCATAACGATTGCTAAATGTGGAAAAGTTCGGTACTATCGATCGGTACTAAACGTTATTGAGATAGTAGAATTTAAAAATAGAAATGGGAAAAATCGCTGGCTAAAATTGAGAGAATCGATAAGCGAATGTTACTCGATTGTGCCAATATATCCGGTTAAGGCATTTCGCAGATAGTTGGTACAGTTGTGGTTATACGAGAGCCGTTTAAACCAATCAAACAGATACAACATAGCTTTGTGCGCATCTATACATTGGCAGAATAGGAAACCTGTAGTTGTGTATCTGGAAGGAATTCATCTCCGTGTTTCAGCCGAGTTTGGTGTGCTGCGGTCTGATTGGCTACCCTCAAGTTACTCACCATATTCTAACTCTAGTAAATCCGTCTCTAAACCTCATCTCTAAACTAAATTGCTATTGTGATTTAAATCCATAACTAATGACTAAGTGAGCTGTGCAATGTAATTCAATTAATCTATAATATTTTACGAGAATTAATTCTGCTTCATTAATGTCCGATCGTCCTAATAAGATTCTATTCGATTATAATCGAATAATATTACTATAAACCACTGGATATTTATTATTTAATAATTATGAGAAGCTAGGATACGTGGATAATTTGCAAACATTTGCATTTCACAATAATTAATGCAAGTATCATAATCCATGCTATGCATCCAATATAGACTGATTACAACTATTCGGTGCTGATAAACGACCGTATATTTGAGTTTTCTCATTACAAATGTATGTGATAGAGACAAAGAACATATAACTTCAGCACAAGACATCAGCCATAAGGATAAGATCATAAACATTTCAATAAACAAGTTCGTTCAATATCTTGAATAAACGATAGACTGACAGATACCGATGGCAAAGAGTGCGGTCAACACTATCAAACAACACCTGCCACGGACAGACTCCGGCGCGGGCTATGCTTGATCGATAAGTGTGCAGCGTGTCTTACGGAGGATATCGGGTTACACAACTCGATTGCAAGCTCCATTGTTCATTAACCTCAGCGCCGCCGCGGTTAATTACGGTCGGACGATAGTATCCGCGTTATTATGCGAACTTCCAAGTCGGAAGTTATCCGGCACGAGTATACGCGGTACAATCGATTTGTGAATTCTATAGTAGCTTTACCAGCGTGAGTCGCATGATCGACTACATACGTCACTCACGCACGCGTACATACATTTAACAATTAAAAATATTTATAATTGAATACAGTCTTCCCATAAACGTCGTGAATACCAAATTTCAAATATCTTGCTAGCATAGAAATAGTGACTGATAAAACTGAAAACTTTTTGTAACGATTTGTAACAAAATAATGTATTAATCTACAATGAATGAAAAAAAATGGTTGCCATAATTTATAGTCATTTTTGGGACTATACAGAGTGTTCAACGCAACGGTCCGCACGATTTTTCAGACACTTCCGACAATTTAAAAAAAAGAGTGAAGGATGAAAGTATTCCTCTGTTTTTTATAGGTTACAACATTCGATAAAAAAAAATTTGAAAAAATTGTTTTCATAAGAAAATCAAAAAAATCATTTACAATTTTTTAAATAGCACATAAATAGCTATAATTTTTTTTAATTCTTCTATCGCATGTTGTAGCCTGTGTAAAACAGATAAATATTCATTTTTTTAACTTTTTTTTTAACTGTCGGAAGTATTTAAGAAATCATGCGGACCGTTACGCTGAATATCCTGGGTATATTTATAATTATTCCAATCATATAAATATAATTAATCGTGCTATTAAATAATAAACATACACAATGAAAATTTTTAATTTTTCTTTAACAATTTTTTATATTATTATCACATAAATAGTAAATGAATTTAAGAAAAAGACTATAATTCATTATAATTGCAATTGCGTTTACTGCGTTTTACTGAATAAAAACGATTATTTTATTTATATCATTTATTTATATATTTTGTCGTTTTATATTAATATTTGAAATTATTATAATAAAGTACAATTTTTTTCTTGTTTTAAAGAACCATATATGGTTACTATTACTAACATTTTAGCAGTAACAATCATAAAAAAAAGCTCTTACACCATAATTATTTTATTTATTTATTTGTGACTATTTATATATATTGTGTAATTATAGTCACAAATATCAAACACTTTTTTCTCAGTATATAATTTAAAAAATTACTATGTTATTCCAAAAGATTAATTCTCTTTAAGACACTGTGTCAATTAAAGCGAACTTATAACTACTTTTTATATAAAATAAAACAATATTTTAAAGATAAAAAGTAGCGTTTTGTGTAATTTCTATATATATATATATATATATATATATATATATATATACATATAAATTTTG
>Ga0157364_1000774_pt1 | contig 24178 bp, 19 predicted proteins | sample AttsexASBM2_FD_111476 | JGI IMG/M metagenome (GOLD analysis project Ga0157364, IMG submission 111476) | Fungus gardens microbial communities from leaf cutter ant in Ribeirão Preto, State of São Paulo, Brazil - Atta sexdens ASBM2 | ecosystem: Host-associated > Fungi > Mycelium > Unclassified ...
ATTAAAAAATAAATTCTTCTAACTTCATAAAACATCGTCAAAATTGTCACAATTTCAAAAGAATAATTAAAAAAAATTGTTTCAACTTAAAAAGTAACTTAATTTAAAATCAATTTTTTTTTAATTTTAACTATTTTTTCAATAAATATATTATTATGCACATCAGATCTCAGATAATGTTACGGATAATATCTTCAAATTTGATGTGCATTACAATTTGAAGGGGTTAATTAATAATTTTCTGTCGAGTTGAAAATAATTTTTCCTTTTCTGAGAAATTTAATTTTTTTAGCTGTGTCGCTTTTGAAATAAAAGAGAGATAGAATTAATATACATTGTTTTTCTTAGTCAGTAATTATGAAATAGCTATTTAAGAGAGTCCATTAATTCTACATAAAAACTACATAAAACTTATATAATTGTCATTTTTAATTTTTATAATCGCTACTACAAGATACCTTCTTTTCTGAGTGTAAAGTAGACTGTTGGTAACTTACAGTCGTTTAGAAAATCCGCGTTCTCAGGTATTTCTGGCTCCCGTTTAGCCCTGTGAAGAATCTTAGGACCGTGAGGAGTCTCCGGCATGTCCTTTCCAAAAGCCATCATACATGCCAAGTGACGCTTTTGTTTCTCCTTGTTGGCTAATTGCGTAAAATTCATGTTATTCAATGTATGTTTATTTTTATATTCGACTGCTGTGTGAAGAAAATACTATTTCTAATTATTACGTAAAGGCGCTGTCCTCCTGAATTGTTCTCTCTCGTAAGCACCGCTGCTTATAATCGTATCCTGTGAACGCCTCCTCCAAGCATTAGAAAATTTAACCTAAGAAAAAATGCTACAGAATATTATCTTGAAATTATTTTCTAGAAAATTCTTTATATCACGATATTTACTTGATAATTTTCGACTTTAGCTTTCGTTTTTTTCGTTCTGTCGATGGAAGGTGGTAAGGACTCGCCCTTGTCTACCGCCTCCTGAATCATTTTCCTTTGCATCATTGATAACTTGGATTCCTCCATTAACACTAATATTTAACATTTGCCGGGATGCGTGACCGAATTGTAATAAAAAAAAATCAGTTGAAATTTTGACATAAAGTAAATCACGCGTTGAACATTGGTTATCATTTACTTACGCTTAATGAGATTCTTTGTTTCCTCGCTATATTTCGCCCTTGGAGGATTGTGAAATGCGCCCACCCCCAAACCAACCCTCTGATATTTTCGTTCCATTTCGGTTTCGAAATTGCGAATCCTCGAGAGCGCGCGCGAAATCACGCTAATTGCACAACTGTCACGAACTGTCACGATCCTGCGGTCCTTGCGGCTCGCCAAAGCGACAATTACGCATTCATCCCTCTTGGCCTCGTAATCTACCATTCCGGGACGCACATCGCGTTTCTATGACTACTTGAAAAGATGACTCAACTTGATCGAACTAACTTTTAAATTGGAACTGTAAGTCATTACTCACAAGTGGATAATTTCTGCAGCTGTTCGCAAACCCATTCATACTTAATTAAAATTTACTCGAATTCGTGATTAGATTTTGAAATTCGAAAGAAATTGAAATATAATTAAATTATTTGCTATGTTTTTAGACTTGAACTTTTAAGGTAATAACGTAAATTGGAATTCTGAGTTTAAAAATTATATATCTAGGGAGTCGATTCTTTATTTTGAAATAAAGTGAAAATTACAAAAGTGAATGAATTTATTAGAATAGTTACAATTTTATTGATCAACGCCAAGTAAATTTACTCATTTTGTAATTTTCATCTCTTTTCAAAATACAGAATCGATCCAGATCCTTAGATCTAGATATTTTAAACTTAAAAATTCCGAATTCTGTTGATTGAATTTCTTTGATATATTTTAATATATTTTTTAGATAATTTCTAAATTTTAGATAATTTCTGAGATCCCTAAATTTTATATATTTGAAATATTAAATCAAATCCTGATTATTTTATTGTAATTCAACTTAGTCTAGCTTTTCAATTCTCTGAAAATAGAATCAAACTAAAATTAGATCAAAACAATTTTCTTTAAAAAATTGCTCTTTTTACAGTAATTAATTCTTCAATTAAATATTCTCACATTCAATCAATCATCCCTCAAAGAAAAGAAATAAAAAATAAATCAATTATCACGTCGTAGCTTCGTGCTAAATCAGGTTTAATTAAATTAGATTTGATTTTTAAAGAATCATTATCTGACAAATCATACGAATAATTGACGCCAACGCGACGCGTGTAAATAAACAATGATCAATCTGCAGCACTCTAAGGGATGCGATAACGTGCATGCCGCGGCGCGTGCGCGTCTACTCAGTCTACTGTGCCAAGGTGCCGTTTTCAACCCCCCTCGAACCACCAAGTCATCCTCGCGTTCTGCGCGTCGCAAGAACTCGACGAGACCCTGAGACGCGCTACTTTTTCCATTACATTAGTTTTCGCTCGTCTACGATCGCACGAGTGTCAGAAGAATTCATCGATGGTAACCCACAATTAAAGCTACCACGCAGCGTCCCGTTATCGCGGGGTGTGCGCAAGACGAGAGTTATTGATTCTCATTGCGAACGGACGGTGGTAATTCGACGAGCATACTCGGAGCACACCTGGTCGCCAAGGTAGGCGACGTGCGTTTCACCTACTTTCGTCATCGCTGTGATTTCGATTGTTTTAAGGTGTGTCTCAACGCGTTACACGAAGGGTTGCTAATCCTCATGGATTGTTAATCGATAAAAGAATGGGCACAGAAACGTGATATGATCTTGATGTATTGTTGTTGTTATTTATTGTTTTTTTTATTTATAAGTGATCTTCATGTTTCCCACGTAGTACAATTTATTCAAGGGACGTTCTGAGATCGTCCTTAGGATGTAGACGTTTTTCTGAACGTTTCTAGAACGTCCTTAGAATATAGGAATATCTTCTGAAAGTCTTTAGGACGTTTATTAGAGGTCTATCCTGGATTGTTATGATACAGTTTACAATTAGTACAATCTACTTTATATTAGAAATTGACCAATCAAAATAAAGTTTCTTTGTCCTCATTGATCAAATTTCAATCTTTCAATCTTCAATCTCAGTCTTCAATGCGTAGTAAGTTCGGCCTAACAGAGTTATATTAACGTACTGAACTTGATGAAAATTATGGGCCAATTAAAAGTTCATAGTCATCTCGTGGCCAGATTCTGTTATAAAGTTTTTATTTTATATGTAATAGCGAAACGTATTTTGAAAAGTTGAATAATTTATTAAATATAAAATATGTAATAAACACGTAATGCTATAAATATTTATGAATTATATAAACAATAATTAATAATAAACTTTCAGGACTGTTTAAAGTGCTAGTCTACATTAATTCTTAGAAGCCAAGATGAAGATCGGATTGTTGAAGCACTTTATGCATTACTTCAACCTGAGGCAGGGTACAATAGTAATCGCCATATTCCAAATGGTAATAGCACAAACTTTATGAAACTTCTGTGTTAGACAAAATTGATCTGCTTCGCTGAGCATAATTTTGATAAATGATGTTCATACGCAGTTAACATCCGGTTTGGGTATGATATTCTTCATTCTGGGTGTGACGCACGCATTGGGGATTCAAGAAATGTTGGCGAGAGATACAGAAGATGCACTCGAAAGGGAGGCCTTGGAGGAGATATCATCGTTTCATCTCAACAAAGAAAAGTTGGAACTGGCGCATCACACCGCAACCGGTTATTAATACTTGCATTCACGCGACGCACAAAAATCATGAAAAAAAAATATGACAAAACAATCATAGTCCCTCTTGTTACAGCGATTTTATGTATTTGCAGAATTGGAATACGCGATGTATTGCGGTCTCGTCATCACAGTTATTCATTTCATCTCTAGCGTGTTACTTCTCTATGGGGCTTTGACGGTAATCGAAATCATTTGAAAGAATTGAAGTTCGCTCAAAAAGAACAACAAGTTATTATAATATCAAAATGATGTCAAAATGACCATTAAAAATCATTTTTCAATCATTTCTGATTCATTTTAAGATCATTTTGACATTATTGTGACTTATTGTTCTGCTTAGGCAAAGTTCTTTTTTTTTTCTATAATGTACATTCCATTTTCAGAGCAATCGTCATTTTATGACGCCATGGATGATAGTCAAGATCACTATCATAGCAGCCCTAGCGATCTCATTGTTCCTGGTAGAGGAGGATTGTCCTTTCCTCGCTAGTCTAGGCGGAAAAGCTGATATTTGCCAACGTAAGTTAAAATTTAAATTTTTTTCGTGTTTCAAGACCAATAAATAATCGGTGTGCAATTTGCTTGGAATTTGTAAAATTCACGCAAAAATATTATTAAGCACGAAGATCCGTTCTAATTGAATAGATCTTTCTCGCTTATTTATGTTTAAAATTATATAAAATCGGAAATTTGTATTTCATACTGCACGAATTTCTTTGGTTAAATTTTATATCTCTTCTATCTTAAAAAAATTTAACTAAAGAAATTCTGCAATACTGAGTTCTTATTATGTCGCTGTTATAAAAATACTACGTAAAATATATGAGAACGATAGAATGATATATCTATGTGTTATTTCGTTTGTTGAAAAGTCTTACATTGATTTTATTTATAAAATATTTATCGTGTTTTTATTGAAGGATGATGTGATATTTTCAGGCCTAATCGTCTTTTTCCTGATAATCGCAAGCTTTTACGTCTGGTTCGTGGTGTACAGTACTTATAAGAGCCTCGAGACAAAGAAGGGACTTACGCATGAAGTGCACATTATGAAAAAAAAGTACGCAGTACCCGTACCGCTGGAGGTACCAAAAGCGGTTCAGATTTCGGTGAACAAGCCTTACGAAATTTAAAAATATTATGAAATAGCAATGGAGAATTTCTTTGTCAATGTACGGTTTTACGGGGTAAATTACGAAGATAAGGAAACCTCGTAATTTACTCCGTAAAACCGCAAGATTCAATAAGATCTCAATGACGTAGATACATTTTGAAAAATCGTGTGCTTTTGGACAAATTTGGAAATCTGGATGGAAATTTAGAGATGATTATAAAATCGTGAAATAAAGTACATCTCGGAAGTGAAATAATTGATTGCAAACTGACGGAAGGTAATAAAAACATGTATCGCACGTATAGGATAAAGAAAGTAAAGCTCAAGAAGATCTGCAAGGAACACGCTTCTCATATTTGAATATTTCTCTTTGTTTTGCCTTGTTATAATTGCATATTTTTTTACGTTCGTGCGTTAAGATGGTTCTTTAATGCGACGCACAGATGCTAGTAATTATTTATTACAAAAAGAACGGTTTTGCTAAAGTATCTAATAAATATTTATAATAAATATTTATTGTTAAATACAGATTTAAAAATAATTTTGTTAGAAAACCAAAATAATTATGAGACATCTCAGTTGCTTGTTTAAATGTCAAAACGTTTTACAGTTACTTGAGTGTTCTATACATATCTTGATGGCCCAACAAAATTATTTTCAGATTTGTATTTTTAATTAAATTTTTTAATACTTCAGTAAAATCGTTCTTTCTATGCACTATACTCTTTACGTGTGACATACATTTTGAATTTCCAATTTCTGTCGAGATTCTAATGGATAAAAATATTACAATTCCAAAAGTAATATCTCTCTTTGTGCTGTGAAACAAATGCGCACTTTCTTTCAAGCGCAAGACTGAATTTAATTTTTAGCATAAGCGAGCGAGGTCTTCTCGGAAGATCTGCGCTCGATAGAGTGACAACATCGAAAATACTATGTACATTACATGAATCATAGATTAATTTATTTAGAGAAATAGAAATGCAGGACTCCGAATCGTGGAATAATCAATTTTATTTCATATTTAAACCCAATTTCTTTGTGAAATTACAACCTCATTATCTGCGGTAATATCCGTGTGATATAAAGTGTAGAATCTCTCTTGCGTATATGTATATTAAATGTATGGAAAAAAACATAAAGTAAAAATTACAATACTTCAGATGTATATGATGTGTATATGATATGATTCGGCTATGAAACAATGTCGTGTTCAATGAATCGCCAAAAACAGATGCGATTATAACAACAATCTATTTATATTAAATGTATGGAAACGTAAAAATAAAAATTATAATACTTCAGTAGATGTATATGTATATGACGTATCTATGATATGATTTGGCTACGAAATAAAAAGTCCGTGTTCAACGAATCGCCAAAATGGATGCGATTATAACAACGATCTATTTAAATAGATTTCAAAATCGTCGAAGAGGATGTATATCACTTTTATATATAATGCATTTATATATAATGAAAAGATTTGCTGGGCTACGAAACACATGATCAATAAGGATATATAATTGCATTGCAAAGCGCTTACTGCGAAGCTACGGCAAATGATTATTTGCTTTTTGTCACAAACATATTTTAAGCCTAATCTACAATGTGCTCTTTGCTTTTTCATGGAAAGAAAACATTTGCTATGAACGCTAATCCTATGGCATAAATTCCATTTGCAAATATAGGGATCGCAAATATAACAAATATATTTATTCTTTTTTGTCGTCTCGCTACAAAAATTATTTGGAACAAAATATTTGTCAAATATGCAAATTTGTTTGCTATAAATAGCAAACAAATTGGACAATTCAATTTTACAATTCCTTTTTATATTCATAATAAAATAATTTTTTTTGCTGTTTCTTAGTTTTTATTGCTTTTTACCTCTTATCTTTTTGTCTGTTATTTTATTTCTTCGTTTTCTGTCATCCAAGATAAAGGTTGATGAACTTCGGAAGAGACAAGAAACACATGACAAGAAATGCGATTGTTGATAAAACAGCAGAGGAAAAAAATAAGAAACAGGAAGCAAAGAATACATTGTAGATTAGGCTTTATAGTCAATGTTCGCTTTAGTTAGCTGCAGCAACATTCTTATCTAAAATGTAAGAAAACGTGAGTATCACGCCAACAAGTAACTTGCGATGTCTCCCGTTATCACCTGGGAAAGTATTCCTTCTGTTTATATTTAAAAATTTCCTCTCGTCTATTAATAGGCGTCAGCGAATAGGCTCGTGTAACAAGTTTGACATAATCTCTGTTAAGATAGTTTTGTCTGTTTAATTTGTCAATTATCGTTTTCTTTTTGTTTTCAAAAATCTGCGCACAATACACCAACGAACGATATCACCAACAGTCAATAGAACTCTTCATTTGGTCCTCTATCGTAACGTTAGGTACGAACTTTATTGCCCCTATATAAACAGCTTGAGTGTTACAATCTCCATGTACCTGCGATGTACCTGCGAGCCATTGAATTCTTTTACTCAGCCAAAATATGAGTGAAAATAGTGAAGGAACACGAAAGTCAAGTCCCTCGTCGCGCGGTTAGAAATTCACCGCCGTTATGTATCCTCCAATCACGCTTTGTCGTCAGTCAACTCGAGAAACTGAGCATAAAAGTCTCTCGTGCATTCACCCTTGTTATTGAACACGAACTTGTAATAACTACCATCTGCGCATATCACTGCATAAAAGATTGTAAACGTGAGAGATTGCTCGAAATATAATATAATGATTTTCGGTTAAAAATCTTGTAATTTTATCAATATAAATTAACTTTAATTTCATTGCCAGTTTAACTTACATCCTTTTCTAGTTCTAAGACCAGTATTTATAGTTTAGTCTTATTGTATAAGATTAAATAATGTTTTAGGACGGCTCTGTAAATGATTTATAATATCCTAAGACTATAATATCTTAAAATATTCAAGACAATTTTAAAAATAAGAACTGACTACCGCGCCGGCCTACTAGAAAAGATAACGAGTTACCAAGGTTAAAGTTAATCTATACTGATAAAAACAAATATACATAATTCATAAACATCGCTCACCTATGATACTATTGTTATCTTGGCCAAACGCACACATACATTGAGGACCGCTCGGCACTTGAAATTTGCAGAAACTCCAACTCGAGCTGAAGTACTTTGGCAGGAACGTGGCGGACGCTAAACTAGATTGGCGATTCAGTTTTTGATCTTCGACGGCAAATACGTGCACGGTACCGTGATCACTGGCCACACACAGCCATGTAGAGTCATGATTGAAATTTATGCTAAAATTAAATGTATAAAAATTAATATTTCATGTCACATGTTTCGTCACATCTTTCCTTTTACTACGCTTACCAATAGATATTTGCATGATTCGCTCCTCTCCTTAATTCGTTAATCATATTACCGTTTTGCGTATCAAATACTCTTATCAAAGTACCTTTCTCCGAGGCAGTGGCCAATCTGGTGCCCTGCAGATTTAAAGCTATGCAAGATAAAGGCGTTTCATGTGCTTCTATATTTAAAGGTTGCTTCTCTGTATTAGCCAGATCTATAACTGAATACACAAGCTGTTGATATTAAGTAATATATTTAATGTAGACGATATATCGAGATCTCGATTTTTTATTGAACTCTTACCTTGAACGTGACCGTTCTTTCGTCCAGGAAAGGCGAGTAAGGAGTTGTTGCTATTCGGGCACAGAACGCACAACCCTCGCGGATTAGGATTAGTCTCAAATACGTGCAACTGTTGAGGATTTTGTGTAAACGTATAAACCTTTATAACACCCTCTAACACTACTACTATCCTGTCTCTTCGCAATTTCACTCCTTTCACGGGTGCGTTAAATTCTAAGGTAATTGCTGACAATTTCTTTATATCATCCCATATCATGACTGCAATCATAAAGTGTAAATAGCCTGTATCTATGATAAGCCTGTTCTTTATCGCTAGATTGCTAAAACTATCTTTTTTGCTTTCATCAAACTTCAAATATATGGATACTTTCCAGCAATAGATAACACATTATAACACATAGTAAATTATTGCATCCATGTTATTCGCTAATGTTAAACAAAGATAAAATGATTCCTATGTTACACTATGGGTTCATTCCACTTGACGCTCTCACAAGTATTGTTCTTGTTTAACAGTTGATAACAAGAATGACTCGAAGAGTTTGACAAGTGAAACAGTTTATGCTTCTTACTGGAAACCAACATATATTTTATTTTAAGTACAACAAATGTATACTAGTTCAACTACAAAAAACAGATATGATATGTATACCAAATATACAGAAAGTAAATAAACCTTTGTTTGTCGGATACATTGGTTTGACTCCACCTCCAACTAATGCCAGATAATTACATCTGAAAAGCATCTCTACATATCCAAGGCCTCCATCGCTAAAGTCATGCCTCTCTTTCTCCTTAAGTGGATCACAGTTATACACTCGGAATCCGTTCTCCATGCCACAGGCGAAGCATCCTGCAAATGCATGAACAATAGCGATAGACAGTTTTATCTGTTATACATACATTTTCCTTTCTTTAGTAATATTAATCGACTATCGTGTGTTTATGATACATACATGTCGACACGAGTGCAGAAGATGACTCGACCTGATAAACTCATACATGGAAACGCGATATCGCGCGAACTTACTTCAAGCGTGCAATCATGGAGTCGCCCGTTGCATTAATGTGCAACGGTATCACTTCGAGATGAGACGGGAAGCAAACGAGAGAAAGATACAAACAAATGTGTCAAATCGTTTCATTCTTTCATTGTACACTTTTATAAAAATGGGAAGATTATTCAAACGGGATCTGACTGTACAGAAATAAATCGTTAATCCGCTGCAAGTCGCGCGAACGTCAAAAGATCACCGACATTCCTCGACGAAGAGGTTCGCGGTCGATCGATCGGCGAAATTGGTCCTCTGGCGTTCCGGATTATGGCAGCATGAAATTGAGAATGCCGAGTGAGACGTGGCATCGCGCAGATCGACGCGGATCACCGTGGAGACGAACATTGACGAACATTGCGTAGACGCGCGGGCGGCAAAACTAGGCTAGGTTAGAACACGGAAGCAAGGCAAATCTGACAGGTACGCAGCCACGGATGTTGTTCCGCTATCGACACGCGTTGTTAGACAGCCGCACAGGACGTACCTTGGTCCTGATTGAAGCCGGCGTAGAGCAGACCGTTGCCGTGCGCATTGCCTGCGGTGAGGTTCATCGTGGATCACTCCGTTGACGAAAACATCCGGAACCTCAAACGTGTGTATAGCTCGTTCCGCGGCTCCTCAGTCACATCGCCGGTTGGCCGGTTCGTCGACACGACACTCTTCCGTGCTGTACTTGACTGTACTCTGCTACGAGCAGTACGAGCGTGCTGAGAAACGCCGAACACGCGCATGTGTCGCGTATGTGTATGTGAGTACGTGGAGTGTTTTCCTGATATATGCGTGTATATTTAATATCATACAATACATACATATTACATACACTTTTACAAAAAGTTACTTAAGGCACTGACAAGGAATTATTAAAGACTCTAATGATAATCCTATGGTATTAAAATTTAGACGATTAAAATATTAATTTTGTTTTTTTATTCCTTATTATTTAATATTATTTTTATTGATTTGTTATTGTTTTGATAATAATACTTGATAAACAATATTCTTATGACTTAATATTTGATTTTTATTTAAAGCATTTTTATTGTTACCATTCTGGGTTTATCTGTTCTAGTGATAATTGTAGAAAAATATTTATGAATATTATGATTGTTTTGACATTGTGGTTAACTCATAACATCAATTCTATTTTTATTAAGAATTCTAGGAAAGATGTGTAGACTTTCTCGATTTTCTCTTCCGAAGTGTTCCAATTTGTACAAAAAATTCTTAAAAATTTTCTAAGAACAAAATTATAAAACTTTTAAGAATAATTTTTATCATGTATATGTATATATAATAGAATCAGAGAGAAAACTTAATTAATCTTCGCTGAGTTCCTGGCAGAAATCCACCACACCGACAGATGTTAATCAGCTGATCGGACAATCAAAATGTATTAATGACGATCAGGCAACATGGCCGCGTCCAGGATTTTAATTCTGCGATGTCGACAGTTTGCCTTTACACGCATTCTCCAATTAACGCAAGTTGTACATGCTAATAATTCTCTGGGAGTGTATGGCGCTAGTCTGCTGATAGATAAATATCACCAGAAGTCTTGATATCAAACGTTGTTTGTGCTAAGCGTTTGCGACGTGCGCTTGGCCACAGGTTAGATGACATTTGCATTACATACGGGATGAATTCTCTCTGCAGGAACATTTCGCTGACGAGAAGCTTACACACCGGCCGCGTGCTTCTGAAGGAAACTCCGCGAAACCTGAAGGGCAAGAAGCACAGTTCACAGCTGTGGCTGGAGAGGCAGCTGCGCGATCCCTACGTGGAGAAAGCAAAGCAGGAGAAGTACAGATGCAGGAGCGCGTTCAAACTATTGGAAATCAATGAGAGATTCAAGATCCTCAACCCAGGTTTGACCGTCGTGGATTGTGGGGCAGCGCCCGGCAGCTGGACTCAGGTCGCCACCAATCTAACCAATGCCAATGGCAAGAAGGAAGGTCCTGTTGGTAGAGTGTACGCTGTCGACAAACTCCCGTTTTATCCCGTAGAAGGTGCGACTGTCTTGGGAAACATGGATTTCACGAACATCAAAACGCAGGAGACTCTAAACAAATTATTGCAGGGGGACAAGGTCGATGTCGTTTTGTCTGATATGGCTCCAAATGCATCTGGCATAAGAGAGATAGATCATGATAATATAATGCTACTCGCTTATGCTGCCTTGAGATTCGCGTTACAAATCAGTAAGGCACAAAGCACGTTCGTTGTAAAAATCTGGGACGGTGGTAAGATGCAACAGTTTGAACAGAATCTGTTAAAATTTTACAGTAGCGTCAGGGCAATTAGACCTGATGCGACAAGGAACGAATCGACTGAGACATTCTTATTGGCTAGGAGGTTTAAAGGTCTCAAGACGAGCTGATGTAATTAATTAGTTCTTAGGATTCATAGGACAATAGATTTGTTCGCGTTGAAATCTCCCAAATTTTTGCATTTAAAACAAGATAAATAAACAAAATTAATTTTATTATTATACAAAAATATGCATTTATACGCAATAATATTATATATATTGTCGCGAAATTAAATATTTTTGTAAGCAACGCGAATTTAATATTTCAATTGTAATATTTAAAAAGGATGTGTTTGGTAGGTACAAATAAAAGAGCACAATAATTTTGTATCATACGGGCGTCGTATGCGATTCTTTTTTATAACTCCTTTACTCCGTTATCTAACAGGCGACCTCGCACAACACGACAAATGCAATATACATTGATATATTTCGCTATAAATAATACAAGAAGATTTAATACACGATTAATACGCAATCGGGACTGTGCTGCTGTTAACGCTTATTTATTTATATTATGCCTACATTATGCCTCTATGCGTATATACATTCCTCAATGATATAATTAATATGTACACGAATCGACATTTAATAGTACTGGAGAAATTACACACCACATTGAAACGTATGTAGATCAGTAGATTTACTGGCCACACAATGTCAAGTATCGTAAAATCTTTCGGCTTAATTATCGAGTTCGTAGAAGGAAACACGCGCAAGAAAGCTGATTCGAAATGCCTCGATGCTTTGAATGATAACTCGATAACATCTGCTACAATAAAAGTCGCGGCTTCTTAGTAACATTGTACGCAACAGATTAAAATTAGGAAGCAAATTATTTGGGTTGTCCGGAAAGTTCCGATTTTGAAGGAAAATTGAAACGCAGAAGATTTAAATTTTTAATTTCATTTATTAAATTTAAATCTTTTGCGGCACGAACTTTCCGGACAACCTACTACTAAAAAAATTTTAATTTACGAATATTAATAAGATTTAATAATTTAAATATTACTTGGAATACTGCTTAATATTATATTTGTCAATGATACAATGATTTCTTTTATTTTTTAAATTCTTTGACTTTAAAAGAAAGAAAGCTATAGAAAATAATATCTCAAGAGAGTATTATAAAATGACAAAATTTAATAGTATTTAATTTTAAATTATTCTAAATTATTTGCCTAGTAAAGTGAAAATAATTTTTCTATACGTTTTGACTTAATAAAAATTAACTTACGAAGATTTTTGCGATTTACATTACTAATTCACACACACGCACACACACACACACACACACACACACACACACACACACACACACACACACACACACACACACACAAAACTCAAATAAATAAAAGCTTTAAATATTCTTGCTTACTACATGTCACATGTAGCCGGAGCGTTTATTATAGCGATATCGGAGACAACGTTGTCATCAAAATGTAATTATCTTTCCTAGATGAAAGGTAAAGCGAATACAACGAAGATCATCGAAACTTTTCGACTGATTTCAATAGCTGTTTTGAGAGAAATCACTTTTGAAGCTGTATCAACGTGAAACAACGATCGATTGGATCACACACCGAAAACACTTATTCTACGCTGTGGGCTGGTTAATATAGGTGTAATTTTGTGATTGATCTGCAAAAAGTGATCTAACATGTCCGCGCACGCTTGCCATTTATAAAAACGAGTTATTTAAAAATTTGCAAGAGATCGTGTAACCGGAACGATTTTGTACGTTCTTCTTTGCAAATCTTACAACGATGAAATTGATGCTGCACGATTGTATTTCTTTACTGAAGAGAGCAACACGATTCCCAAGATTTCATACGGCCGAAAATCGACTACTGTATAATAACTCTAAAGATCAGTCTGTGCTTCATTAACACTTCCGTTAGTAAATGAGCTCAACATATCGCTCGCGAGCTCACGAATACGCCATTCATACATTCTTATCTTGAAATTAGTGTTAACACTGACAAGTCTAATAACTATCTCTCTGCTGTACAGAGAATATAGATTTATCAACGACGTTTCACACGAAACGGCTGAATTAATAACTATTTCATCATACGATAGCCTAATCAGCGATATATTTTTTATCAAGAATTTGTTAGCCCGCATTTTCGTTATATATTTAAAATTCACTGCGATTGTTATATCATATTTTCATTAATTTCATTTGTCATATTAAAGTAATAGATAAGTGTATTATTAAAGTAAAATTTAATAGAATTGTCAAATAAAATTGCAGATGTAATAAATATTTATTATAAATAAAATAGAAACTGTCTGTAAATGAAAGAGTCATTGTAAGTAAAAATCATTTCATTAAAACATGATTACATTGATAAAAACATTGAATAGAATTATCAAATAACCATAGACATAATAGTACCTATTATTATATATGAATAAAGTAGAGTCAATACAAATGAAATTTCGTTAGAAATAAAATTTAATTAAAAAGTGATTATTATATTGTTAAAATTGAATAAATTACCAAATAAAATTGTAAACGTAATAAGTACCTGTCTACGAATAAAACAGACAGTACAAATAAAGTTTCATTCATTAGAAAGCGATTATATTATTAAAATAATACTGTTAAAAATATAAGGTACTAAGTATCACATATGAAATTAAATATGTGACGAAACTGCAGATCCTTACTAATTTCTATCGAAAAAATGTAAAAAAATCACTCGTAAAAAAATTTTAAAATTACTTCAGGCAGTGTTTCTTCTATTTTAGCGCATTCTGGTAGAAAATTTTTGCTTTCGTAAATATTAGCCTAGTTAATGTCAGTTCAAACAAATCTATTCTCGTCAACCTTGATGTTTGAAACAGCGACGCTTTATTTTCGCAACTTAATATCTCTCGTCAGACGCGATGAATTCATAAGTGATTCTGACGCTCAGCGATTTATTTTGAAATGCATGACACAGTTTGAACTTTCCATAGAAAGCATCTGATTAACGTGAAAAAATTTGTCATCGATTGCGCAAATATTTTGCGTCAGCACTCTACTTGCTACTTCCTCGCTACTTTCTCTGTTCGATGCTTATCACTATTAATTACACAGCATAAGATATCAGAACGCATTTGTGAGATTTTCCTTGAAAATCTTTTTTCGGATGCAAATTTAATTACCGACACGGTGTGACGCAACTATAATAAACAAACGTCTAAGTACGTTTCTAAATTTCCCTCCGCTTTGAGCGAGTCCAGTTTTTTCTCACATGAAGGGAAGGCAATACCGGGAAGATACTTGGATTTCAGATCACTCCTCTTGAGATCGTCGAAGTTTCCAACGATTTGCAACACATTCGCTGAGCAAAAAAAAAAAATACTAAACGCGATACAAGCAGTACCGACTCTTGAACTTCTCAAACAGATTGCCGCAGATTGTCTTCCGTCAATCCTTCTTGTTGATCTTATCTACTATAACGTCCTTCGTACAGTAGCGATCTAACGCGGCGACAATCCGCAAACTACCTTGATGCAATTTCAGAATTCTCGAGTCACTTGACACATTTCCGTATACAGTTAGACCTTTCTTTCAAGAAAAACGATGTGAAGAAGATTAAACGCTAATTGGTGTCTTTCGCTTTTGCATTGAAACCCTGTTCCCCGGCGACGTCTCCGTGAAGGGACTCAACCTTCGTGACGATCGCGTTCGAAAGGAACGGCTGTAAGATTGTTCTTGGTCATCGTTCTGATCAACGGGATAGATAGCTGGATCTTTGATCAACGGAAGCTTACTCCAAAAATGTATCAAATCTGGTGTCTGATTCTGTCTTTCACTGGGTGTCGCCTGGACGTGATCCAAGTCCGACTTCCAACTCGACGCCATCAAATGATAAACTGGTTTCTGGCGGACAGGCACGCTGCTCTTGGTGCTGGTACCGCCGTAAGGGCCGACGTCGTCCGCAGAATAGCGCGAGTTCTGCTTGTAATTCAAACTGTGTATGCTGTTGGCTATCTCTCCGCTATCCGGAAACCTTACGTAACCATCTTGCTGCGGCCGCCTCACGTAATCGGGAAATCTCACGAAATCTTCAGCGGAGTCCAAGTTCATTGTGCTCTGTATGGAACTGCTCGGGACGTTTGATTCGAAATCTTTCGGACTTTTTTGCAATATGCTCTCTTTCAATCGTTTATCGTTGATCATACGGATTTCAGTTATCGAATCGTCCTCCGGCGAATCGTATGAAGAAGATACACTTTCCAGTTTCTTGTTTTTCTCGTTCTCGAACCTCATGGAGAGCTGTTCGGTTGGCTTGCGTCCGTGCGAGCTGACGGTCACCACATCGTGGACGTCATCAGGAAATATAACATGAGAACTCTTAATCTCCGAGCTGAACAAGTTTTTGGATTCGTCCTCGCTGTCTTTGACTTTTTCCGTGTCCGGCGACTTGGTGGTGACTTGTAATCTCTCAGTATTCACGTCCAAGAGCGTCGTCTCTACAATGAAATCACCGTCAATGCTGACTTCGCTGGAGACATTGCTGCCCGCCTCATCTTTATCCTCCGTGGGCGCGGAATCGTTATGATGATCTACGATCTGATTGAACAGCTTCTTTAGCTCTGCAATTTGGTCCTGTTGCCGTTGATGACGATCGCGATCCGGGCGCTCAATATCTCGAACCGTGGGAATCGTCATGCCGGCCTCTCCATGCTTCAGGATCTCTTCACCTTCAGCCGAGTCGTCTTCATCTGGCACATCTGTGCTATATGGATAATCCACATCGTCTTCTTCCTCGTCATAGAGGAAGTCCGTTTCCTCGTTCGGCTTGGAAATTTCCGGTATCAACTCGTCTTTCACATATGTCTCGTTGTCTCGTTGCTCATTTATCGGGATCGATGTCGTTTGTTTCGTAGGAAGCGCGGAATCGGGTGCCCCAGTAGTGACGCTTTCGTTGGCGTTTGAGGTGAAATTGGACATCTGCACAACCTCTTCGGCGGTATCGTTCTGCGTCAGCAACAGATCATCCACTACGTTCGTCAGTTTTGTAGGCGAGATCAGCAGCACTAATGCTGGTGACGACTCGGTGGAGCTCTCTCGCTTCTCCGTCATCAAGACGCTTTCTTCTGTACTGCCACTGATGTCAATTCTCTTCACACTCGAGGAATTCAACACTGTCTTCAGATCTACTGGAATCTTGTAATCCACCACTTCCGAAAAATTGGTGTCATTCGTTTCCTCGACCAATTCCGTTACTGGAACTGTCGCTGGAAGCTTTTTTCCAATATCATCGACATTGGAATTTCCAAAAAAGAATTCCTCTTCGTCCAAGGTCGTGTCATTCTTCAATTCGTACAATGTCATAGGCAACTTCATTTTTTCTTCGTCTGCTGAGAAATAAGTTTCATTGCGAATCGGCTGATTTTTCAAGAACGTTTCTTCAACTTCAATCTCCGTCGACTGAGGATTGGTGTCGGACACCACAGGGATGTTAAGCTGCAGAGGGATGTTAAGCTGCAAGGGACCAGTCGACTTTTTCTGATCATTCTTGATAGTTTGTACACCACTAAACATGAGCTTGAGTCGTTCCAGAAGGAAATCCTTGTGTGCGGTCGCGTTAATGCTTATGCTTTTAACGCATCTACCCATCTCGTCCGCGTGATAACCTTCTGCGCAAGCAGGTAACACCCCCGGTGCGATAAACACGCTCTTCGGCGTTATTCTTCGAGAGTCCAGACTGGGTTGAAAGCCGCTTTGTGGATCCACCAGGAGCAATGCTTGCCAGAAATCGCCCAGAAAGTCAATGTCCTTCTTTTTGGGTGTCGATGACGATGATGGTGCTGATGATATTTCTTCAGGTAAGCGGGCAGGTGCCAATTCGGCGCTGCAGATTAGTCCGAGAAACAACAAGATAGGGAACATTCTCCATCGAGAATGCCTTCGCCGTAAGCTCAACATCGTTTCGTCCTCGTTGCTTCTGATCGAAGTTTCTTCACGGAGAAAGAGGAAGTTATCTCAAGACGCTCGTCTGGATCTTGCTTGTCACCTGTCCCTCGTTTTTGGAAGCATCGGATCAGTCTGCCAACAGATAAGAGAATTAAATAAAATTAATCGTTTTCTATGCACGGTATACGTGTAGCATGCAGTCTAGCGGAGAAATTAACAATACGTTTGCGCAACGCGGCGATATATTAACTTCAGCCGCTGGGGCTTTCACTTGAGTTGCGGCTCATCCAGAGAGCAATATTAACCCAGTTTCTAATCTTAATAAATACCACTTAGCCGGCGGTGCACGTATACCGGATGCATCGTTCCCCGAGGCAATTTAGGACTGTAAGTTTCTTCCGGAATTTCTCAGAATGTTGCACATCTGCTTCGAGCGTAACTAAAGTGCCCCTAGAAATGCTTTCTACTGTCTTTACGGATGTGAATAATTAGAAAAGAAAACTTCGAATGCGTGGCTGGTAATCATATAATGACGAAGTGTGACACGCGGAAAAGAGAATAAATCGACTATTATTATCAAGTGAAAGTTGTTTCGGATCCTCTTGGAGCAAAGTGCTAGTAATAGAAAAATCACGGTATTCCTATCCCCTTCGATGACATACATCATGCAGCAAATACGTGCCATAAATCGATTGTCGATTTTATCAACTTACTCGACTGCCCGAACAAGCAATTAATCGTCAAGTTTACTGCGATAGCTGTGCGAATGATACGCGAGAAAGGAAGAGTTATACAGCTGAAATAATATATACATCAGACGAACGTGATGATTTGCAGGAACACATATAAACCAACGACGAATTTTGAATGTGAATTTGATGTGAATCATATAGTGGAATTATAGTGGAATTATACCATAATTTATAGATCTATCCTCTAACTAAAAATTCTAATTTCACATACAAAAACAAACTCGAAATAAAGAGTTTTTATTAATTTCTGAAAGTATTTAATTAAATATTTGTACATTTATATATAATAATAATTTTATCAATAAATATATAAGTATTAATAAAGTTTTTTTAAACTTTAATGACGATTTGAATATTTATATACATATATAATATATATAATTATTTTTTTATGGAAATAATTATTTGGTTTTATTGCGTTGGTTTATTGCAATTTATGTATCGATAGAAAAAAAATTAGAACGTGGCGCATCTGACATCCCCCATTTCCGCTCTTCAATTACTTTTATATATTATCTCGCTTTTTAACCGAGGCTTCCGCGTATAAAGTATACGTAAAAGGATAATTAAACGTATGCAATTGCGTTGCGTGATATACGCCGTTTGTGTTTCTCGGAGTTTCGAGAAATACAATATGTTTCGGGTTGTTACTAGGCACTGACACTGTTACCGTTCGCATATATCCTTAAAAGGCGTGCTGCAAAGTGCGTGCCTCATATGCGGCTGGATAATGCGCCTGCCGAGTGTGCGTACACACAAGTACAACGAGGAAAAGTGAATGCACGCCGATCTGTTTTTACCGTTACGCAGGCACGCCGAGATTATGTCTGCTTCGTGAATAAGACGTACAAATACGAAAATCGACTTCCCGATCGTTTATGTGTCGTCGCATCGCGCGGAATATATCGGGATTATTTCAGGGAGCTGCTCTCTTCTATTTTCAGTAGCAATAACAGGAGTAACGGATATTTTATAGTGTTCTGAGTGAAAAGCCGCAAAATGTCATATATATCTTAGTTTATACTGGAGTAATCCTTATCATTGATTACCTCGAGTACGAGACAAATTTATACGAAATATATCATATAATTAGAGGTCCCTTCCTTTTACTTGTAATTCTTTATAAAATCAATGAATCGATAATTTTTAACAAAATAACTAAATCGATGGTTTTTAACGAAATTAATAAATCGATCATTTCAAAAGTTTCATAAATCAATTTTTGTCGAAATTGAGGTATTATATTATATTAATTTCAGAATCATGAGAGACTAATACACAATTTCTTATAAAAATCGCATTAATCACGCATTTTTTTCTAACAAATCTTTTTACTACAAAATTGAAGATGTTATTCTATAACATTTTTAGAAGTCTCTCATTACATTTACAGAATTTCCTAAAGGTTTACACAATTATGTAATTTGTACGAAATGCTCATTTTTTTCAAACTCAATGTAAGTCAATATTTTCAAAATTACTTTTATCTTTGAAAATAAGTTTTTAAAAATGATAATCCGCTCATTTAATATATGAGCTGAAGAGACATTTTTTATATATTTCTAATTAATTTTAAAGATACATCTTCTTTAAAACTTCTTTTCTGCTTGTAATTCTCAATAAAATTAATGAATCAGTATAACTACAGTTATAAAAACTAGAATATTTTTTTCTGTGAAAATTAGATTTTTTTATTTACATAGGATTTCTGATATGACCGATTCAAATGTAACCGCGTGCAACATACAGAATTTTTACCGTAAGAAACGTATACACGTTGTAAATTGTCTGTTTCCGGTAAGAAAAACGAATTCATTTCTCGGGCAACGTGTTCTGAGGATAACACAAATCTAGACGAGAAACACGAAGAATAGAGAAAAAACGGATACAAATTGATACGACGTGTCCACATCACACGTTGAAGATAAACTCAAAGACTCAATTTATGAACATGCCCCGATGCAGACGTAAAATACAGTTTCCTGCGAGCGAGCCCGTTAACATTCCAAAAAGTTCAACGTGTCCCGCAGCGGGCACTGAAATTGACGCCGTAAATAAAACATGCGTAACGATCGGAGGGAGATTGAATGTCTTTCGCGCGACCGTATTTATCAGCCTTTCCAATCAACGAAAGTCGATGCGTTAACATCGAGGTAAATGTCAGACAGCGGCAGGAAGCGCCTATCGTCTGGCTTTGCCCGTTTACGATGCACGTCGTCGCCGCGCGCGCAATAATTTCGCTGAACGACGCTCGCGTGGAAAACGCGATTTTCCGTGCGCAGCACGATATATTGACAGCCCGAAGTTGGATTAATGCTTGGTATCACCGTTTATCGGCGATACGTTCGGAATGGAAACGTGGAATATTTTGAACATGAAACACCAATAACACTGTATTATAAAGTTTCTATTTTCCGATTCTGATCTCAATGGTGATTCTTATGTAGCTGTTGAAAGAAAATATATGTATAAGATTAAAAAAAATTCCATCACTCACAGATTTCGAAAAATCAAGAGCTTTAATTTTGAAAAAAGTCTATAAATTTAAATAATTTATAATACAAACCTTTTTCCAGGGTTGAATAAGTTAATTTTTTTTTAAATTAAATTAAGTTAAAGTTAACAGTCTTGAAAATTTAACTTAATTAATTAAAATGCAAGTTAATCCGTAATAAAATTAATTGAATTAAAAGTTAAGTTAATAAAAAAAAGTAATTGAAAAGTTTTAAAAGTTAAATTTGGATTGAACAAATAATCAAAGAAAAAAAAGAAACAGTTTGACTTTTTTTATAATTTTTCTTTTCTTATAGCTTATTTATTAAATCTAGTTATTTTTGTTCACAAGTAACGATTATACAATATATTAGGTGTAGTAAAAAGAAATCCATTATTTTTCCATTCAATTTCATGCAAAAATAATGGATTTCTTTTTACTACACCTAATAAAATTATTAAATTATATACTCATTAGAGCATTGTATCTAAGAACTTAAAAAAAATCAAATTAAAAGTTAATAGTTATCGATAAAATGTAACTAAATTAAGTTAAAAAGTTAAGAGTTTAAAATGTAACTAAGTTAAGTTAAAATTAATTAATTTTTTAACTTAATTTTTATCTTTTTAACTTAGCACTACTCAACCTTGCCTTTTTTTGTTATTTTACGGAGTAAGAATAAGTATTGATCGAAAAACATCACTGTTATCTATAGTCAAATTTAATCTAATTATATCTTAAGAAGCAACGGCGATTTAAATTAGGTTAAATTTGACACTATAGATTTAATGAGGAACATTAGAAATCAGTATAATTTTTTTATGTTAAATATTAATATTATAAATTTTAGAGATAGTGTTGTTTCCGGTGCTAAGACAAATACAACATGTCATGATATAAGATAGGCCATGTTCCTTTACACAATTATTTTAATCTTCCGCCGGTAAAATTTTAATTCTTCCATCAGCGATAGGGGTCTTCAAGAAATAGAGCAAATTTTTTATAGTTCCGGACTATATTAGTAAGTCCGATAAAAATCTGCTATTGTTAAAGTCTTAAAGTTTTAGCAATGAGTTTTTACCATCATAGAAGTTGAAATATTTCTTAATTTTTACAGATTTAAATTTTTCAAAATTCACACTGTTAAATTCATCATGTTAAATTATATTTGTTAAATTATAATTTAAGTTATTTTTTATCATTTCTGTAAAGCGCCATTGCTCCTTCTCAATATGTCGTTAATTTAACTATGCTATAAAACAATGGAGTTAAATAATTTAATTTAAGAAAATATATTAAATTTGACTCAAATTTAATTTATTTAACTGCATTTGCCTATATATAGACGTTATTTACTTTGAAATTAACTACAGAAATGAATTGATTTATATTTTGAAACAAATGAAAATTATAAATAACAAACTGTTATTTAATTCATGGAATTGAGTTACCATTGCCTCTTTGATATTTAACAGTTAAAATATCAATGGTGCTTTTAAAGATTCTGATTTCGGACGGAGGATTAATATATCATTTAAATTATATACATAAACATTAAAAAAGTTTATACTATTATTTATTTTTGTATATTATAAAAAGATATTTAAATTTTTAACTACATTATCATATATTACAAATTTGCATTATTACATAAGAAATTCAAAGTGGAGTTTTTAAAAATTGAAGAAAATTGTAAACACTTTTGCAGTATAAAAGACCCTCTACTTACAAACGTAAAAAAAACCTACCTACAAGAAATATTCCTTAATTGTCGCGAAATAAAAAGTTGATAAAAATTTGTTCCACCGTATAATCGTTATCGCTCGTCAGAAACACGCCTGCGCCGGCACGACGGGGGAAAGGACTATTGATGTGTGATTTATGTGAGAACGATTTATGTAAGTACTCTCTAGTACGATCCGAGATCGCCATTATGAGATATCAGCGTCAATTTTTCTTTCGGAACTACTCCATACCGCGATATCTACGCATGGTAGAAGCACGTGGAAGCATTTCTATTAAAAGAGCTGTAAGGACGCTCGACGGATCGGCTTGCAGCCGATCGCGGTAAGATCACTAAACTAGGGTACTTATCCTCTATAGCCTATTTCAACTACAATCGCTAAATTGGTTCGGCGTATTTTGCGCTAATAAAAGGCCGCGGGTACGCTGAACGTCATGCATGAAGGATGTTAATACGCGCAAGAAAGATCTTACCGAATTATATCTCTTCAATGAATTTAAGAAATAAAAATGAAGATATTAAAGTGAGAACTAAGATTTTTGTTTCAGACGCAATCTTTTTGTATTAAGATATCACTACCTTCCTTCCAAAAGTGATACAGTTCAAGAAATATAATTTTCGAATTATTATCATGAATGAGTTAAGTAAACATTATTCTATCAATTATCAAGAGTGAACTAGTTTATTCTAGTAACATAATTTATTGGCCAAATATTGATTACAGTAAGTGCAAAAAATATTCGTACAGAGAAAGTATTTTTAAAAAAACTTTATTTAAAAAAAATGAATATTATCCAATATGATCATCGAATCGATATTGATTTTAACACCAATTTGACGTTGATTCGATGTTTAATTGACGAGCATTTCTTGCTGGATAATTAATAATTTATTCATAAAAAATAAAATGGACTATACGTTTCTTAAAATTATATATACCAAAAAGATGTGTATTAATTATAGAAAATATATATCATCTAAAAATAAGCAAAAATTAAAAATTGTATTGTTTGGATGCTCAAAAAGTATTTGTACATTCGAGAAATTTAGCTTCTAAAATCAAAAATACATGCGAAACTTATTTGTTTAGAACAGAATGTATTCATTGTATAAAATTGCTGTTTATTTTCTAAAAAAAATTAAATTATTTTCTAAAAGCTATTAAATAAGGCTTCTTTTATAAAAAATTTTCTTGTACGAATATTTTTTACACTCACTGTATACCGACTTAATATATCCTCATTTAATCAATGTATCGCCAATAAATTGTTCCTAGAGTAAAAAATCGTTAAAAATCACAATTTGAAAAAAATGATTTTTTTAAGAATTGTGAGACAAAAATGACATTAGAACACGATAATTCAATATATGTATATTTTTTTTCTTTTTACATTTGATATTTG
>Ga0157364_1000775_pt1 | contig 24175 bp, 17 predicted proteins | sample AttsexASBM2_FD_111476 | JGI IMG/M metagenome (GOLD analysis project Ga0157364, IMG submission 111476) | Fungus gardens microbial communities from leaf cutter ant in Ribeirão Preto, State of São Paulo, Brazil - Atta sexdens ASBM2 | ecosystem: Host-associated > Fungi > Mycelium > Unclassified ...
ACATGAATTTCGTAATTAGTTAGATTAATTAGATTAGTTAGATATATAACTCCAATCAGAGTTGTATTCTATTTCATAAGTTTCAATTTGACGAGAATACTAATTAATCAACATCCATTAGTTTAATATACGCCTAAATATAAAACAGATCTACTTTCGCTATTATAGTTTTAAGAGAGAGTTTTAAGAGAGATCCTTTATCCCGAATTTACAATAGATTTTTAAGCCTTAAGGAATAGACAAATCACAATCAATTATTCTTCTCCTCGCATTTGACTGTAGTTGGTCAATTTCTTACGGCTTAAGGCTTAAAATATCTATTGTAGATTCGGACTTACGGAACATCTTTTAAGATTTACAAGAAAAATCGTACCATCATAGATTATTTATATTAAATCTAAAGCAATTGTAAGTAATTGTAACTTTACATAAAAATTAGAAAATAGCAATAAATATTAAAGATTATAATATAAGCAAACAACTTTAATATATTCATCAACGAAATATTTCCTCTAATAATAAATAAAAGCATGCAAAAAGAACTTTATTCTATGCATTATTTCATTTCCACTAATTGAAAAGCTTAAGTTCGTATAATTGTTCTGTTTTAAGGATATAGCAACTGTTAATGGGTTAGTATATAGTCCACTTGTGTGATTTATATAGAACCTCGCAACGGAACGAGTTTTTATATTACCAAACACAATAGTCTCCTCACGTCGCACGTAACACCGGGCAGTTATATCGTTGCGAACAAAGTGAGCCCACCAGTCTCACCATCCATTCAAGCTCTCCCTCGCAAAGGACGCACCGGCAAGTAACTTTACAAAGGGACAGAAAGAAACAGTCGGGGGCGAGGTAGATGAGCCACCGAGTTATCTCGGCGATTCGGTAATATCGTGACGGTCGACAAATTAGCGTTAATCCCGGGTCGTTAGCAAGATCGATGTCTGGATTTCACTTAAGGGCGACCGGGAACCATTGGAGGAAGGGAATCGTTGTCATTGCCGTCGTCGTCCCAGTCGTAATGAAGTGAGTCGACGAATGACCGGCCGATATAACTCTCGGACTAGAACAAAATATATATTCCAGGAGACCGCAGGTCCGAGAACAGAGAAAAAAGAGAAAAGAAGAGAGAAAGATAGCTGACGAGTGAGTTGAAGCATCCTATACGATGACCGCGGATCAATCTACCCTTGTACGTCCACCCTTGGCCCAAGTGTCTTGGTCTCTCTTCTCTTCTCCCGTCCCTCTCATCCCCATCCTCATTTTCACGCGTGGTCCAAGGCTACAACCCTAGAGTCCGGCCCCGTCGGATTATCGACTACCGAGGGTCGCCGGATATATTCCGATGACGACTTTTCCGGTCGAATTTCAACGCGTCTTTCTTTCTCTCTTTCTCCCTACTACGCTTTTTCTTTCGTGCACAATACGAATGCAATCATATTGTTTTGTGCTTTAAAATTCTTTCTGAAAAGCATTGAAATTTGCATGCGTTTGATGCGATAAATAATATGAGAACTGTATAAGTCATGTGAGATTAGAACTATAATTAAAATAAAGCAATAATTTATGAGTTTTTTAAAACTTATATATCACGGGATAATCAAAAAAGATGATTAAATTGATAAATCTCATTAACAATTTCAAATTTTTTTTAACTGTTCACTAAATATTTCTTCAAATATATATTTAATTTTGTACTAATTTTTTAAAAAAGATTTTATCAAAATTACATTGTTGAATCTGTCTAAGGTATCTTTAATCTAATCTATTATCATATAATCTAATCGCATCTAATTTATACATATTAATTGTAATTCACGAAAGAAGATTAAAAATTAAAATTTATGTTCTGATATAATATAGTAATGTAATATAATTTACACACATAAATGTATGTAATTATTCTATAATTAATTCTGTAATTATTCTAATAACAGTATAAATGTTAAAATACAATAATATTAAATTTTTATATATTTTCTCAAATATTTCATAGTATAAAATATCTAAGAAAAACGAGCAAAACTACAAAACACATCAACAAATTTTCGAGGAGACTATAAATTTATATTCTTTAAAATATATATAAATATCCACGATCAACATTTAAAAATTCTGAATACGATCTATTTGTAAATCTAATTACTTTTAGTATATGCCAGAACTTAATATATATTCCCTACAACACTTTTAGTAACAAAAAGATCTGGGATCTAGGAATGTCAAAGAGAAAATCGTTTCGTCGGTAACAAAAGGCTTAGCGAGCGATCTGAAAAAGAAAATCGTCGATAACGGCTCGCATATACTATCCGAGGAATGCCCGTTCGTTCGCGGTCGCCGGTTCTGTTTTCGAGAGGGTCGTATCTCGCGGTCGTATTCTGTCGGGGCCTCTCTAGCCGGGCTATCTTGATCTCGTCGAAGAGAGCACGAGCGCGTCAGTCTCGCATCTGCGGATTCGGCACGGTTCGGCCTAAAAGGAGAAGAGCGAACCGATGACACGCCGCCCCGGGACAGAATCTTCCAAGGGGCTCGATCGGCTGTTCTTTCCCCCCCCCCTCCCTCCCCCTCCTCCCCCCTCCTCTCCTCTAACGTCGCTGTGCGCTCTTTCTCGTCTGCTTTTTCTTGTTCCTCCTCTTCTTCTTTTTTCTTTTCTCCTATCTTCGTTCTTCTCCGCGCGAGCCTCGTCGTTCCGAAGAGACCTTCTTATTCGTTCGTTCGCCCTAACTTTTACGAGCGTCTTCCAGCGAGAGAGTTCCGTAATTGCCTCTTTAGCGGTACCCCTGGTACTTCTTGGTCCCGAGAAGGCATCGGGAGATAGAGTCGAGTGGCTTTTCTCTTTCATTCTCCTTCGTCTTCTATACTGCCTCTGTGTGCTCTTTCCGCCCTCGCCTCTTCTCTGACCATCTCTCGCGACTAGTCTTCTCGCGCCTCGCTTTACTTTCGTAATCGCGGTACATCGTATCGCGGTACATTCGCATGAAAAGCGACACTATTGCGAGAACTTTGTATCTCGTTTGACATCGCGTTGAAGTTGCACCGCGGTGATGCGCTCGGCAGCAGTTCGCTCTTCTCAGCGACGCTGATAAAATCGAAAACGAAAGACGTTGGAGCATCGCGGAAACTTCCGATCTTCGAGATGCGCCTGATGACATCGATACAGATGCTTCATGAACGCGATAATTCTTAACTACGTCGTGTGAAAATAAATTATTAAATAATCCTTGCCCTAAATATTACACTATTTAAAGATAGAAATTATACGAAAAGAACGATTTTGCTGAAGTATCTAAAAATTTAGTTAGTATAAATCTAAAAATAATTTTGTTGGATCATTAAAATTATTACAGAACTCTGAAGCGTTAATAACAATACTGCGTAACATTTTAACATTCCAACAACTAGTTTGAGCATCCTACATAATTTGATCAGCCAAATAAAATTATTTTCATATCTACATCTAACTAAATTTTTAGATATTTCAGAAAACGTATATCTTTTTTTTGTAAATGTACAATGGTGACTAAGAAATGAAATATATGTTCAAAAAACTTAAATTATCATTAATTATACCTCTATAGCAAATTTGAATTAATTAGCAGTAATTAATAACATATGCGCAGAAAAAAATCAATGCGAGAGACAAAGAGAAATCGAATATAAAATTTCAATTCGAAAAAGATCAGAGAATTGATGCCTCCGTGAGGCAGTCAAGCAAAAAAGAAAGAAAGAGATAGAAATATGACGCGTGCTCGACTTTAGCATCTTGCGGTCATAATCGAGTAACACTCCACGTGTCAGCGATATGGTGCAGCATCCAGGCCGAAGGCGCCATTGCAGATAGGGGCTGAAGTGTCGGCGAATAAGCAAAGAGAAGAAAAGGGATGGAAAAAGATGGCGGGTGCAAAGAGCGAAGAGTGTATGCACTTTCTCGAAGCACCCACTCGTCTCTCCACGTCGATGCGACTCCGCCTGCATGTTCCACTCCCGTTCCATTTCCGTGGCATCCGCACGATGTGCTTTTAACGCTCGAGTGTCCATGAGGGCCTTTCTTTTTTTCCTCTTTCAGTTTCATGCCACAAATCCCAAATATAAAATATCCGCGAATCAATCTCATCTTTCCGGATCGATTGCGATTTTCATCCAGATAACGCTCGTATCTTATATGAAGTGGTACCTCCATAATCGATCTGCTCGATACTTTCATAATGAACAATAAGATATAAAAAAAGTAATGATAGTATACGAAAAGCTGCATATTATTGAATATTAAAATATGAGTCTAAACTTTTTCAAATGTCCATTTTATCTAAAATAAATGAAGTTTGATTTCACGCAATTATCCTTTTATTCAAAAATTTTTTTTACTTTATCCATTTATCGCTTGTATTTATATTAGATAAATTCTATTTTGACAAAATTTTAAATTAAACTCTAATTATTATTAATTAGACTTCTTTCTTTAATAATTCCAAAAATCAAATAGATATCCAACTAAGACTTCTTAGAAGTTAAGATTTCTCATATTAAATATAATATAGAGAGTTTTAGACTTTAGATTTGATAATCAAGATGATAATGGCTATGTAGGTTTAATAAAATTTTAAACCCCGAATCTTAGTTGTTAAATAAGCTTCTTTCTTTAATCATTTGAGAAAAAGTTACTATTTATAATATAAGATTAAAAATTCTCGTACGTAAATAATAAGAATCTCAGAGATGATAATTGAGACTGTAATGACAGGATGTTCGATAATAACAGGAACATGAAATATCTCCAGTAGAAATTCAAATAGCATAACAAGTCGATAATGTACGACAAATAACGTCGAGTAAAATATGCTTTTAGGTCTTACGTAGAGGTACCAGCGAGATAATATTGTACCATTTCCTTATACACGCGACTTCAAGTGGGACGATAATATGTTGTGCAACAGCGGGCCTCGGAGCCTAGAAGAGAGATTGTCTTCATTGGCATAACAAATTTCAAGTGCCCGAGGTGAAAATTGTCAATTGTTGTGAATGTGACTGGCGTACCGCGTGGCGTTTACAACTAGTTGGCTCGTATACTGCCTAAACAATCTCAATAAATCCCTTAATTTAAATGGCAAATGATGTTTACAGCAAAGCTATCGTCATGCTACCCATTGTGAATTGTATGCAACTTTCGCGCGAGCTTCATAACAAATCCTATAATTATTGACAGATCTTTAATTATCTCTCATAAAATTCTTCGCGTGCTAAAAATAGATACCCATTTACGCTCTTCGAGAGCGACCAAACACCGATAGTGCATTATCAATTACACTTTGAGCTCTTATCGGCAATCACGAGAATGTTCCACTCTTCAATTAATCAATCGGCGAAAAATGGTAGAACATGCATCGGGAGAAACGAAATATTCGCCAATAATAATAATGTAATTGTATTAATTTACAATTTAAAATTGTGTTAATCAATCGCAAAAGAAAAATTAATTACAGCAAAATTTGCTGGACCAGACCATTATTTCTGTGTAGTTCGTTGAATCATTTTTCCTAATTATTTCTTCCTAATTATTTAAACTTTAAAAACGATTGACGATTCGCATCAAAGAATCGCCATTATCAATCGTCGATAATGGAAGGCTCGATTCGGTTGCAAAATTGCAATAAAATTGCAATAAGGGCAAAAGAGTAGTTCGCATGAAGCCATATCCTTCCGTCAGTATCCTGATGGCGAGAGGACGAACAGGATCGCGGAAAATATTTCTCGCGATATGGAAACTCGAATTTATCAGAAACGCACTGCGTTTTAACGGTTAGCGCCTTTAAAAGGAAATTACATCCAAAGTAATATCCGCCGTGGCGCGCATTGAATTCGACGCGTTTCATTACCATTACGTGATTTAAATTTATTATCGGCCGCGATCATCGTCGGACTTTAAAATTGTCGCGTCAATCCGGCGACGCGCATCCGACGCACCGACGCGTTTATCCGATCTTCTCAGTAATCCGTATATTCATAATTATGCGTATAATAATAATTATATAATATCAATATGATAATTTGGTAACATAAAATTAAAAGTTCAGAAGTCCAAATTAGAGGAATAAAAAGAATTGCAAACTGATTATGGTCAGGTCTATCTTAACATAGGATATTTTAATATATGAGATAAAAATATGGTTTGGAAACGAAAAAAATTATTACTACGTAATAATTATTTTACATTACGAATTTATATTGCCTAATAAATTTACTTTCAAATTATTATCATGAAAAAAGCATTTCAATATTAAAAATAAAGCAAGAAATATGTGTCAAAATATATATAATGTGATAAATAAAAGATAATAATGTACACAAAAAATTTTGCAATAAAATAATTAATAAGGAAGATCTTTTCACCAAATAAAAATTTTTTGAAATAAGTACATCACTTTTTCTTTGAGCAATCGAGATATCGCGCTGTCGGTTCAAAAAGCTGGCTGCAATGATCGATACACGAGAGAGGAAATTCGATATCGTTCAATCTATTCCGTTGGCGTAGATATATAGTCTTTGGAAAAGGTCCCGCATGTACCTGCTGACATTGCATATTACGACAATGAACCACCGATGCTCACCTGGCTTTTTCGATGAGATCACCGAACAATACTCTCAGGTACTCTCGTGACACCTTATACGGTTTTAAGCCATTCAAAGTAGTTAGAATATAATGTATATTGATCTTCCTAAGAAAGTACACGTTAGCGATAGAGCGTTATATATTTAAGTTCAAAAGCATTAAAATCTTGCAAAATGTTTCTTAAATCAAGTGTGAAAAGAATAAGTAAAAGTAAAATATAATTAAAGATAAAATTAAAATAATGTTATTGTATAAAAAATAATATTTAAAGAGAATTATGTGTATATAAAGTACTCTGAAATTTGTAAAAATTCAAAATACTATAGCAAGAAAGTCTTCAAAAAAATTAAGTCCTTAAAAAAGTTATTTGCAAATTTTTATTTTAAGCAGTAGATTTTGAGATATAAGAGTTTACATACTGCTAATTACAGATTATGTTTGGACAATTACTTGTACGTGAGTGATAAAGTGTGCGCTCATCTACACGCACGCTTATAGACAGGTGACCATCTAAACGTAGTCTGTAATTAGTCGTATTTAAACTCTTATTATTTCAAAAACTATTAAAAATTAAATAGTTAAAAATTTACAAATAACTTTTTAAATTAATTTTTCGAGAATTTTCTTATTACAGTATTTTAAGTCGTGAATTTTAAGATACTCTATATATATATAAACTATTGTCTTCTGAGATTAAAGCTTTCACCAATGTAACATTAACTTTAATCTCGATTCAATTTACTTTTTATCTTTTCCTCATTCTAAGAATTAGAAAAGATGAATGGGTAAGATGGGTAAGTTAAACGAAGATTAAAGTTAATCTTACATTGATGGAACTGGATCCAATTCAACTTTCTAAGATTATACAGTATCTCGTTTAATTTTTATTTATTATTACATAACTTTACATTAAAAAAGTAGAATTCTTCTGTGTCAGATCACGTTTTCATACTGCTAAATCTGTCGTCGATTTTTTTCAAGTTAAATTACTGCTGGCATAAGTTCTTTAACACAGCGTATATCCTCTACATCTATTAATTTCAGGTATCATATGTGTCGTATCTAGTTGAAAGATAAATGAAGTACAGCCGCGTTCCTAGTCACGGTACAATATTTAGATAACTGTTCGCTTCAAGATGTCACGACTTACGAGCGGACAGGAAGTCACCGCGGGGATAACGTTTCCAAGATGATCTCGCGAAGACGAAGAGGCGTAACAGTCCGCGCGATCATAGAGTCTCGCGTTGCACTCTTGGCTCTTTCATCGAGACGCAACAAACTCGCGCGGTTGTCCCGTGCCCGTTTTCTCTCAACGTTTCCGGCAACGCAGCAACGCGCGCGTTCCGGACCGATAAATAAGCGCTGAATAGTCTCCGCTTCGGCCGCGAAGGATAGGCGCCTTTCTCCGCAAGATATGATTGATCGCGCATCGGTCTTTCGCGCGGCGTGCGTGCGCGCGAGTGCTCTTTCTCTTACAGATAACGCATGCCCGGTAATATTATTATATTCCGACGTATGTGTATATATACGGCGATGGTGATTCCACGACGCGACGACTATCGACAGACACTTTGAATCGGTCGCTGCCTGACTGGAAAGCACCGCGACATAATAAGTCTATTGTAAGGAGTTCGATCCACGCGTTGCATGGACAATCCTTTTCCTCTCCGCCTGCTCGGCGCCATGTCGCGCGGGAAATCGATCATATTCAAGGTACAAGCAAACTCGACCGCGAGTAGAATACTCCAACATCAGTTTAAATCGATCTTTCAGCTTTCCACGATAGTCAAAGGACGCGATCGCGATCACCGCACGTCGTCGCGGAGCGATGATCCAAAAAAGGAGTGTCCCGATATATCGACAATCGCGCTGATCTCGATTATCTTCTCGAATGACCTCGCGAGATTCATGTCGTCTGTGGACCATATTGCGGTAAATGCGATATCGGCTGGCGATACTCTCTCAGATCGAACTGGTCGATTGGCGGGAAGGAAGATAAGGAAAAGACAATGAGAACGATTGAGAGCGGATATAAAGCGACGACGAGGAGGGGTGGGGAGGGGGGAGGGGGGCAGAGGAAAGAACGCGGACGGGGAGCTCGTAACCGCGCCGCAGCTATTTCTGAATCTTTAGTCGGTTTACAAGTAGCGGGGTCACGGGCCGCCCCATAAAGAAGCATGACTTACATTGCTGCTATGTGGGCGCGCACCACGAAAGTCTGCCATCTATCTCCAAGGTTCGCCCAACCTCCCGCCTTTGGATGCCCATCCGTTGTTCCGCCGCTCTCTGGAAGAAAGGAAGGTGGAGGATCAGCGCAAGAAGTCTGGGCTTTCGCCGGTCAGAAGAATATAAAGAAAGAATGAGAGAGAGAGAGAGAGAGAGAGAGAGAGAGAGAGAGAACGGTCTGGCTCCGGCATAGCATCGTCGTCGCGACCGACGCATAGATAGTAAACGACCCCACTGATCCCTTACGCGAAATCCTCGTCGATTTACGCTACCTCCTGGTGAATGCAATCGATTCTTTTTATGTTGCGATAACTGTAAATATGAAATAAGAATTAGTGAATTATGAAATAAGATACGTACATAAGTTTTTAATATTAAATATAATATAAAAACAAGTGGTTCTTAGTATCGGAATTCTTAGTATAGAATTCTGATATCATAAATAATCAAAATAATAAATATTATTGATAATTTATAATGAGATTTCCGCAAGAATATTATAGATAAAAAATTAGAATATTGTGATATTAATTTCCGCTTGAAAAGCTAAAGAATATCATTTTCGAAAAGATACAAAATCATACATATAATTTGCTTACGATAGTTGATATTTTCCAAACTCACAGTGACTTGCAATTTGAGGCCATTCTCGCGAGAAACGAAAGCAAGAAAACGTGTACATGAAGAATGAAAGACAAATAGGCAGACAAATAGCACAAGGAACATCTCCTCGGTCAATAGTCCAAGCTACGTGCGAGGGAAGAAACGCCTATCTCGAGTTCTGCAGCCACGCTGTCTGGGTGGTGAGAGAGAAAAAGAAAGAGAGAGAGAGAGAGAGAAGAGAGGCGCGAGGAGACAAAACGGGGATCCTCTCCGTAGCGCGGACGCCACGCGCGACTATAACAGACTATAAGGAAGAACCTCTTAATCGGGGACCCGGACCTCTGCAGGGCACCGAGGTCTTACTCTCGTGGCTCACCCAACGGCGCGGTGTATCTCAACGGGGCTGACCCCCAACCCCACCACACGCCGTCACCCACGGGCCATCATCGTCGATCACCAGCGGAAGAAGAACGCGCCTCCAGGCGCTTCTCGGTTCACTTCCCATCGGCTTTGCCCCGCATTCGTGTAATCAGCCGACGATGACCCTTTAGTGCCCAGAGCGTGTATACCCAAGGCAACTGGACGATCGCTCGTGCGTCGCACGAGCGAACTCGTGCCGTCTCTTCTCTCACGATTAAGCGCCAGATGCGACTCACGCGACTCTCAGATGTAACATATACATATTTTTGAGAAGTTCGTCGAGTAGTTGCAGTAATTAATCGTCTGTTATTTATGAATTATATTTTTTAAATCGATAAAAAAGTAAAAGCATATGAAAATTTTACATAGAAAATAAATAACATAGGAAAAATTAATTAAAATCTTTTATCATTTTTGTGTTTGTACAATGAAATATTTTTGGCTTACACACATATATTTCATATAATATATTCTTTCTCATTTCCTTAATGTAAAATATTTCATCAATATACATCATCAATATACAATTCAATTGAAATAAATTCTTATAATTTCTTATAATTTCTTAATAACTTTCTCAATGATTTACTGCGTTAAATTTGCGTCGCTGTTAGGTTGGAAAAATCAATAAAACTCCGAGTGAATCTCGCGGCAAATATGTACCACAATATTCGTCAATATTCGTCCGCAGCGTAAGTTTCATGCTCGCAATGGCTTCACCATTTGGAAAAGTTTGCGATCCTTTTTTCATAGGTACCATTGACGGTGTGCGGTTTCACAGATCGAAACTCCGTCGCTAATTCGACCAGCTTATTCCTTCTCCCGAATCCCTTTTACGATTTTTTTCCTGAGTCAGCCGCGAGAGTGGAATCCCATCTACTCCTGTCGCAACTACCTAGACCATGCGAGACTTCATGTCAGTTTTTTAATCCTGTGCCGACGTGGTCAACTTTTTTCTTTCGACTAATTCTATACCGAAGCCGCCTATTCTAGTCTCATTCCTTTAACTCTCTTCTTCCGGTCCACATAAATATCTCGTGGAAGATATCCGTTCTGCGGTACGTAATAAAATATGCCTGTCGCATCATAAATTTCGACCGAACATAGATATTTGCAAACTTGTGGGCTAAGCAAAGTAGTATATTTCATCGAAACAATGACGTCGCGATGTGATCAATATGGACAAGAAATCATCAAGATAATCAATATTGACTTTTGCTCTCGCAAAAAATTTGATCATTATATAATTATCTTGTCTGAGACATAAGTTATTTTTTAATTTAACAATACAAACCTGCCATTTCGTTTAAATGTGAAATTTAAAGAATATGAAAAGAGACTTTATAATAAGACTTTAATCTAAAAACTTTTAAGTATTCAATAAAGATAATTAATTGATAGCTGTTAAAAAAATGAAGCAATATACATATAATTCAGTATAGAAGATAGAACAATCGGATTACGTGCAAAAGAAAAATTTTTTACACATTGTATATAATATACTATTCTTTCTAATTATGATAAAGAGGATATGAATACGTTAGGTATATTTAAAAATGTTGCATTATTATGTTTTTTAATAACAAGTCATTTTTCAAATAAAGTCTCACAAACTTATTTTTGAGATGCCAGATCTTGACAGCTATAATAAATTATAGATAAATCTGCATCAAAAGTGTTGAAAAGAAAAAAAAAATTAAGTTAAAGCTATAAATAAACGATGATAATGCTACTCGCTAATTTTCATCGTCTTCCAATTCTCTTCTCATTGCTCCATACTTATCGCTATTTACAAGCGACCATTTTCCTCGATATCAGGCGGTCCTTTATAACACGAGAATTACAGGAAAGTGCACGTAGAGAAAGCGAGAGGGAAGCAACCGCGCAGTGGCACGGTCCGGTAGATGCACAATGTACCAGAGGGACCACGAAGACAACAAATCCATCATCTCCGGTGGGAGAGAGGCTGAAAGGGCTCCACCGCGGTAGCGCACTCTGTATAATTGTTGCCCCGGCCCCCGGTGGCCTGGTCTCTACCCCCATCTATTCCTGATAGTCTGCTATTCTCTCTCTCTCTCTCTCTCTCTCTTTCTCTCCTTCTCTCATCATCGTCATCCTTATCGTTGTCCTCATCGTCGTCGTCGTCGTAGTCTCATTCTTGATACTTCAACTACTACATTTATATATATTACCAAGTTTTACGAACGTTTAAAATATAACCTTTGAAACAGAGATAGGCTACCGAGAAGGAAATAGAGAACAAGGGAGAAGAGATTAAAGGGGTATAGGAGATACGGTAGTGTTGTGGTGTACCGATGTTCCATTGTTCATCTACCACAATTCATGCGGTTTCGGGTCTTCCATGTTGCTCCTCTTTCGAACCTCTCTCTTTCTCCCAAAATCTCCGTTCCTATCCCGACTATTTTTTTCTCTTTCTCTCACATTTACATCGGACATTACGTATGTGCCTCCGTGCGATGACACGGGCCATTGAATACCCGACTTTCGTGTGCGCTCTTCTCTGTCCTTCCCTCGTTCTACCCTCGTACGGATCGACTCTCCAACCTCTCGACCAACCCTCTTCCCACCCTCTCTCACTTTCCGTTCGCGAACAAACGTGGACGCAAAAGAAGTATCCTTGAATGAGCGATACCTACGGATACTATGGAGTTTCCCTGTTATTAGCATCCACTCTGTCTCTCAGTGCGCGGCCACGAAGCGAGAGCTGAACGGTCATTATGGAGATTGAAACACCATTCGAGCGATGCATTCGTTCGTCCCTTTTCTCTCCTTTCTTTCGTCTGCCTCGTTCTCGTTTCCATTCTCGTTTGCTCATTCGAGGTCGCGTAATCATGTGAACAGATAAAATCGCGCGACGAGTAATGCGAAAAACATTTTTTCAACAGCGACAATTTTAGATAAGTTCTAAGTGCTTAAAGACAACTATTAAAGGGCTTCAAGACATTTCATAAATTTAAAATTGTTCAGATCCTAAGATTTTCTAATTGTTAAATGCTAGAGTGTAATCAAGAAAGAGATTAGAAAATAATATTTTCAACGTAATAAATAATGATTTATAAATAATGCGAGTTTTCTTTCTCAATTAAATATAAAAATCGCTTTTCTTTCTCTTCACAAATATCAAATTTATATATAAAAAATTTGATTATCCAATATTTCTTAAAATGGAGAAATATAAAAATCTTAAAAAAATTTAATTTGCTAATATTCTCGCGGTTCAAACTTCTCCGCTTATAGTACCGAATTTAAAAGAATTTTGACTTCTTCATAGCTATTTTGAAACAGCTGACATATTCATGCTTAGTTTCTTGACGGCATAAACATGATGATTTACGCGACGTCCGATGGTTATCCGATAACTCATCCTATACGAATGCGTGGATGGAATATGTGGAGTCTCATAATCCGTCAGCGACGGTTGCAGCAATACGACGAAAGCCGTCATTAGTCAAGAATGCGTTGACTACAGTGCCTATTCTAGCATTGCGTATCATAATAGCTTTGCATTATTCGCATGCACTGCCATCATTTGTAAAAGCAAAACCTTTCTGTTAACAGTAAAAATTAATCATCGTACGCATAATAATATAAAATATAATAGTTTTATATATATATATATATATATATATATATATATATTGTATATATATATTTTTTTTTGTTCAATCAGAAAATCGCATTTCATTTTATAATAAATATTTTTAAATTACATACTTTTATGTTGCGACAAATCGAAAAACAAATTATTAATTTCATTATAAAGCGCACAAATAAAAAATACAAATAAAAGATTTGTAAAATATTTTATTCAACAAAATTGTACTTTCTTATCAACTTGTCATAAATTAAAGAAACGAAAAAATGAAGTCATTCGTAAAGCAAGAGAATCTTGCTTCCACGTTAAATGTATATAAATTTAATCATTATAACAACGATATATCTCTCAATGATTCACCAACATGTGAGAGTTGTCCTCTCATAAATCCTAATCTCAAGACAATTTCATCAGATTACCATATCTCAAAAGATGCGCAATTATGGAAATGGCATTCTCAGCAGCTTCCTAAGAAGGTACACTACATAAGAATAGTCGCTGGCGTACCTAAAAGTAATTCTAATTAAACAGAATCCCAATCTCAAAAGTTCCAGAAGACTCACAATTTCATAACTGACAACGCAATTTCTTAACGGCGCGCGCGAGTTGCATATTTTCGCTCTTGCATATTTTTAATCTAAACAATTTCACTGGCACTTGCAGTTTCAGTAGTCGCAGCTCCGCGAACGGACACGTGTCCCACGTCTGGGCCTTACACGCGCGAGCGAGAGAGGCCCGTCGTTGCCCGTGACAGCCTAAGGATCCTTCCCTGGGCTTGAACATGCAATTAACCGCCGGCTACACTTCTCCAGGACGAGCGGGGTGAGAGAGCAGCGATTCTCAACCGACTAATTCACGGTGCGATATTGGATTCGGATAGTCAGGGTACCTCCGGGGCCTTTTCGCCGCTCGGGAGAGACACGGCCGAGGCTTCAAGCCGCGCCAAGATACCCATCCCCATAAAAGCTTCCATGCATGTCAAGCATTATACGACCACGTTACTATTAAATACGTCAAAGCCCCGTATGTTTATTGCATATTGGATGCCATGCACTTCGGCTCACCCTGCCGGTCCTCGTAACCCGAACCGATCGCCATTGTCGGTAAGGGACTCGTCGTGAGCTCTCTCGGCGACTCGCGCTCTTTCTTTCACTCGCCATCATCGTCCTTTACCTCCAACCCACCGATCCTTCGTTCACCGCCTCGACGGAAATGACCTCGATGCTGTCTCCGCGTGTCTGCTGCGACAACCGGCCGTCCACAATCTCGCACGTCGATGTATCGATAGGAGCCACAGGATGCGTTATAAATTATTTTGCAGTGCCTAGTCAATGTCAATCACGCCAAAATGTTTCCAGATAGTCGGCCTTCAACTCGCGATAAATTAAATATTTACATTTTTTTTTCAAGGAAGAAAAATTATACACAGTATAATTATTTTATATATATATATATATACATACATATATATATAATTATCTTTTATATATATATATATATATATATATATATATATCCTTTCAGTTAAGTTGTTATTTTTCCTCGCAATATTAAAATATCTTTTTCCAAAAATGTTTCCTGGAATGACACTTTTCAATCTTGAATTTAAAAAATCTTGAAACAATATTCTTTGGAACAATAATATAGTGTTTTATAAAAGTTGTGCAGAGTTTTAAAATGTGTAAACTTTAATTTTAAAAAAAGCAATTATTTAAGATTTTTATTCAAAATTCCCTTTTGTCCGAGTGTTAACTATCGAATATTAACTACAGATGACATTTTCGCCTTTCTCTCCGTCAATTCGAGATATCTCGATGAAACGCGGGATCCACCCCGGGGACACCCCGTCATGGATAATGCCGCGGGGTTTGACCGAAAAAACGCTCAAGTCCGCTCTTATTATTCAGGATTTCGGGCCGTTCGACGGAGATACGGTGAATTATGCATCATGGTCAGTCCCGCGGCGTCGCGCCGCGCCGGCTTTTTCCCATGCATGCCATGCTTTTGCCCATGCATATGCCGGGTGATAGATGGATGTGTCAATTTCATCGGGGCTTGGTATCGATACGAGCCAGGGTTATCTTCATCGACTCGAAGATTACGATACGCTTGCTCGCCCGCGCATCTAGACACGAGCGAGCGAGTCATTTTCCTCGGAGCGATAAATCTACCGCCAACACCGATATAGCTGATGCTGAATCTGCCATGAACGAACCGACCACTGAATGTTGTTATTCTACTTGAATATTTTTTGCTGCTTGTTGTCGTGAAAAAATCGCAGAATTGCGTTCTATTAATTTGCTGAATACTATATATATATATATGTATGCGATTAAATTTTTGCTGATTTTGTCAATGGTTTTAAATAATGTAAAGAAACAGCATATATCTTCGCAGAAGATTATTGTAAATTAAAATAAAAAAAAATTCAAATAAGCACTTTTAGTACACTGAGAGAAAAGTGTTTAGTATTTGTGTGATTATATAATTGTGAGTATATAATTGCATGATAAAATAATTATAGTTACATTGAGAAAAATTTCTAATTGACAATGAACGACAATGATCAGAAGAGTATGATCGTATTAATCAGAATTCTGGTTATTTCAACTAGAATTATAGATTTCAAACACTTTTTCCAGTATAATAACTCAATTTTTATAATTATATTACTGCTAACGTTAGCAATAATTGTATTTATCCTTCTAAAAAATATAATTGGCACTGAAAATAATTATAAAGTATAAAGTATAAATAGTTAAATTACGGTAATTGCAATTATTTCTCTCTGTGACTGTATCTCTATGTTTCAGCATATTTCAAATTTCATAATAAAATTATTATAGTTATTACGATATTAAAATCTAAAATTTTTTTGTCAATTTCTGACACAAAAATGAAAGAGTATGAAAGTTTCTCGGTGCATCTGATTTTCAAGACATAAATCGCGCGTGCGACGCTACTTCAGGACGAGTAGAACGATCTGTGTAGAGCAAGCGAGGAGGCCGTCCTCCCCTTCCTCCTCGAGACCACTATCGTAAAGTCGAAGCTTTATCACCTGCCGTCATCCGCCCGCGACGTAGATGAAAATCTCCCCTACCTCGGCAGGTTTTTTTTTAAAGGTCGTGACTACTTGTTAAACGTCGTCCGCCGACTCTCCACTTACGCATGGCACTTACGATAACATCGATGTCGCCGCGACTGGTTGATCTCAGTTTCATTTAATTTTTCTATTAAAATACATTTACATTACTGTAAATATATATTTTATATTTTATATTTTAATTATATTTTATATTTTCAATTTCATCGCTTGCTTTTATTGTGTTTAATCGAATGGAAATTGAAGCAAAATTGTTTTCAAGAGTAAAAATCGTCTTAAATATATTTTTAACAAAAAAACACGAATAAAAAATTCATTATCGTTTCAAAATACTTATCTATACTGGTTTCATTATATTAATATTAAAATATCTTTTTATTCAATATTACTTATTATGTAATGTTACATCTTTAAAAAAAAAAAATCTCTTTATTTGATATTAAAATATCTATAAATTCACTTTTGGTTTTTATTTGATAAAAGGGATACCCATAAATGTTCTGAAATATCTAACTATACTACAAAGTAAATTTTATTTGTAAGCATATTATTTTAAGCCAATGAATGTAAGTATTACAGCGTAATCTGTCATTAGAAACTTTATGCACTCTCTAACTTGACATATTTCGTTATGGAAATGTTTCCAACTTATGAATACTGGCAACGGCCGTGCGAAACTCTCGTCGATTCTCTTTTGCTCTCTTTTTCTCTCTTCTTTCTTCACATTCCTAAATGCTCAGTTGAACGCGTCAACGCGGATTACAGCACGCCCAAAACACAATGACAAGCTCCTCGGGATCCTGCATCGAGGTCGGGTCACTCGTCGGATGGGCCCTACGAAGGGCGCGCGGTGTTCTCGTACAAAGTACCACTCGTGCAGAATATTCAATAGAGCAAAAGAAATTAGAGCAGGGTGAAACCGACCGTGCTTATTAATCAGTTACCTTTTTATAATATCTGAGGTCAGTAAACTATATCGCCATTTCTGTTAATAAATAAGCAGTTAAGACAATATTTCTAATTACTCCTGAAAATATATATTATAGATAATTGTGGACATATTTATCATGATTTGAATATATATTTTTCAAAATGATTTTTTCAAAATGATATATTTAATAATACAAAATATTATTAATAAAGATAAATGAGGAATCCTTGCAATTTGATTATATTTTAACAGAAATAAAAAAAAATTATTGAAAGTCCAATATATTTGTATACATTCATAATTAATAATAATATATTTATTTATATTATAAAATTATAAGAAAGTAAAAATAAATATGCTTATAGGATCAAAAACTGTAGGAAAATTTCCGGTGAAAATTTGAGCGCCATTAAAATCGCAGCTATAAGAAAGAAATTCTCATTAAAATAATATTTTACATGTTATATTCAAAATTTTCTCTATAATTTATTTGATTTAATTTATATTTTTTCTTTTGTTTGTGTCATATTATAAGTACACATACAGAGGAAATCTACTATTCTGCATAATTTCAAGCTGCCGATTCGCGTTGTACTTTATTTTATAACACTGTAGTATCAGGAAATACATACTGATGTAAATAAAGTATACGTCAAAATTGTTTTTTCACATTACTTATAAAAAGTTACCGGTTGCCTGTATATCATTATATTTATCGATCGCCGACGGTTTGTCTTCATTGCAGTCAATCGCGACCCGAAAAAGATTCGATGCAACGGCACACCGCACTATGCCGTTCGCTTTCGTTGGGGAACTTCTACAGCCACACTTGCATACGTAATAATGGAATAAAGCCGAGGGGTGCCATGCTGCCTTTATGCAGGAAATTTACTATAAAGCTGGCAAAATCACCGACGACGAGTTGCCCCTCTGCCCGGCCGGCATACGAAATCCAAATGGTCATCGTAAATAGAAAATCCGTTTTTTTTCTCTCCCTCTCGACCGCATATGCGAAAAGTGTCGGAGTTTATTCATATTATGTCGTTGCCTCGTCGCAAGCAACGTATGGATCGAGCTTTTCGTTAGAAGGGCCGTATTCCCCCAGCCGTTCGCTCGTATTTTGCACCCGCGTAAAGCACCACCGCGAAATCGTTATCGTTTACATACCGCGGGAGTAGTTTATCCTCGACCATATCTCGTGCCCATTTTTGCATCGGAATGCGATATTATTCGAATAATTTAGTATCGCCATTTGTGTCTGAATAATTATACGGACAACTATTTTGAGAATGTCTTTATATAATTAACCATTGGAGATATCGCAAATTAGTCGAATAAATACAAAAAATTTTATATATTTATGAGACTAATTAATAATTTTTATATATAAGTATTTTTTTGGTATACTGTATTTCGTAACATAATTCTGCGAGAAGGAAAAAAATGGATTTTTCTATATTCATATATTTTAAAATGATAATTGTATTTTTACTTTAATTCAACTGTCTTCGCATGTTATTCATTTATTTTATATATATATATAAATGTGTACAGACTTTAATTTCCGTGATATCCCATCCCTATATTAATCTAGTAGCCGTCATATGAATTTCCATTTCACAAGCAAAAATTAGACACCTAATTTTATTTTGATTTTTAGGTCATGCATTAAAAATAAGAAAATTTTTTGTAATGTTATTTTTTTATAAAATATAGTGAGAAAAAAAAAGATTGAATAATAATTTACTACGATAATTATCGCAAAATTAAAAACATGCTACTAACTAAAGCGATCTTTTACAATGAAACTAACTTTGTCTTTCCATATTTAGAAAATAAATCTATCCATATAAAAAAAACTGGTAACAGTTATTATTTTTACAACAAAAGAAAATAAGAGTTATTAAAAAATAATTCTAGCGTCTTTATTTAAATATTAGAAAGAAATAAAAATAAAAATACTTTTAATTAAAAGGAAAGATTTAAAAAAAAATGTTCTACAATCCCATACAATTAGATAGAAAAGTCGCGATAAGTACGGCCTATAGTTTTCTCACATAAGCGATCATATTTTCGTTGCGTGTTTCAACCTTGTTACATCGTTCTGAAATAATGATAAATGATATAACGACCGATGCATTAGAGACCGCATGATTAGAGCGACGCGACAAGGGACGAAAGGAGAAAGATAGAGAAACACACAGAATAAGCACCGTGTAACATGGAATTAATTTCCATAGCGCGTCGGGCCGGGGTTCCAATGAATAACAATAAAGCGCGAGAGCATATACGACACCGACGGCATGCCCACAATCCGGGGCAGATCGTTACGCGCGACATTAACTTTCGGCTTAGCCTCGTTTATGCAAATCCTGTCGGGGGCATCTGTTTTCGCCTGCAGTCCGCGAAATGCGTTTTTCGCTCTCGTAACCCGCTCAGCGCGGTGGCTCCGTTTATTTTATTATAATCTTTTTTTTTTCTCATCGTCCGACCAAGACCATCCGTTCGATGCGACCACCGGTCAGTCTTGACGTCATCGTCCCTCTTACCCTTACAGGCCCCTTTCGTCCCGCGTGCAGAAGCCTCGTGTGCATTCTTCGTTGTCCGTCGTCGTCCGTCGTCGTCCTGAGTTCACGGGTTCAGACAGATGCGAGCTGAGCGCTAACGAGAACAATTAGGAGTTCCACTTTGCGCTCTCTAGGCGCTCTCGGTTCTCTCTAAAAATAAACACGGCCACTTAATAGCTCGCTCCATCATAACTCGCGCGCAGATGCGAGCCCGTCTTATATTATTCCCACGAATGGCTCCGCGTTTCTCCGAATGCACCACCAAAGTGCTATCAATCTCACTCTCACTTTATCCCTTTCTTTCTTTCTTACAGTTTCTCGCCGGCTTTCGACGACGGCTTCCACGCGCGACGTCTTTATCGGAGATCGTGGAATCGCCACGAGCCCGGCTAAAAATAATTTATGAACAAAAATTGGCAGACACCCGCACGCGCGAGACTAAGAATACGATCTGACAACTCGAAGCTCTTGTAATTCCTCAAATACTCATTAACACTGGAAAAAGAGTTTAATTGTATTAATTGGAACTCTGATTGAAAATGAACAAATCAGAATTTTCTGATTAAATCTATTATAATTCTAGTTGAGATGATTAGAATTTTCTAGCTCGTTCATTTTCAAATAGAAATTTTTCTTAGTGGAACGAATACTAATAAAATAATGATCAGTTTGTAAAAATTCATAACAACTAAGAATGAGATATAATACGCCGATTCACATAGAAACTGAGAATGATGTAATAGGAGGAAAAATGTGGACAAAAACTAGAGAATGCATTACAGTTTAACTTAAACGGAACAGATTTTTGTAGTTTTCCAAAATTGCACAGTTCCAACATATTCTAATTATTAATATATATTAATTAACATACTTAAATAAGCAATTTTATTTAAATATGTATCTATGTTATAATTATCGTCTTTCTGGAAATTTTTACGATCGACATTTAAAATTATTCAACTCGCTCGGAGAACGAGAACTCACGGATGTCACTTGCGTTATTAAAAAAGCGATAAGTAATAATAACAGTTATCAGGCCATTCTCGACTCGATGATGCGTTTAGCTCAGTTTTTTTCCCCATCGTGAGCCTTATCCGACCGTCGATATACTTATCTACGGTAATAATTCACCGAGACGGCAAGCTTTCGGTCCTCCGAGGAATCGTACGGTGGACTTAACGATCTCCTACGATTCAATTCTTGTCGCGAAACTGTTGTGAGATCTTCCTAAAGATATTATACTTACCGAATATATTTTATCTTTCTTAAAATATAAAACAATATAAGTCACAAATATTATGATCACTTCTATTTATAGATACTTACAAGCACCAACAAATCTAGTCTTTTGATCGAGTTAAAATAATTGATTAATTGGGAATAGTGTTCATTATTAATTTGATATAAAATTACAAGCAAGAGAAAAGATTTGATTAAGTTTTATTAGCAAAATAAAACTTAGTTGGAAAGCTTAGTGCTATGCAAAGCGACAGGATTGTTTTTGATATACTCAGATAGCAGATATATCTTCTAGTAATTGTATCTAATGGCGGCAACTGATATCACTGAGTATAACCGCGTGCTACGAACAGAGTATACTATGCTCGGAATGTGTATTTAACTGTCTGTTTAATTGGGCCTAATGGAGCGGTATTAGCTATCCGTGCGAGTATTACGCGTCGAGTATCGCGGCACGTCTTGGATACATCGCGAGTTCTGTAGTTGCCTCTCTTGTTCTTCCTAATCTTGATGATATACTTTTCTTTTAAATTCTTTAGAATCTTTATTTCTAAATCATATCTGACACAAAGAAAGATATCTTAAACTTTATATAAAATATTAAGTTAGTGAGAACACACATTAAAATAAACATATTCCGAAAATATAATTATGAGAGAAATTAAAATTAATAATTAAATTGAAAAAAATTATTAAATTTGTAAATCAAATAAATTTTTGGTAAAAAAAATACGAATTTTTATTTGAATTGATCATCACAAAGAAATTGTCACAGAAAATTAAGAGCAAAAATATAATTTTATTGAATAATATTTGATAAAGATTTAATTAAAAATAAATAATTAAATATATTTCAAGAGAAAGAAAGAGAGACAAAAAGATAGTAACAAATAATTAATTCATTTTTGTATTGTATTTTGTATTGTATTTACTATTTTTATTGTATTTGTATTTTAAAAAATTATGTGTATAATAATTTCTTTAAGAATATATCTATTATCTATGACATTGTAAGAGACTTTTTTAAGTATATTCCCTTCTTAAAAATCTTCAAACAGTTCATTTTTTGCGGATACATCTATTTAGAACTTAGAAAAAGAAGATTTAAATATAAATCATCAAAACGATATACAGTTTAAGAAGTTTCGACGGGAACAAGCATATTGTCATTATAGTCGTAGAACGTGAAAGTGTGACAAACGGCAAAGTATAAAGACGATTATCTCGACGGGATACACCGGCCATCGTCCACGTATATCGTATCTTCGACGCGCGAAACGAAACAGTCGGAGAGAGTCCAGTAAAAAGAACTTATTCGCTCGCGTGAGTAATTCTTATTTACAATGGCTAAAATATCTGAGAAGTAATGAAAATGAAAGACATTGGAAAAGAAAAAAGATATGTAGAAATGGTAGAAAAATAGAACGAAGCAGAACGAGAGAAAGAGAAACCGACGAATCGAATCAGTTAGAGAAGGAGGAGAATGGGGGTTTATAGATGGCTCGACAAGTAGCGGTTGGTCGTTCGATGTTGTTTCGACGTCGTAATCATCAATTTCGTCTCATGAATTCCGATGCCCATTTCGAGAATGAAAGAGAGTGTAAAGGGACCCGAAGGAAGGTGCGATAGCTCAAGAAATAGATGCCAACCTGGAGTGCCAGATTGTAAAGAGAAGAAAGGGATGAAGTAAACGAACGAGAGAAAAGGAAAGAAAGAAAGAAAAGGAAAGAAATTCAAGTACAGTACGTGAAAGGCACGCGAAATTCTCCTGCAACCGCAACAAGAGCAAGAAAGGTTGAAAACAATTGTGGAATAGCCGTAGTCGATGCGACAGGATGATCAGGGGAAAAGGGGAAAAGGGAAGAGGGGAACGACATGGTAAAGAAGCGATGAGAAAAGACTAAGAGAGAAAGAAACAGAAAATGGTAAGTCCAGACGAAAACGAGAAGAGCGAAACAACGAGGGAGACAGGGTAAGGACACAGTGGCGCGGGTGTACAGAGAATTATGGTTATCGCTAGTGAGTGTACCACCTCCTCCGAAGGAGCTCCCATGTGTCCACAGAAGAGAAGAAGTTCCCGTGGCTCGGAAAGGGTGCGCGGGAGGCGGTTGAGAAGAGAAGGAGCCCAAAGGAAAGAGAAAGGGAATCACAACGAGGAGAAGACAGGAACTTACTTGGAAGCGAATGTAACTTTATTGTGAACTTATCGCTGTCAGAAGGCAAACAATGGTCCGATCTTCGCACCATCTGCCCCTGCCATCTTTACCTCCATCTCGCGTAGTTCTTTACTCCCCCTTCGCCCCTCCCCCCCTCTCTCTTTCTTCCTCCCCCGCCGCCGGAGAAGTTCGAAGGAGAGAGCCCGGCGCCGCGATATCACCACATCGCATCTATCGCGCAGACCCGGACCCGCAGAAAGCTTACCAATATGTAAACGAGTCGCCGACGGGCACCACCGTCACCCCGCTGATCCCCCCACCTCACTGTATATATCGATACTATATCGGGGGACAGATATCTCGCATGCCGGCTACATTTTTTCAAACCCTCCCATTTCGTCCCTGACTCGCCTTCTCTTCGAATGCAACCCCCGATGAACCACACGCTCCCTCGCGACATTCCAATTACGAATTCGACACCGACGCGGTTCGTGTCTCCCGATTTCGGAAACACACGTATCGTTCCCCTCGTGAATGTATTTACTGGCTGATCTCACCCCACCATAAGACTCCCAACAGTGAGTACTCGCGTTCGTTCGAATTTTAAGGTATAAATATTCAACGATAATAATTTAAGATAATAAAGATTTCAAGCATCACCCTTTTTAATTTATTACATACTGAGTGTATCTAAAATAACG
>Ga0157364_1000776_pt1 | contig 24170 bp, 14 predicted proteins | sample AttsexASBM2_FD_111476 | JGI IMG/M metagenome (GOLD analysis project Ga0157364, IMG submission 111476) | Fungus gardens microbial communities from leaf cutter ant in Ribeirão Preto, State of São Paulo, Brazil - Atta sexdens ASBM2 | ecosystem: Host-associated > Fungi > Mycelium > Unclassified ...
TATATATATATATATCAAAGTCGACCTTAAATATGTTTCATTTTTTTTCTGATTAGATGAGGTCATAAGATTTTCGGATAATCATTTTCAGGTGAATCCAAATCCATTACAGTCGAAAAAATTTCATATGTTTAGTGCATTCATTCATTAACTATGATCCATACTTCGGCGATAGAAATACCTGACCAAGTTGCACTTGGAAAAACATGAGAAGGTTTGAAAAAGCATGGCCAAGTATCCTCATGCGTACATATATTGTCAATACTAAAAATCTGTAACGTGAGCTTTAAATTTTTTGTCAGTGTATATTGGATTTAATCGGAATATGAAGAAACACGCACTAACAACTCACATAGATCTCACTCACTAACTGAACGTTACATAAACTTTTTTTTAGTATTATACAATATATGTACGTACGGCGACACGAAGGCTTGACTATGCTTTTTCAAGTCTTCTAATTCCTTTTTATGCTTTCTCCAATACGCATGCTTCGGATAGTCAAGCATTTTTATCCTCATGTATATATCGTCCGAATACGTACGTTATTCCGGTTATACGTACACATGAGTTGAATGCACTTATATAGTCGTATTGTAGCGTTTTTGAGCGTAGTGGATTTGGATCCATAAGATCGATAACCCGAAAATACCATGACAAAACATGATGAGCGACATAACGCCGACATACGAGAGTCATAACCTTGTTACACCAGCTGACAACAGCCGCGTTTTCCTTAATCTACTATTCATTCACTCTAAATTTATTATTCATTCACAGCACCATCTGGAGTAATATTCAGGAACTAATTTGTTACTATAAATACTGTCGTCGATTTCTCACGCACTAGACATACAACTTTGTTCTTAGCGAATATCTTTTTATTTAGACGTCTAAACTTAATTCTAAAGATATTATATTCGTCTTTATATTCTACATGTGCTCTTGCCTTAATTTCGAGCACATAACATGCATAATTTTTTCTCAAAGTAAATGTTTGATGAGCTGACAGCACTAATCGCCATGCTGAGATAAAAATGGATATAGAAATCTGTAATTTATTATTTTTCCAGCTTTGGACACAAAATACACCAGCAACAGATACATTGGCACGGATTTATTTTAATCGTGGAGAAGGAATTTTTATTCTATGCAATTAATTCGAAAATAATCACCAGGAACACACGCTTGCTTTAATTGTAAAACAAAAAACTCCAACATCCTGTCACGAGTACTAATTGCATAAATGACAATTGCACCATGAACGTGCGATAAATATAAACGATTAAATAAATGATTGCCGAAACCGATTTATTAAATATATTCAAAGTTACTTTTAAATAATTAATATAAAACAAGACCCTGAGCGAATATAAATTGTAAACTTAAGGCGCAGAAGCTGTGATCGCCCGATATGTGGACGGGCCAACACGAAACGCTCAAGGATGACCTGAAAAATCTTGAATATAAGCACGACCGCGGACACAATCGATCAGAAATTTAAAAAACTTGTCATGTTACTCTGCTCATCGTTTAAATGAATTTGTAATAGTACCTACCGCGACGTGGAAAGTGCTAAATATAACGAAATAACCACTTTGTTAGGTGTAAAGTTAAATATATTATATTTTAAAACTACAAGTACTAATCGACCTCCTCTCTGAAATCCTCTGTGGATTCCGAATCGTGCTGTAAAATAGCACAATAATCCTCTTAATAATTTTAAGTATGACCGTATATGAATACGTCAAATACGATAAAGAAAGTCAAGATCGACCACATTTTTGGATGTTATAAATAATACATTATATATTCTTTTATTAAATTAATTTATTTCAGACACAATTGCGAGCTAATATTCGGATTCCACACAATTATTCTGAAACGCTAATAATTTCCTAGATGAAATTAGAAAGAAAGAAAGAAAGAAAATAAGAAATTTACTGCGAAAAATATCCTCAGCTAGGATTCGAATCTAGGATCTCTCAATTTTCCGGTCATACAATCCGGCGTTCTCTCTATACATATCAGTTATTGTGAAGAATATTTCCGAAGTCTCAGTGGTTGAGCTGGTTAAGACACTCTTCCCGGAAAGTTGAGAAGTCCCAGGTTCGAATCCTGAAGTAATATTTTTTTTTATATTATTTTTTTGTTTTTTCATTATGTTATTAATCTTTTTCATATATTTCCGAAAAAATATTGCATTTTAATTTCGCATCTTTTTTGTGATGTTATTTTTGATAATTATTTTCATTAATATTCTTGAGATTTCCACGGGTGCTTTCTATATAAAGATTATGCGTTTCGCGGATTTCCTCCGTGTCCAGATCCATTCTTGGAATGCCAACGTTTCGTGAACCTTGCAGTCCACAAGATGAGGAGCAGTCTGATTCTGAGCTGTTCCTCCGGTTCCTTTTTTATATTCCGCTACTTATTGGAGTGATGGAGTGAAGAAAGGAAAGAAGAGAATTGTGGGTGGGGAGAGAGGGGAAAGGTGGGAGAAATTGGTCAGTCTTCAATAACTGGGAGAATAGTTTTCCATATTTTATTTATATTGTAGTCATTATCTCTATTTAGATTGTTAGGATGTTTTTGTATCTCTATGGCTTTTCTATACTTTCTTGGAAAATATAATGTTGACTATGTGATCGTTTTGTCAAATAATATTTGATGTCTTATTTCGATGTTATGTTCTGATAATGCTGATTGCATGACGTGTTTTAATCTGATATCGCATTGGTGTTCTTTTATCCGTAGGTTGACCATTCTCCCAGTTTCTCCAATGTACTTGCCCGCAGAAACAAGGTATTTTATAAAACAAAGTATACTACTGCGGAGCTGAGAGGAGGTCTTTGATCTTTAGGATTTCTTAAGATTTGTCTTATCTTTTTGGGTGGTTTAAAGATAATTGTGTTTGTTTAATATCTCCAATGAAGATGGAGGATCCTTTCGTCTGATTGTATGTCAGAGACCATTGTCTTGCATGTTTATTGATTATTTTGATTATGTGTTTTTTGTCGTGTCCGTTTTTCTGTAAGGTTATTTTTAAGTGATTGAGTTTTATCTGTAGATGTTCTTTGTCAGAGATGTAGATGTTCATCTTTGATGAAAACTCTATGTACAAGTGAATTGCTGACTGTTTTTGTGCTGGGTGGTAGTGTGACTCGGCATGTAGGTATCTATCTGTGTGTGTTGGTTTTTTTGTACACTTGATGGATACCATCAGAGACAAGAACATCTAGGAAGGGGAATTTTCCATTTTCTTCTATGTTTATATTGAATATGAAATGAATATTTGGAAGTGATTATTGAGGAAAATAAGGAATTTATGGAGTTCGGCTTTGTTGTATCTCCATATCATGAATGTCGTCTAACGAAACCAAACTTCTTTTTTGAGTGTTTTTCTGAGGGCCTCTTTCTCAAAATGCTCCATGAAGATGTTGGCGATTACAGGAGAAATAGAAGAGTCCATTGCCGCTCCTGAAGTTTGTTCATATAATTAATTGTTATAGGAGAAGTAAATAGTTGTTAAGCAGTGCTCTATTAGTGGGATGAGCGGGATCGGAGGGGACTTCATGTGAGACCTTTATTATGTTTAATGTATCTTTTATTAGGATTTGTGTGAAAAGAGATTCTACATCGAAACTTACAAGCAGATCTGTGGAACGTAGTCGAATTTTTTGGATCTTTGTATGAAGTCCATTGAGTTAGTTATGTGTGATTCGGACTTTCCAGTGAGGAGTTGTAGTGTTTATGCTAAAAAGCGGGATAAGTTGTATGTCGGGGAGTGTATGACGCTAACAATTGGTCTGAGTGGGATGTTTTGTTTGTGTACTTTTGGTAATCCGTATAGTCTCGGTGGGAAAGGATTTGTAGATTTTAATGTTGATTTGGTTTTATTGGGAATGTTGCTTTTTTCCATCAGAATCTTAGTATTCTGCGCGATTGTATTAGTTGGATCTTTGTCTTTTTGTATGCTTTGTCTGAGAAAAAGTTCTTCATTTTTTTCTTATAGTCTGATGTGTACATGATTACTGTGTTGCCTTTGTCGGCTAGAAGTACGATGATATCTGTGTCTCTGTTCAGATCTTGAAGGGCCAATCGCTCTTGTCTAGTGATGTTTGGTGAAGGAGGTTTGGCTTTGGAAAGGATATTGATTATCTGCGGATATTATTTGCTTGTTCTGATGGGAGTCGGTAGATGGTTGACTCTATTTGGTAATCTCTTCCTTTGGAATCTTTCTAGGTGCCACTGCGAAGTTAGAGTCTTTAGCAATTATTTTCATTATTTTATTATTATATCAATTATTTTCATTATTTTATTATTATATCTTTATTATTTTTATTTTTGTATTATTATTTTTTTTATTATTTTCATGTATTTTGATTTTATTTCCTTTTCATGACATTATAGTTTATGACATTATTAGTTTTTTATTTTTTATTAGGATTTTGAATATCTTTTTCATATATTTGCAAAAAAATATTGCATTTTAATTTCACATCTTTTTTGTAATGTTATTTTTTATTATTTTCATTATTATTTTCATTATTTTATTATTTTATTATTATTTTATTATTATTTTTTTATTACTATTTTTATTATTTTCATTATTTTTATTATTATTATTATTATTATTATTATTATTATTTTCATTATTATTGTCATGTATTAACAAAATGTAAAGATATTCCAAAATATACTTGATACATTTTTTTACATTTTTAATATTTTTTCCGGTTGATTTCGTGAATCTTTATTAAGTTCTTGTTATTAATAATAATACACTTTATATTCATACTTAAATGAATATAAAACGATTATATAAAACGATGCGAACTGCAGAATAAATGCAGAAGAGATGCAAAAGAGATGTATACGCGAAAGAAGTGCAAAAGAGTTGCGGATAAGGAGATATGCTGGAGGAGAGGTGCAGAAAAAATGTGAAATTAATGTGGGAGGTATGACAGAGATGCGATACAGTTGTAGAAAAAGTACAGAAAAGTACATGAAAAATGCGGAAGAGATGCCGGAAAAGTATAAGAGAGGTACGGAAAAATGTAAAAGAAGTGCAGTAGAAGTTAAAAAAAAAATGTAGGATGAAAAAATGCAGAAAATAAGTATAAAAAAGTGCAGAAAAGGTGTAGAACCGATTCAGAAAAAATATAAAAAGTTCTCAGAAAAGGTATAGTAAAAAGGAAAAAGATTTTGCGACGATGACGACGTATCTGAATGAATAAATGACATAAATTGGAAAATGACATAATTTGAAAAATTTTTTGTGTACATACATCTACGCAAGTACTAATCACGGATGTGATTGTTATCTCATTTTAATTGTAAAAATCTATATTCTTCCCCAATATATGCATTTTTTATAATTCAATCAATTTTTTTAATTTAATCAATTTGTTTAAACAAAACAATAATTTTTAATTATATAAGCGAGTTCCTTCCTGTAAAAGATACGCTGCATCTCTTTCATATGATATTATATTTTGATATTATATGATATTATATTATGTACTATAAAAATATGCTTGATAGGAACCGCTATCGCATCTCCTGATACAAATGATGAGGCGAAAATAAAAATAATCAATGTGTGTACATTTGAGGAAGTAACCAACACAATATTTTCTGATAACACATATATATATGTGTGTATATGTACATTATACAAATGTGCATATTTCAAATATATATATAAGGTATATCTCAATGTAAAATAGAATTTTGATATTTACTTGATATTTACTTGATATAAATTTGATTGCGTGTACATATGTACTTCTTACAGAAGTACAGATGCTAAACAGTAAAATTTGTTTTTATTCGGTGCACCACTTAAATTAAATTATACATATTCTTTATTATTTTCAATATTCGATCAAGCAGCGTTAAATGTTTTTACATGAAAAATTTTTTATTTAAATTAAAATTTTTTTGTTTTGTTATTTCTTTAAATTCTTTATAACACTTTAATCAAATAAGATATCATAATTTTTTGATGTAATATTTTGAATGAAAATTGAATAATCTGTTATCATTTGTGATAGATAAAAAGAGTCTCGAATCGATACAAATACATGCTACTTAGATTTCATTAGATTTTTTTTGATGCAACAATTTTGTTAGACTAACTATACACATTCAAATAATTTGTGAAGTATACTTGTGCAAGTAAATTTTATGATAATTTTTATATGTTGTTTGAAGAAAATTAAAGCTATTATTTCTTGTGTTGGAATAGGAAGACTTTGAATGAAAATATTTTTGAAGAAGAATTAAGGTTACTATTACTATTTTTGAGACGTTGAAATAAGAAGACTTTCATTGAGAATCTAAAGATACATATCACATAATAAAATACTACTAGAATTTTACTTTTTATTTTTAATGAATATAACTTTTTTTCGACATATCACTTACATTTAATTATAATTTTTAAAGATTATAATGTAGCGCCAATTATTGATATCAGATCTTTTATGTACCTCATATGTATTGTTCAAATTAAGTAGAATTTTTATTGGTTTTTATGGGTCTTTAATAGATATAAAATACATATCATTTAGGTTTCATCTTATATTTTAAGTTAATAAATTTTTTTTACAGAGCACGTATCAACAATGCTTTTTTATCTTTTTTTAAAAAGGTAAATGTATTGATATCTCGTGCATTTTGTAGTCTTCTTAAACAATATATGAATAAATCAATTTACACATTTTTTTCTGAAGAATACGCACTCTTATAGTGTTTTTTCTTGAGATACACTGAATGTAACTCGCAGTACATCAGTTGCGTGTAAGTGGTGCATCAGTGCTGCACTACACAAGTGTACATACACCATGGTGTACACTACTTCATGCTATCATGTTTAATTCTGCTGCCGGTTGACTTTCATTTTCAAATTTTTAATTACACTGGCTCTACACCGTCTCTTTGAAACGGTCGTGTAGCAAAACCCCACTTCGTGCATAAAATTTGCACTACACTATAATCAAGAAAACACGCAATTGTCTGAGTATTGCACTGGTGAGCGATAGTACAGCCAAGAGAAAACATTACTAAATTTGCTCGCTTTTGTAATTTTTACCTTATTTGAAAATACAGAATCGATCTTCTGTATCTTCAAACAAGGTGAAAATTATAAAAGCGAGCAAATTTGCTAGGTGTTGACCAATGAAATAATCAATATTCTAGTAAATTCACTCACTTTTATAATTTTCATCTCATTTCAAGATACAAAATCGATCTCCTTGTTTCAAGATACAGAATTGATCCCCTAGTGCGGTGTGAGGCTGCACCAGTGTATTCCAAGAAAAAAGATGCTATACTGACTTTTTCTATCATTTTTCAAAAGGGTAAATTTTGTATTGATACACACCTTTTGTAATGTTTAATATTTTCATACAAATTCATACAAATTCATTTCTTAATTTAGCGCATTATTAATATCACATCTTTTATATGCCTGACCTGCGTTCGAAAATGCCACTCGGATGCACTTTATCTCCCATTTTATGTTTGAAAATGTTTAAGAATTTCCCTATGTCACTAGAATGAAGGGTTCGAAAATATTTGGAGAGTACTCAATTGGATGATCGAGTCAAATTTCCACTTTACTTTTTTGTAGAGTAGATTGAGTGATGACAGGCATATCGCGCCAAAAACCAAAATGATGAATCTAATAAAAGATCAGCACATTTTATGTACTACAACTCAAAACGGCGAAATAATAAAAAATGATAAACAATGCAGCTGGGACAATGCTTTGGGACACAAAAAATAAATAAAAATCGAAGTCTTTTAGTAGAAATTTTAGTAGATACAGAAATCTTTTAATAGACAAAATAAAAATGAAAAAATGAAAAAATGAAAAACATAATATGAGAAAAAATATATAAATAAATATTAAATAATTTTTTTTATTTCTTTATATCAATATATATTAAAGAATGTACAACTTTAAGGTTACTATTATATTTATATAAATTAACTTTGTTGTAATGTAGATTATTTTATGTTAAACATAACATTACTTATTTGCTGTAACAATGACTTAAAAATAATGATTTTCTCAGAAAAGTTAAATAGTACAAGCCAAAACCTTTCTGTATTACAAAAATATTAAAATTTTGAGTTATTGTTTACGTTATTGTTGCATATGAGTGATATAACCTCAAAGTTATATAAATATAATGATAATTTTATAATTATATATTCTTTAATTATTTAATGGATGATAATAATTATATATTCTTTAATTAATATATATGCACACTGCATATAGGCTATATATTAAAATTATATAAACTGTAAATCTGTAGAATACTCTTTTCTTTATAGATAAAATGATGTTTCTTATATTACTTAATATAAAAGTACTTGAATTTTTCAATTTACCTTTTAAGGATCTAAAAGCATTGAAGAAAGAAAACAATCTGGAGGAAGTAGGAATAATAGCAATGTTATTTCATGCAACACAAAATTCAAAAATTCAAAATGATTCAAAAGAATAGTTGCATTGAAAGTAATACATTAATAACATATCTTTTAAGTACATATTTTAATTACAATTATATATATATATATATATATATATATATATATAATCTTTATATTATATTTAATATTATACTTTAGGAATTGCTTCATGGAAAGACGATAATACTGTTAAAATGTTAATACATTGAATTTTTTTTTAATTTTATTTTAATATTGTTTAAAGTTTTAAGACAAAATATGTTTTGTAGTAAATCTGAAACTTTTCTTGAGTCATAAATAAAAGATTTAAATGTTAATTTAACATAAAACTGTACATAATAATTCATTCATGGAATAGGGGAATTTATGGTTGAAACAGATTCATATGATCCAAGAATCTGACACAACATCCAATAATAATGCCTTTGAAGAAATTAATTTTTATCAATTGCATTCATTACATTATATGTTAATATAATTTTAAAGATATAAATAATCTCATCAATTATAAGGAGATAAATAAGTTCTAAATTTTAGTCGAATATTTTATTTTATATCCATCCTTGTAAAAAATTTGCGATTCTAACTCAGTATCACAATGTAATTTACAAAATTGACTTGTGCAAAGATTCAGTTCTTATATAAATTAAAAAAAAATTATTTTCTTAGACTTAAAACACTAGTCCTATACATATACAAGAGCAGTTAGATTATATATTGTTGATAGATTGTTACGATTTGATTAATATCAATACTAAAATATTGTATGCTGTAAGACATTGTTTTTATCATGTTTAAAACAATGTATAATAAAGCTAACAATATAAGCAAAATTTAATAAATCAGAAAGTTATTAGTATATTATCTATTGATCTAAAAATTTCCTGACATCTGCATTTTATTTTTGCTTCGATTCTCATTTTGATTTATTTAGGATAGAATTTATTTAATGAAAATAAAAATAACTCCTGTACTAAAATGCTAAATTTATTATATCACAATAGATTTCATTTCTTTCTGAATAGGACTTTTACGAAATACTATACACAAAGTGAAAATTAGATTATATTTATTGCAGGATCATATGCACTATGTCGTTTAAGACATTTTGTTCACAATGGCTGTATGCAAGGATTGCAACTGACCTGCCCATTTATCGAGAGCATTATAACGCGCGGCACATACTGATTTCTTATCTAATTCAAGAACTTGATTTACCTGGAAAGAATGTAAAGAATGTATTTGAGAATGTATGATCAGAAAATGCTCATAAATAATTAAGATTATAAAAACTATCACCTGATCTATACGACCATGAATAGTATTGTCCAAAATACAAGATACTAAGAGACTTTCCACTTCTGAAACGTCAATGTTCAATTCCTTACTTATAAAAGGAATATAAATTCTAGTATATGGTCTTATCAGCTTGATTAGAACCTGAAAAAAAATTATATGCATTAATAAAATATCACTATGTATAAATAAGACATATCAATTTGTTTTATCTCAATACTTTAGTAAATTATAAGATAAAAATTTTATTAGTATTAATGTAAGCTGAAAATGTAAAAAAAAATGTAAAAAGATATACCTGTGTACGTATGTTACGTAATAAATCCTCAATATGTTCTCTAATAAAGGGATCATCCATGATATTGTTTCTATTTTGTTTTAGAATTAATTCAAACTGATTAATATCATTATTCTGGTAACTATTAACTAAATTTGTCATTGCTAAAATTTCAGGGTCATTCTTGTATGGTTTTGCCTCTTGTGAATCAAATGGATTTATACCAGATTTCATTAACCTAAAATGATATTACAAATATATATTAATTGTAATAAATATAATGCAGGTGATAATCATAATAATGAAAAATAAATAATCATACTTACATATTAGCCAAAACTAAGTACTTTAAACACGTTGTACGTCTTGGCGAACCAGATTCGTCATAATTTTTAAAGGCTTCGAAAAAATCGGTATGAGCTCTTTCAAATTCACCTTCCCTTAAGTGCATCTTACCTCCACATTCTGAAAAAAATAGCACTTTGTCACTTTGCTTTTCTAAATATATACATATAATCCAAAAGTTATTGGGACAATATATAACAGTAAATATTGTTTCTAGAAAACATTATTACCTCTGATAACACCCATAATTAATGGATGAGGAATAGCACTTTTAATATGAAGACTTTGTTCATAAAGTGTTTTTAATTTTTTATTATTTTTTTGCGCTGTATACATCTGTATTTCTAAGGCATAAATTTCTAATAATTGTGTTCCTTTTTTCAGATCATCTTCTCCATCATCAGTCTAAAATATATATATATACATATATATATATATATATATATAAATTAAATAATACATAAATATATTCAATGTTACTTATATACACACCTGACAACTTTGATGAAGTTGTTTCAGTATTTTTGCCAATTTATTAAAATCTGAACGGTCGTAATATAATTTTCCCAATTTTGTATTTGTTTTAAACCATAATCTATCATTCTTTGCATCTTTTAAGGCGTCTAATGTGGTTTCATAGAAATCTTGCAATAATTCCATCTTAAAGAAAATATCTGTTACTTTTTTTAAATGTAGACAATTTTTTTGTATATAAAAGATTAATGAAGGATAAAATAATTTATTGAAATACTAAATACATAACATGCTTATTAAATATACTCACATTTTTTGATGTACTAATGTAGTCCAATATGGAATTTATTGACTTTTCTGAGTGATTTCTAGTAACTGCACTTTTAATGTATGTTAACAATTGCTTATACCTTGACATCATCTCTTTATAATTGGACTGAAAAGAAAATATATATTTTATTTTCATATGAGACAAAAGCTACAAATATTACTGATCTGATATCTCCTCTACCAGTTTAAAATTAATTTTGATCATCTGTTTTAAAGCCTTAAAACCCCATTCTCCCTTTTCGCCACCTTCTAGATCCAGTACTTTCTGAAAACTTTGTAAAGCAGCTTTTGGATCATCTTCTTTGAGTGCTTTACTATTATAATATTGATTTTCTAAATCAACGTCTGGTTCAGAGTTGGAATCTTCAGAATACTCCTAAAACAAATTAGCGATTAGGGATGTAGAGTCAGTAGAAATACATAATACAGATGTATGATATGTATGAAGCATCATTTATCCTTGTTCACTGAATGTTAAACAAGGATAAAAAATATATAAAATATACATCATGTGTGAAACAAAATGCATCTGTTGTTATGCTAACAAGTTGTTATAATAACATTTATTGCACCCAATAAGTATTATAATGTTTAATTCAAGTTGCTAACATAACCTAACCCGACAAAAGATTGGAGATGTTTACGCAAAAATATAACGGAAGAATTGTCAGTGAAGAATTGAATAGTGAGTCCATTCTCTCGTGATATCTCTCGAGCTATTTTTAATAATTTTTAAATACCGTACGCGAGAGCTCTTGAAATTGTAATCTTGCTATGGGGCCGGAAAAAACGTTCTATGAAATGACGATTTCTGTGGGTCTCCGCAGGGAAACTTACCAGTCCATAATCCTCCTCTTCCTCGCACATGAAATCGTCCTCACCATCTGACATTTCGTGGACTCCTCTCGACCAAGGTTAGCACAGATTTTGCGCAATTTCTTATTGATAACGATGATAATGTACGAAGAATACTACAACGTATTTTGAAATCCGACTCCGACTCTCCGACAGCGCATTAAATTCGGATTCTCAAGGTGCTTTTTCATGCGCATCAGTTGAGGGTCACGAGTCAAGGTGTCTTTTCATGCCGACGTTTGACGCTTATTTCCGGTGTCAAAATAAATCACGTGATAGAAATTGACGAATATCAGAGCACAAAAAATGTTACACAAAAAGGTAAACGGCATATTGTATACAATTAGTTTTATATAATTTTATTGAATGCATTATTGCAATAACGTATGTATTTTTGTAACAAGATTATGTTTCTATTTTGTCAGGAAGTATTTCGCAAATACACATAGATACCTATGCATACCTATTTTAGATATATGTGTATCAATTCAGCTGTAGAAAGGAAACAGTTCTCCACTACGAGCACAATATGGTTGCATTAATTAGATGGGAGGTAATACCAATCAGAAATCGCGCTGATGTCACTTCTCTCATATATAGGACTCTATTATTTACTTACCAGCGCGAGTTCTGATTATCCCATTGCTTTTTTGCTTTTCTGTTAAGATGTAAACACTCTTAAGTGTCAATTTTAATCACACTTTTTGATCTATTTTGAAAATGGGTGTATTCAGTACTATAACCGCTCCCTAAGCGTTCAATGAGTTTTTGCATTTGATTGGCATATTCCATTACAATTAAAAATATAGATCAAACAGATACAAGAGCTCACTGACCACTCACTGAACGGTCGTAGTATTGATGCACCCAATGATTCGAATGTAGATATATCCAAAGACTGATTTTTTTCTCTAGGAAATTTTCATAAATTCTTTTCTACATCAATGCTCATAGTCCGTGCGCGATTAATGACACGAAAACAGGCTAATAATATATCCGTTTTTTATTGTATGACAAATTTTTCAAGACTAATTACCAATTAATCGAGCATTCCCCTGTCGTTTAATTGTAACAGGGGAATATTCGATTGTAGTTGACGCAGTTAGTCTTACTGTTAAACTGCTGGCAATACAAATTCACATTGTTGTCTGCATGTTACTACAATATTGATATATACGAAATCGTTGAAGATAGATCTACGGCAATCAAGTTGTTAGCATCACAGATTTGTACGATTTTGTTGAAACATTTTGCTATCGGAAAATATTTTCTATCACCTTGTTTAATATTTTAACAGGTTGTACTCAAGGACTTCAATTCTTTCCCTCGATTATTTTTTAAAATTTCCAAAAATTTAGTTTTGTCTTTACATCAAATTTAGTTATAAGTGGACATAAGGTTTAGGCCAATTGCTGGATTTACATTGGATCCGACATGCGTCATACAACGTTCTGCAACCAATCAGAAAGCAAAATTTTATTTTGTATCAATGGCCTAGTGTCCACCGAGGATTTAAACTGAATCAGAATGTATGAATCAACTAATCGAGAATTCCCCTGTTGTTTGACTGTAACAGGAGAATACGACTGTAGTTGGTTGATTCTTATATCCTGATCCGGTTTAAACTCTCGGTGGAAAATAGGCCAATGTTATGTCGGCAATGGCTACGTTCAGCAGAACAGTTTTGCAACCATTTTCTGCTGAGATAGGATTATTCCTCTTGATCATAATCCAATCAGCGCGAAGAAAACTTCCAACAGCAAAATAAATATTCTACTGAACGCAGCCAATATGATAGCATTGTATGATCAGAAAGAAGAGCGGTCCGGGATTTAGCTGTTACTTTATTTTGAAACGTCTCTATGTCTACAAAATGTGGACCTTGAACTATATAGCCAATGTCCATGATCCGGTCGGTAATGTCCACGATTTTTTGAATTCTTCGCTATGTCTACGAATTTCAGTTTGTTAGATAGACAAAATTGTAAGTTGTCTTGTAACAAGACTTATTACTAGTGCCGACAGATTGATTATTCGTCTTTGTCAAACGGACCGAAATTCGTGGATATAGCGAAGAATACAACCAAAAATCGAACACATTACCGGATTACGGACATTGGCTATACAGTTCAATGGCCACATAGAGGTTCTTCAAAATAAAGTAATAGCTAAATCCCGGGCATGGCCGCTTTCAAGGTGCGATTACATGACGATACGCGGTACAGTAAAGGGTTCCGTACAATAAAAGGAATAAGGAACAGAGAACAAATAAAAATTTCAATCTATCAGAAACTGTGTATTCCACAATATATGATTTCTGATGATAGGTTGAAATTCTTATTCTCTGTTCTCTGTTTCTTTTATTGTGCGGAGTCCCTAACTAATAGTAACTAACTAGGCAATTAGAAAACCACGTACCACGTATCGTCTATTTCTTTCGCTGATATTACATGGAGCGCGGTTTACAGCATGAGTCACAACAAATAAGTGACAAACTCACATTAGTATGAATTTTTTTAAATATATTAATTTATTTTTATGTACACTTTATTGATACTCTTACTTTTTTAACAGATTTACTTAATAATTGCGTTTAAATCAATTAATTTCATTAAAAAATGCATAGCGGTGTATAGTAATATAAGTTTGTTACTAGCTCATGCCGAAAACCGCTCTATATAAAGAATCGTCTACATAAGTCGCAAACGGAGAACACAATTCGTAGACGCATTTGCGACAGCAATCAGAAGTACCAATCAGAAGTGCCAATAGTATTAACAGCTTTTGATTGGTTGTCGCAAATTGCGTTCTGCGTTTGTGTATGTAGATGGCCCTTAATATTAGCGAAAGAAATAGGTGGTACGTGATACGCGATTGCCTAGTTAGTTACTATTAGCTACTAAACTGCGTATCGTGTACTGCGCTCCATATAATCGCACCCTCATGACTCCTGCACACTGGACGCAGAAACGCTTGTCGCGCGGCAAAATGAGATGTGGTTACCGTAAGCGTTTCTGCGTCCAGTGTGCAGGAGCCATCAGGTTTCTCTGGTATAATGCTGCATATTGGCTGCGTTCAGTAAAACACAACCGTTTTATGATTCTTTGCTGAGATAGAACTTCTCGATCTAAAAGCATAATTCAATCAATGCGAAGAAAACTTTCAACAATTACAAAACATTCTGCTGATCAGTTGGTATAATTGTAGTAGTAACACATACTTAGCAACACATATTTAGCAATGTATACTTAATAAGCAACATGCTAGCAACAAGACGTTGGCTCTGGGTTAATAATAAAAACCAAAAAAAAAAACAATGATTTGTCTTAAAAAAGAAAGGAAATCGTTCTAAAATATTAGATCAAATAATGATAAGATAATAATGAAGAACCATTACATATTAATTGCAGATTGAGAAAATCTCATTAAACACATGTTATTGATCATAGATCGAACGAAACAATACCCTACTGAAAAAAATCATGTTATAACTTTACATGATGAAATCATGTAATTAATCACGTACATCACATGTAAATCACGTAACGAAATTTCAAATCAGTACATGATTTTTTAAAAATAATGTAATTTGAAAAGTCATATGATATTAAAAATAATTAATTTTATCCAACATGTGATTTTATAATTGTCAAATTTTGAAAAATTGAAGAATAGAAATAAAAAAAAAGAATATACCATCATATGACTTTTCAAATTATATAATTTTAAAAAGTCGCACTGATTTGAATCTGTTATATGATTTAATTACATGTTTTAATTATTTCATTTCATCATGCAACTGTGTGGTTGAGTTGCCACTACGGTCAGTATTCATAATCAGATCTTATATTGACCGTATTTAAGACGGTCTTGAATGGCTGCGTTCAGCGGCCTCAACAATTGAGCGAGCGCTCGTTGCTATTATATTCTTCCAGATTTAAAATGCTGATTGGATAATCTAAAAGAATACACCAGAACAGTCTTAAAAAGTTACGAACCAATCAAAGAATTTTAAGATATTACTTAAGATGGTCTTGAAATAAGACTCGACTATGAATATCGAAATGCTTCGAAGCATTTAATTAACCAATTGGGAAAAAATTTTATTAATTGACTAATCAAAAAATTCTTTGAAGTATTTGTAGCGACATCTCGACCGCACCCTGTGAGATGTGATTTTTTTCAGTAGGGTAATATTAGATCTGTTATTGCTGCACTCTGAACCGGTGCAATAAGTTAAAGTGAAACAAATATATATTTGTTTCACTTCACTATGTATACCAGTTCAGAAAGTGCTTATTTACTTTTGGTTAATTCTTTTAATATTTACATTTGTGACCGACACATTTTACTTATTATATAAATTGCGCGCAATCTCTGATGATTAGTCATGTTTCATTCAAGTTATGATTAACATGTATTTAATAAGATTTTATGGGCTTCGCCCATATTGTTAGTTACCTTGCGTTTTGGAACAGCGTAGAGTTAACTCCGTATACTCGGAATCGAGTTTTAGCACATCAGACTTCTACTCAAGACACGGTATTGCAAAAACTCCCTAGTATCTCGTCAGTGTCGTAACTAAAAGTAAACGTAGGTCGTAGACATAATTTAACGCATCGTATCATATTGCGTCAAATTTTATAATCACAATTACTTTTTAGAGAGTGAGAGTTCCATATGGTTAACGGTAAGTGATAAATTATATTATATATTTATTTTTAAATATTTAATATTTTGAACATGAATTGTGAATGTATAATAAAATAGTTTTGAAATGATTAAGAAACATAACCTCATTAATTTATATGGTAATTGTCTCTTAGAATTGTGTCTTATTCACCGATTTTAATGAAATTAGGCTTATTCGACGCGTTTTTGTACAAAACGAAAGACAAAAAAGGTGTCGTTTTGCTCTGCGAACTGAGATATTAAGCGTTAAAATTCACGACTATTCAGATTAGGAAATCTCACAGAAACAAAATGCGATCTGTAATTGTACTGTTTCACATGAGTTTCGACTTTGTACACGAAGCAACTCTCACCCCCAACTCTCACCTTCCCTCCCCCCCTGCAAAGGAGGCATGACTTTTATAATTGTACTGTTGTTGTTGAGATTGTTGAGGTTAGAAAATCTGTCATGTAAACAGTGGAGTGTATGCTTATTGGTTCAGGGCGGCTACGCCGTCCCGAACAAAAAAAAATAACACATTCTATCCACTTGGAGCATAAGGCCGTCTAGAAGCGTCTTGCAGCGCAGACAATATCCGCTTGGAATATTTCTATCCCATGAAAACAGTGGAGTGTGAGAATAATCTTTTTAGAGCGGTCTTTTTGTCCATCTGCAATTTTTTAGGTCCCAAGCGGGTAGGATGTGTTACTTTTTTTTGTTCGGGGCGGCGTAGCTGAACCAATAAGCACTAGTCTATACACTCCACTGTCTATATGACAGATTTTTTAACTTCAACAACTACATTATTTATAGAAGTCGGGTGCCCCTTTGGGGGGGGGGGGGGATCGGAAGTGACAGTCGCTTCATGTAGAAAGTCGAAACCCATGTGAAACGGTATAATTATAATCTCATTTTGTCTCTGTGACAGATTTCCTAACCTGAATAATCGTAAAGTTTAACGCTTAATATTTCGGTTCGCGGGGCAGAGCGAATTTTTTTTGTCAGATTCTTTCGTTTCATATAAAAACGCATCGAATGAGCATCTAATTTCATCAAAATCAGTGAACAAGACACAACAATTCTAGACAATTACTATTTATGTATACAATCTTTTGTATGCATGAGAGGGACAGAAATGCCTGTCTGAAAACAATCAAGGCATATTCAAGAGCTTCTTTTTTTATGACTCAAACACCTAAAAACATAAACTTAAAACATAAGATGGCCATAAGATGGCGCAAACAAATGAACATTTTTGCTTATGTTAATGCCTTATGTTCTCAAATATGACTGATCACTTAGATTTGTTTAAATCTATTGCTTTCTTACGTTTTTAAAATGTGCCACTAATCTAAATATTTGTGCATCATAACTGATTATTTGAAAAATGAATAATGCTGTTTTCGGTTTATCGATCACATAATTTTTCCCTAAAAGAGCGAGCAGAAACATGAAATTTTTTTGTATATTATGTGTGTATACAAATACATACACACATCATAAAAATGTTTACTTTTCACGTTTCCACTCTAGAAAAAGTTATATGCCCATGTAGCTCAGAATGTTGAAACATTATCTGCATTGCATGGGATGATTGATGTCCAGTGCTGGGTTCAGATTCCCACCCGAGTGTTGTAAACAACTAAGATGAAATGATGTCTCAGGCATCTTAGTTGTTTATCAAATATTAAACAAGGATAACATAACACCCAGAGAGCATCTTGGAATCCACACATGTCCCAGGGAGTCAATTGTATATCTTGAAATAAGGTGCAAATTACAAATTGCAAATGAACAAATTCACTTATAGGTATTAATCAATTAAATGATGAATATTTGAATGAAATATAATTATGAATATTTGAGTCTGCTCACTTTTGTAATTTTTACCTCATTTCAAATTATATAATTAACTTTTAGGATATTGATCATATATTTTCCTTAGAGCGAAAATATAAAAAAACGAAAATTTTATATGCTACTCATTTACCAAAACAACGCACATAATTCAAAAATTGCCATTTTTTAAAATTATTTACATCAATAGAACAGCCCTTTAAAGATCTTTATCCTGATCGGCATATAACTGATTAAAACTTATCTCAAGAAAGCAATTATGTAATATATTGCATTATTGTATTTTTCAATTGCTTTGCTTTAATAGTTGTCAAAATGATACAGAATCGAAGTATACAAGGTGAAATCAAGAAATATATCTTATGTGACGTAAACATTTAAAATATCAATTGGACACTGCAAGATTACAGCAAATATAAAAAAAGTAAGCCAAATAGACAATTTTGTTTAATAATTTCATTAACATGAAATTTATTAATTTTTTATTATTTAATTAATTTTAATTATTTCCAATGCGTTAAAAATTAATATGAGATAATATAATAAATAATATTATAATATATATAATAAACAAAGTTGGGTAATACTAAGTTAAAAAGATAAAAGTTAAGTTAAAAAGTTAAAAAGTTAATTAATTTTAACTTAACTTAGTTACATTTTAGACTCTTAACTTTTTAACTTTATTTAGTTACATTTTATTCATTAAACTATTAATTTTTTATTTAATTCTTTGAAGTTAAGACTCAGACATAATACGCAGCAATAGCGATAACTTAAAATAAGATGAAAATTGTAAAAGTGAGCAAATTTACTAGGTGTTAATCAATAAAATTATAAAATATTGTAGAGAAGTAGTGAAGTTTTTTGTAATTTTTGTAATTTTCATCTCATTTCAAATTACACAATCGACCCCCAAATTTCAATCTGTCAGAAACCGTATGTATCTAACTTCTGATAGGTTGAAATCTATTATTTTTTATTACTATCACTATTCCTTCGTATTGTGCCTGAAGCTTTAGTTATATCACAGATCAGTTTCATAGTCGAATCTTATATACTAAACAGTATATATAAATAGAATATGTAAATAAAATATAAAATATAAAGTATTTTCTAAATGAAGTATATATTTGTTATTTCCGTTATTTGTAAGAGTAAATCCTGGAATCCATGAATTTAAAAAATAAAAATAAATAAATTTAATTTTTAACTTTTCAATTACTTTTTTTTATTAACTTAATTTTTAATTCAGTTAATTTCATTATAAATTAACTTGTATCTTAATTAAATTTTCAAGATTGTTAACTTTATTAGTTTAAAAAAAAGGTTAACTTATCCAATCCTGATAACAATAAAATTATATATGAGGGTCGTTTGAAAAGTTTTGAGCAACATGAAAATGGTATATTCAAATTTTGGTACCATTTTGGTACTAAAATCGTGTTTTGAAAGATGTCTGTGAAAATTGTAATCATTTTGGACGTTCAGTTGTTATTTGACAGTCATTTATGTCATTGATGTCAGTGTTTTTATTTGATGAAAATCTCTGATAGAAATCATTTTCATGTTGATACTTAAAACTTTTCAAATGGTCCTCGTATATATTAGTTGTAGTCCCGTTAAATTTTCCAAACAAAATTATATAATTATATGATTGTATAATATTGTATAATTATATATCTGTATTATATATAATTTTATTATGTATTATATATTATACATCAGTTTGGTATGTCATCTTATATTAATTTTTAATGCATTAAAAATGTTAATAAATTTATTAAACAAAATTATCCATTTGGCTTAATTTTTATATTTACCATAATCTTGCAGTATTCAACTAATATTTTAAATGTTTTCCGCGTCACACAAGATATATTTCATTTTGGATGCGTTCAGGGAGATGCTATTCGCGCTATTAGCTGTTTGCGGAATTGCAGATAGTACTAACAAACACAATGACGTCACTAACGGTAGCGTTTTACATCATAACACTATTAATGCTGTTCTTTCCGAGGTAGATATTAGTAGTGTTAGCGTTTGAAAGCTCCGTGAACTCTAGCGTAATGTTGGTAGTATTTCATAACCTCATCGAGGTTAGATTAATGTTCGAAGGATGTTGATGAATGTTGAGGGATGTCTGCCTCGACTTGAACGAACGTGCATTATGTGTCGCATTTCATTGATGGACCGCGATCAGATCCTGTTCACGCAGTACTTATAGTGTGATTTCTCGAAAGCATCATGATCAACACTTGTCTTTTAATTTAATTCTTTATTCATTCTTCCCGAATAGCGATTCGATTTTACTTTATATTTTATTAAACGATATTTGTATCCACGATACTTGTAGCCGTACAGAAGTTGATAATAGCGTACACAGTTCAGTAGTTAATGGCGAACAAGGCGCACAGAGAATGTACGAAAAGAAGCAATAATACAAGAAGAATATGCATAGTGATAGAAAGAACGCATCGCGCGCATACAACGTGTTGGTAAACCCCAAATTGATAAATTTTAACGGAGCTTGATAACAAGAAAATTTTTATATCCCTAACAAAGGGATTCTGTTCTCGAGTAGCACCAAACTTTTTTCTCTTTGGAATTTCATAAACGTATGTAATATGAATTTTTAATTTTATCATAGTAATCTCAATTTCAGTCTCTGCAATTAATGGCTTGCCATTAAGTCAGAGTGAACGTAATTTTTGTTTGTGTAAGTATCACCGATGTGAATCTGGCGCTTAACTTTATCAAAAATAAAAATTAATATCGTAGACCATTTGTATTTCGTTTGTACTGATCATTATTTCGTTTGTACCTCAAACAGTTAAACAAAAAGTGAAAATAAAAAATGGCCAGCGTGCAACTTTAAGATTTTTTAATTTCATTTATGCCATTCGAAAGAGAATCGTTTGTACCTCTCTTACTTTCGTTTTTATCTCAAAGTTCGGAGATACAGCGTGTTTCAGTTTTTGCGCAACCCCTGTATAGCAAACTTAGTCAATTTTCAAGATATCGAAATGGAACCAATGGCATTCGAAAGAGAATCGTTTGTACCCGTTTATACCTCTCCTACTTTCGTTTGTATCTCAAAGGATTCGGAGATGCACGTTTCAATTTTTGCGCAACCCTTATATAGCGAACTTAGCCAATTTTCAAGATATCGAAATGGGATCAACGGCATTCGAAAGAGAATCGTTTGTACCTCTCCTACTTTCGTTTGTATCTCAAAAGGTTCGAAGATATAGCGATTTTTAAATTTCGAAAATGCGTCAGAGGAAAAGTCGGTTATTTTTAAAGATATCGAAATGGAATCAATGGCGTTGTGTATTTGATTTTATTACAAATGTATAGAAGATCAAAGACATCTTGTTACTGGTGATTTTTGATTCCCAAGGCGGAAAGAAGTTACTATTGCGGTATAATACAGGTATTTCGTTGCAGATGCCTAAAATCCTAATTGGTCATATCGCTTCTTCTCGAATCGACAACAGGTGCTCAAGGATTGCTTCTTTTATCTGATTAATTTATTCAATGTAACTATTAATTTTTTTATCTAGTTTACATCGGTCACTCCAATCATAGAGATTGCAATTGAGATGCGTTCTGTTATTCACTACGAGAAAATTAAAAATTCACGTTATGTACACTCTACAAAAATCTAAAAATTTAAATTATTAGAGAGAAAGTTTCGGTGGTTGAGAACAGAATCCCCTACATTAACTTAATCCCGAATATTAAATCTCTCTAGTTAAACATTACTAATCTTACACTAAAGTCGTTCAGAGAGTTTATTAACGCTATCGCGCTATTGGCTTCACGAACAGCATTGGTAACGTTTGCATAGCGTGAATAGCACATTCTTCCCGAACACATTCTTTGTATACTTCGATTCCGTATCATTTTAACAACTTATAGATAGTGGATCGCACTCTGAAAATTTTTGCGTGTTCTGAAAAGCATCGAAAAAAATGTAACAACCTTAGAGAGCTTTCCAACAAACGACACTGTGCGACACGATGATTACTCCATCTCTGTTTAACATTTTGGCGAACAACAAGAATGCAACGATTCACTGTATCACACCGTATCATCTGTGTCTGTTGGAAAGCGTCCTTAGTATTCATGATTGCACAGTTTAAACAATAAGCGTCAGTATCTTTGATATTGAAGTTTGTGAAACACGTGATCTACCGTTACATTCTTGATTGAAAAAAGCACCAAATTTCAAAAAGTAGATATCATAAAATTAAAAAATATTAAAAGTAAAATATTAATACTAGAAATTAAAATGCCTATAATGGTCGAAGCTGAATTGCTTAAATAATTCTCAATCTTGAATTACTATTGAGAATACAAATAATTAGTTCGGTCCGTTTCCCTAAAGATTGCTCCAGCTGTTGTGAATAGTTCATAGTGACAGCTGATTTTGGACAGTCGTTTCAGAGAGGTTAAACATCTGCTAATAATATTCAGTTTATATCGCTTTGAGTTTCACACAAAAACCTTGATTTTTACCTGTATTTGAAATGTCGAATTTTGTGTTAACCAAGCAGCATTTGCGGGAGGTTTTGATTTTCTGCTTTAATCGGAAGAAAAGTGCGGCTGAAACCCATCGAATGCTTGTCGAAGTTTATGGTGATACTGCTCCAATTGATAAATCATGTAGGGAATGGTTTCGACGTTTCAAGGATAGAGATTTCAACGTTGAAAACAAGCCTCGCTCTGGACAGCCAAAAAAATTCAAAGACAAAGAATTAGAGGCATTCCTCGAAGAAGATTAGAGTCAAACGCAAGAGGAGTTTGCAGAATCATTGAGGATAACTCAACAAGCCGTTTCTGTACGATTGAGACCCATGGGAATGATTCAAAAACAAGAAAATTAGGTGCCTTATGAACTGAAACCGAGAGACATTGAAAGACAATTTTTCACTTGCAAACAACTGATTCAAAGACAACAGAGAAAAGGTTTTTTTGCATCGGATTGTGACTGGAGATGAGAAGTGGATATTCTACGACAACCCCAAGAAGAAAAAATATTACGTTAAGCCCGATCGTTGCCATCGACCTCAACATCAACACCACGGCCGAACATTCATGGTTCGAAGATCATGCTCTGTATCTGGTGGGACCAAAAGGGTCTTGTGAGCTGCTGAAACCTGGCGATTCCATTACGGGCGATCGGTATCGGCTACAATTGATTCGTTTGAGCCATGCATTGCGAGAAAAACGGTCGGAACACGAGCAAAAACATGATAAAGTTATTCTTCTTCATGACAACGCTCGACCTCATGTCGCTAAAGTCGTAAAAAAATATTTGGAAACGCTCAAATGGGATATTTTACCGCACCCGTCGTATTCTCCGGACATTGCTCCTTCTGATTACTGATTGTTTCAAAGGATACAGCAAGTCACCGGTTCACTTCTTTCGCAGAAATCGAAAATTGAATCGCCTCCAAAGACGAGTCATTTTTTCGAGATGGAATTCGAAAATTGCCTGAGAGATGGGAAAAAGTAGTAGGCAGCGATGGACAATACTTTAATTGATCTGTTCATTCATTTTGTTTTGAA
>Ga0157364_1000777_pt1 | contig 24158 bp, 19 predicted proteins | sample AttsexASBM2_FD_111476 | JGI IMG/M metagenome (GOLD analysis project Ga0157364, IMG submission 111476) | Fungus gardens microbial communities from leaf cutter ant in Ribeirão Preto, State of São Paulo, Brazil - Atta sexdens ASBM2 | ecosystem: Host-associated > Fungi > Mycelium > Unclassified ...
CGGATATCAGCAAGACTAAAGTTGTTGAGATCTGTCAGCTGTGCCGTCGCCTAGAAGACAAGAGATCAAGAATACACAGGACGGGCGGGACCGTTGGCTGGATGGAAGCGAGCCGTGCCGGGAGGATCACATCCGCGTGGAGAAATCGCGAGGCGGTGCCGCGCATTCTCCGGATATCCCGGAGCCCTGGGACGACGCTCGGCTGCACCAGCGAACTGCCTGCCGCATTGCCACGGAAGAACGGCGTATCCTATCCTTCTCCAGATTATCAAGAGGACAACGCGACGTTGGATTTGATTCTCTGACACGATCTCTGGACACGATATCAGGATTCGTCTCGATTATCTTATCCTCGAGACACGAGCAGACACGAGAGTCCAACGGAGGAACGCAGCGATAGAACACGCGCGCGCGATCCAGCCTCTCACCTCGATAGAGCTTAGAAAGTAGGCGAGTCGCCAGGCGCCGTCGCCATTGCAGCGGTCACGGATCCGTCAAAAAGGCTCACCGTGCGTATCCGTTTTCGCATGCGCGCGCTGCCCACCGATGAGATCTGGCCTGTTCTGGCCTTCCTCCTCGTATATACGCGACACACGCCCAATTTCTCGTCGACGATCGGCGATTCATCCGATCGCGACGACGACGATGCTGCTACCGCGGCAAACGGTCCGTTCCTCAGGCCCGACCTGTCCTCGTCGTCCCCGGTAATCCCGGTATTCTCATCGTCCGCGCACACCGCGCTCGCGAGAACGTGACGGAACGCGCCAGATGTATTTTGACGTTTCACGTTCAAACCATTCGCATCGCACACCACACTTGTCGTAACTCGTAACTCGCGCGGACTCGCACGATCTAATCCCGGTGGAGAAAGTCACGATTCGGAGCGCGAGTGACTCGCACTCGGACGCGCCTCTCGATTCTTGTCTGTCTTGTCGTCAGTTCTTGTCGTCGCCACGACACGCCTAACCTCTGGCGGATTCTTGGAACGACTCATTCACGAAGTAGCGCCTGTAGTGCTCGTTCGGTAAAGAATTCCTTCGTTTATTTTGAAAAAAAGTTATGTGTAGCTATATATTATCCTAAGTAGAATAACAAGTCACGATAACGTTAAAATGATATTAAAATGAATTGGAAATGATTGAAAAATGACTTTTAATAATCATTTTGAAGTCATTTTGACATCATTTTGATATCATGATTTGTTGTTTTGCTTGAGAATTAATAATTACATAGAAACATATCGAGTCAAGAGAAAATCAAAATGACTTTATTTTGACATTATGAAAGTGACATTATCAAAATATTAATTTTTTTTATTAGAAAATTTAACATTAAGAATCAAAAAGAAGTCATTTTGATTTTTGCTGGAATTATGTTTATTTTGAATGTTTAATTTATACAAGTCTCGTAAGTTTTTGTCAAGCGCTTTTGTGTAGATAAAGTGGAGTAAACTGAGTCGAAAAGTTCTTTACTATTTTGCAATTTTCGCAATAATTAAGAAGATATTAATTATTAAAAATTGCCTAATATTGATTTTCAATAATTTTTTACCCAAATACTATCAACTTTACAGAAAAACTGCTAGAGACAAAAATCATTTATTTTCTTCTCATAGAATTCTAAGAATTTTTTCAGAATTTTTAATCAACTTTTAAGTAATGCATTTTCTTATTTTTATCAATATTTTATTGAAAAAATATGATATTAAAAAATTTGAAAAAATTCTGAAACAATCCTCAAAACTTTATGAGAAGAAAACAAACATTTTTTGTCTCTCGCTGTTTTTTTTGTAAAGTTGGTAGTATTTGAGTAAAAAATTATTGAAAACCAATATTTAGCGATTTTAATAATTAATATCTCGTTAATCATTGCGAAAATTGCAAAATGATAGAGGACTTTTCGACTCAGTTTAGTTCGCTTTTCACATAAAAGTGCTTGGCAAAAACTTACGGGACACCCTGTATAACGTCCCTTTGATTTTCTTGTAATTTTGTAAATTTTTGAGCGACGATTTTCCTTTTCGGAATATATAATATTTATACCAGTCGAGCACATGCAAATGTAATTAATTAAGAACTTCTGGCAAAACACAACAACAGTAATATTACATCAATTAATATTCCCCACTCAACAATATAAATATAATATATGTTGTACATAACAGTTACATAATTGTCAGGAAATTATAATACTGACATAAATTAATGTTATATTACTGTTTATGCTCTGCAGGTTGGTGTTTATTTCAACTTTGACAATCGCTTATATTTTCTATAACAATTATATAACTTTTTAATATTTCTAAGCTCAATCCGCCTCCGTTTATATTCCGTAAGTAGAATTCTGATCTAGAAAAAGAAAGAGGGAGGAAACGCATTATTATCGCCAGTTGAAATGGAATAATTGGAGTTAAATTTCTGATAAGGATGTCTCATATTACTCTCATATTACTCTATCTCTTCTCATGCACATATCATTTGATATATTTGCTTACTTCTCGGTACTAACTTTACTAACAACATCCCGATCAAGCCAGAAAAATACAGCTACAATCGGTTACAATCACCGTAAAATGATCGCCTGTGCTTATTATTGGGTGGTGCAAGAAAAGATGGTCCTTGACGTCGACACCGAAATGTTGCGATCGATAAGAACTACATCATTATTTTACCAAAGCGCGACAATCTGTTATTTTATCTCTGTATTAATTTTTCTTCATCGAAATTTAAATCTTTATCGTCGCCGACGTGAGGACTATGGGGATGCTTCTTTATGCCACCCTATATATAAATTATATACAATGAACACGATAGTGATATACATATCAGTGATTTACATATCCTTGCCATTCACTATTTTCTATGATATTCGTTGCTCGCAATTTTATCTATGGATTCGAGCTAGGATTTGTTTCTCGAATAAACTTCAACATCCGATTTATCATTTAATTATCGTCTCGACATTCTACTTTATTTCAAAAAGAAAACATCGACAAAATGTATTTAACAACGGTTACAGTCGTTCTCGTTAAACAAGAGGCGCGATTGCTCTCGCCATCGTTCTGTACAATATATGTCTTGCAACGTCTCTGTTTAAAAGACGCATCTAGTTAATCGATCTGACGAATTGCGAAAAAGTACACGAATTCAATATTCATTGTCACGTCGACCTATTGGAATATATAACATTTCGGTCTCGATAAAAGAATAGGAAATAATTCGACCGCTGCAAATTCATATGTAATTCATTATAATCGAAAATAATTGAGAAAATTTGATTTACTTAATTATTCAAGTTAAAAAAGGAACCAAGATTTATTTCCTTTCCTTTTTATTGATTTTACGAACGTAATAAGCGCATAAATTACATAATATCGCATGTTTGTTAAAAAAAGAAATTTTAATCATAAAAAGTTTCTTGAAGAGAAAAGTAAATAAAATTTTTTAAATAATGTATTTAAAAATTTTGAATGTCTTCGTGAAAAAACTTTGGTGTTCTCTCGAATAAACATGAAGGAATTTGATTAAAATCGTTTGCAGAACTCGTTCCTCTAAAAAAAAAAAAAAGTAGGTTAAGACAAAATAAATATTAAATTAGATACAAAGTGACTATCGAAATGTTTCTCTTTTCTAATCGAAATTATATGTGCAATTATTAGCTTTTTGATTGCTATATACGTATATATGATTATCCAATTTCTCTGCTAGAAAATAACAATTAAAAATAATCTCTCTTTATACGTACAGCGACTTTTTTATATACCGCATTATCCTACAAAGTTAATTTATATTTTGAGGAGTGAAAGCTGCCTTCCTCTTATTCAGTAAGAAAGACGCAAACGATAACGAAGGTTCTCTTACTTTCAACATTTTAATCACGCGAAATTTGATTTGAAATTTAATTTAAAATTAAAATGTTTACCAAATATTGAATGTAGAAAAATAACGTGGATTTCATCTTTTGCGAATATAAAACAATAGAGAATTATAATTCTATAAACAATTCTACAAAGAAGATTTTTAATGTTGCAATGTTTACAAATCACTAGTATTAAATATCAGTATTAAATATTAAATTGATATTTAAATTATTTGTAATATTAATATTATAAAAAGATAATATATTAATAATGCATTAATTTATTTCATAAAAGTTTATGTATACATATAAGCAATTTTTTCTTCATTCTAGATTTCATCTCTGATATATTTGACTTGTAATAAAAAAATCACTATACAGAAAGAGAAGGATTCTGTTTGTAGATATACTATATTTTATTTTCCTTGTGAAGTAGGATAATCTTAATTGTTTCATAAAGAAAAAAACAGAAAGAATTGACAAGTCGTACATCACGAGTAAACCATAAATAAAATATTCGCTGGTGAAAGATCAGAGATCTCTCAATCATTTGCGTAATTCTTCCGCGCGATTTATGTGAAGCATCTTTAGAAAAATAAAGGAAAACGCGAATTGTCACGTTTGTTTGCTTTAAAATGGGCATTAACCTTGCGGCTAGTTAGTAAATAACGCACGATTATATTTTCTCGCACGACGTATTAATAGAATCGATTAAATCTATGACGTGTCTACTATCCAGAAATAGTTATTTTGTAATAATAATAATTACTCTTTTTTATAGTCTATCAAAATATTCATCACAGTGCTACGGACACAAAGATTGTGTTCTGGTTTATGTATATATACATATATATGTGTAAATAATCATTTTTTTTACTCCCGGGAAAAACCGACGAGTTCCGGTCGCTCGCGTTCATTTTCGCGTTTCGAATCGCAAGAAAAAAAAAACAAATCACAATCATACAAATCACAAAAATCACATTTCGTTTTCCGGGAAAAGAATTTTGATTTCTTTCTCTCTTGGATTTTTCTTTTCTCCTTGTTAGAAATTACAATGATTCGTTGTAGAATCATGAAATAACGCATGAATAACTTTGTACTTTCATTGCACATATCATTCAATCACAACACGTTTTGATATTTCTCGATTTTATCTTCCATTTGAAACACGAGACCGAATTCGTCGACGTTTTTCCACGCTCATATCACTTTTTTTTCGTTTAAACGTAGAGTGCTACACACAATGGCAGTATATATATATATATATATATATATATATATATATATATATATATATAATCCTGCTTAAAAACTCTTACTCAACTTACTCTCTACGCGTGACTATATTTACAGCAATAAGTTGAGAAAAATGGCCTCTCAACGAGATCGTCCAGCTTGCGATAAACTCCATAAATGAAATGGTAGCAATAATTACAATAGATGTATAGGACAAAGAAAGTAACTCGAATTCCTAATGCGAGTTTCAAGTCGATTGATTTTTCATTTTCATGATTATTGGATACTAGATCGAAAGTAGAAAGACTAACCAATTTAATTTAATAGAATTTTTGAATTATATAAATATAGTATATATATATATATATATATATATATATATATATATATATATTTCGCTATTATATAATACAGAAACGAATTTAAAACGAAAAATTGCATGAACTTATCCTATTGTATTTATATGCAGCATTCTACTGCAAGCACAAATCACGGATCGAAATGAGACCAGGAGTGTAATCGCAATATTCTAGTCAATTTTACAAACCGTATCGAAACTGTCAATACGCAAAAGTTAATTCTATATCGAGCAAACGGCCCGAACTAATAATTTTATAAAAAAGAAAAAAAAAAGAAATATATTGCGAATATAAATAATTCCAACATGAGCGGTTAAATTCATTCGTAATCTTTCGAATTTTTCTCATATTCTCGCGCTTTTTCGATTTTCAATCTCTCTTAACCCTTTGCAATCTAAAATAATTTATAAAAGAAATAATGTTCCGTAATAATTTTGAGAGCTACATTTTTATCATCGCAATATTATTATAATATTGATTAACACATAATAACTTATATCCACAGGAGATACATAAGTTATTATATCAGTTATCAAGTCAGAGAAATTAATTATAATAAATTACAACATATTCAGATTATTTTTCCCATTAGTTAAAAAAAAAATTGTATTTATCTATATCGCAAAGGGTTAAAAGAACAAAAATTGATTTTTAATTTGATCTTATTCGATCGTTTGTCGATCACAATTCGACTTGAAAGGGACTGGGCGGGCGGAACGATTGGCAGCAGCCCCATGGAAAATACCACGTGGCTCAGCACCTTGGCGAAAATTTTGGATTTGTAGGACCATGGATGTAACTCCTGAGTTCTTTCGGCGGTTCCGAGCCCAAGTCCGACGCCGTGTCCACATCCGACTTCCGACAGATGATCATACGTATGTCCGTATGCAGATAAATTCGACCTGATTTGCTGGACATAAATCTAGAAGAAAAATTTTTTTGCGTCTGTTATTTCTCCCAGTCTATTTCTAGCACCAAAAGACCACAAAATGTTTCTTAAACATATATCAATTTTTTTAATTCTTTAAAATTTGTAATTGCCGTTTTACGTAACCTATAATTTATACATCGGCCTGCAATGATCTGATTGCTTGTATAATTTATTTTTAAAATTATTTAAATATACAAATGAAACATACCTAAGGTGAACGAGGTAGCGTAGTGTTTTGTCCCGCAGTGTTCTTTGACGTAAAAAAGTATGAGATCGCGGCGGCATATCGGAAAGATCGTACAATACTACGAACATCTTAACGACTGTACCCAATGGATTCAGAAGAGTCACTTGAATGGTGCCACTTCTTGGTACCTGATAACCCTTTTTCTCAAGATTAATATGAGCCTGTAAAATAATTACATGAATCATTATGAATATGAAAGAAAGATGGAAATCTATAATATCTCTTTATTGAATAATTATTCAGCCATTGGTAATTTGTATCGGTGAATTATTCAAGATACATATTGCAATCGATTGTTTGAAAAAATACGTACAAGGTATGGTGTGGAGACTTTATCGTTGTCACCGAGTGTATAGAAAAACACAGTGACTGGAAGTTTCTGGTGTTTCGGGCAGAAGGAACCACTGGCCCCGAGTTCCGCTGTGAAACCGTGAACCGTGGATACCGGTTCGAGTCTACCGTTCAACGCCGATTCCTCGAAGCTGCCTAGAAGAGCATGACTCTGTGGCCGGTGACGAGAGCTAGACCGTCTTTTGGGTGTCTCTTCGCCTTCACCAGCGATTTCTGCGTCGCGATCAGTTTCTTCCAGCGAGACTGCACCCGGACTCGGCGGTGTATTTAATTCAAACAACGCGCTAAAAACGTGAAATATCACTTTAGAGAAAAAAATTGTACCGATATCAACTTCAGAGGGTTTCAGTAAAAAGTATTGCACCCTAATCTTGGATATTTTCAATTACAATTACTTTCCATTTTATATATTATTATTACTAATGTAACCAGACAAAAAATTTTTAAAAAGAAAATTATTGCACAAATAATTTTCCTAAATTAAATTCATAATTTTATAATATTATAAATTATAATGCTATTCATTCATGCCGCTTAACCATATCGTTTTTCGACTACGTACTTTCTTTTAGAGGAGACGGAATTCAAACTGCTGTCGTAATCGAAACAACAGCTGCCTCTTCTCAACGGCGCTGGACTAGAGGTCAACGGCAAGCCAGTCCTGCTATGGAATACCATCGATGCCGCGTTTTCCAAGGATCTGCGGAATCTCTCCTGTTCGAGTGCAGACGGCACGTTCTTATCGACAGCCTCGTCGTCTCCTATCTCCGCGATATTATCATTGTAATTGTTGCTTCGTAGCTTGGAAGACGAATATCCGCTCTGCGGAATAGTTGGAGTTATCAAATTACTCTTCTGAAGAGCAGCTATGTCCTTTGTAATCTCGTTCTGCTCTTTATTTTTAAAAGATTCTTCGAGTAGCCGCCTGTCGCAATGATTCTGTTGGTTGTTTAGGCCCTCGGAATCGCATTCGCGATCATTATTATTTGTACTATGTATATTGCGTGGCTTTTGATGTGCGTCTTTTGTACTGAATATCGCAGCATCCTCTTTCTCCTCGGTAGTCTCCGGAAAATTAGTGAAATCGATTCGCCGTTTTGTTTTGTTGTACCTTGCACTATGTAGATTCGGTTGTTCGTTGTTATAGCGAAATGATGTCGTAGTAAAGCGTTGCTTCAGCGTCGAATTCGGCGAGGTCTCCGATGAGGAACTCTCGTCCACTATCAAAGGAATTGTTTTATCCACTGTGTCTTTCTTGAATATCTGCCGAAACCGATGGAATCTTTTCAGCGGCAACGATTTCTCGTCATTGGACGAAATGGTTCTATGGTCCTGATCAAGCTTTTCAATGCTCGAAAAGTGAGAATCGTCGTCACTACTGTCATCGTCAATATTAGTCGTCGACCTCGGTCTGGTCCCGTTTGATGAAATATCTGACAGCTCCTTTCGGTCCTTACTGGTTCGCAGAATGGCTCCGAGCAACACGTCAGCTTTAGTGGAAACATTTCGTAAACGATTCACATCCTCGTTCGTATGTATTTTCGCTTTCGAATCCTCATTTAATTTGTTGGTACCTTCGGCAAGTTTTGAGTGTGCAGATTGATAAACATTTTTATCGTAATAGACTCGGTCTAGAGGGCTTGAATGCTCTTTTGGTACCTGATGATTTATCTTTTTACACAACTCACGGCTGCAATCCTCGCAAGATTTAAGTGTACAAACTGGAACTGTTCCAGGATTTATCGAATTACTGTGAACTATCCCTTCTTCCCAACATTTTGTTGTAATTTTCTCTGTCACATCATCATTGATCCTTTCAGATCGCTCTCCGCGTTTTCTCACATTCTTAACAGTAGCTCTTCTACGTCCCGATGGTGTTCTCGCTCGCAATACAGCTAACACTTCATCGACCTCCCGTTGACTCAATTCGAGATTGCAATTCTTGAACTTGATCTCGTTTGTACCTTGCTGCCCGATTGAATGTTCCGACTTACTTTCATTCTTCATTTTGTTGTTATCAACATAGTTCTTCGTTGCCGCAACACCCAAGACTCTTCCAGGTACTTTGCTGAACCAATCCAGAAATCCTCCTTCTTCTTTTTTTTCTTTCTCGTCTGACACCGATAGTTTCCACATTAATTGATTTAAGTCTGGCTTTCCAGTTTTTCTCTGATTACTCTTAATGATATTTTCTTCTTTATTAATCTCTAATGCATCTTGACCGGCCGATACTTGCGCCTCCTCGATAATTTTATTTTTTGGATAACTTTGATGTACGATGCAAGCGGAATTATCTAATGTTTTTTGCATCCATTTATGCGTCGAAGGTCCCGGATTTGATTCATGGAAGGGATTGGGTTGAGCGTAGGGTTTGATTACAGCATGATTGGATGTAACAGCTGGCGGTTTGTAATTTTTTTCGGAATCATTAAAACGAGTCTCTTTCGCACTGCGAAAACTTTGGAACTTACTATTCATATTGCTATTCTGCCAAGAGGAGACGAAGGACCAACTCGTGGGAGCGAAAGGACTAAGATTGTGTAATATCCCACTACTCTTTGTCGCGGATATGATATCCGAAGAGCTACTGGGCCCTCTTCCAAGATTAGAGTTCTTAACGGAATTGTTATAGCCTTCTTCGATCCGATCAGTGTTCTTTGAATTGGCAATCTCTGAAACTTCTGTCATTGTATGCTTGTAATATTTCCCCAAATCATGTTCAAGATCCTCGATCTTTAGATGTACTTTGAAGCAACGTTCGAGATCCGAGTTTCGATTATTGTGAGTTTTCACCTCATTCTTATTTTCTACTTCTCTATTCTGGAGAATCCTCATGATGTTACGGTTGTTTATTAACTCGGCAGAATTCCTCAATAAGTTCGAGCTGGTGTTGTCCTTTACCTCCTGCACATATTCTTGAACGGACGGTAACGGTGCTGGTTGCGAGTTCACACAAGGACTCTCCGCCGGACCACAAGGAAGCGATCGACGACGCTTTCGTTCGCCATTAGATCTAATAGTAGGCGATAGAGGGGATACGTCCTCTTCTTCACAACGACAGTCATGCTTGCCAGACTTGTTACAAGTGGTTTGTAGTCTGTCGTCCACTAGAACTATTAAAAAAAAGTGACTTATATTTAATTTTTGTTCGAATAAATATTGTTAAGACAATTATGAATTTCCACACATCAATATATTTATAGTTTATTACCAGGTAAGACGAGACCCTCTGGATTTTGCGCGCTGCCAGATCCTATCGGGACACTCTTGGTGGGCGTTAACGCCCTCGCGATATCCTCTTCGTCTTTTTCTTTTTTCGGGTGTAACGAACACGTGAGTATGGGTACCTCTTCCATCCGCGGCAGTGCCCACATAGTCACCTAAAACAAAAATATGATGCCAATTATTACATTGATTTTAATCTTATCGATTTGTATTGTATTATATATAACATAATCTTTGTAACATAATCTTATAATGTTACGTACCTTGATGGAATTTCCATCACCATTACCAGCCAAAGGAAAGGTATGCTCCACTGACGTTTCTCGAAATTTACTGAGATTATCCTCATTGTGCGATACGATCCGTGTGGCTATGTAGCTCGGCTCCGCACCGTTGCTGCGCGACCACCACGCTGCAACCTGGCTGAAGTGTAATCGTGAACGCACTGCTTGGTATAATCCTTGAAAATTCATTGGTTCCTGACTCCTAAAAGCAACCGGATATATGATATTTAAAAAATACTTTTAATAAATTTAGAAATATTACTAGAGCTTAAAGACTTGAAAAATCAAATTGAAGAAATAAAGATAATTCAATGAATAAATATTATTACGTTAAAAATGATCTGATATCAAAATTAAAATATTCCGTCGTCCTCAACATGTATAACTTTTTAGATTCATATTTAGGCTGATCAGTTGACACTACTATTTATAATTCATACTTGTCTTTATTTCTTCAATTTTCTTTTGTAATTATTTATTTTGCAGCACAAAATGAAATAAAGCGCGACTTACTTGCTCGGGACAACGCAGATACACCAGTACTCCAGTAACATTTCCGAAGCGCATTTTTGCCATGGTGAAATGGATAAGGACGGCACGGGATATACAGGATATTTGCAAGTGGACTTTGCCAAACCACACGGACAATCGCTGCACAAAAGCACCTCCACGCACAGGTACGATCCAGTAGCGAGGCGTTCCGTGATCTCCTGAATTAGTACTCGATATCGATTGCACTTGAAAAATTAAAGAAAAAAATGTAGACAAAAAAGTTTTTATAAGAAATAAAAAGATAAATCGTCTTTATTGTGTATTATAGTCGATCATGTCTGTACTTTCTGAAAATATATTTTAACGTAATAAAATAAGTAATAAATATACAGTTTTTTTCGAAAATAATTTCCAAATTTTTTCTGATAAAGAAAGTTTTACAATTTGTATCTTTGCATTTATAATTTGTTCATTTTTTTATAGGTCTTAATTTTTAAAACTATTATACGTTAACGATTATTTTTATTATTTAATCATTAAAAAGCATTAAGAAGTTTGCAACAAATACATATGTTATTTTCCTTTGTATAGCATTTGAATATTTTTAACAGTAAAAATTACAATTGTTCCATTTAATTGGTAAACGAACGAATTTCTTCGACGGCTTTTATATTTCTCTGGCAAAGCTGCACTAAGTAGGTCGCCTAGGAACAACGGAGAGTAACGGGGACACCATATGTTACGTACCAGATAGTTGTTCTCCTCGCACACGTGGTCGTTTGGAAGCGCCTGCATAGGCGGTGCGCAGTGTGGGCCCTCTTTGTAGCCACGCGGAGGGCCCTGGATTCTCCCTTCGCACACAAGGACTCCAAGGGCTCGAAACACACTAAGAATACCACCCCGACCGCCAGCCCCATTCGGGCTGGAGGTGCCTCCTCCCGTCACCGCACCTAGGCAGTGCATGCCTGTAACGTAAGAAGCACCGATGTTGATTGTTAATCCGTGAAAGAAAGTCTCTATAAGTTTTTCAATAGATACCCATACAGCACAGAATATCGCTACAACATGTAACGTTGCTGTAATGTTGCTGCAATGTTGCAGCAGTGTTGCTGCAATGTTGCAGCAGTGTTGCTGCAACTTTTGTGCAACTTAATTTGTGCTGTAGGGGTATTGAATGCAATAAATTGAAAAAATAATAAAAAAAGGAATTTGAGAGATTAAAAATACACACAAATTTAATAAAAGTACAGATTAGGAATTTAGCGGTAAAAGAATATAACATTTGTTACAAAATACAATATATTGTATTTTTTTTGAAAGTATTGGAGTCATCTATATATTGCCACTTGCAACCAATTTCTTCACTGTTTTCTCCCAATTAGGCTGAGTTAATTAAATCTCCTTTTTCTATCTGTACTATTCAAGAATAGCCTTTGTTCAAGCAGAATTTTAATTCGAACGTAGATGAATGAAGTATCCAAAATAAAAATTAAGCAATTTACACACTAAAAAAAATATAGTCAATTTTAATAAATATTTAGTTGAATATTGCTAAATATTTATTATAATAAAAATATAAAGATATATTTATTTGATACAAGTAATGTTAATTTGATTTAACAATCTTTTATTTTACTGAACAAATATTTATTTAAATAAATATTTAGTAATTTATTTATTTTGTAAATAAATATTTAGTTGGCAGTATTAAACTAAATATTTATTAAAATTGACTATATTTTTTTCTCAGTGCAGAAAAAGATGACAATTCCTCTGACAAAAAATCCATTTCAGGTTGCACAAAAGAACTAACTAAAGGAATAGAAAATCGAGTGATAAAAGTTACTCTTATTATAGTATTTATGTAACATTTGAAGAGAGGAGTATCATCCCGATGTTCATCAATATATTGAGATCATTTGTAATCAAAATGCGAAAAAAAGGAAAATGATAAATTGAAATGTCAAATAAGTGTGCCAGTAAAGTGTGAGCGACAATAAAAAATGGCACTCTTACAAAATGGAGTATAAGCACAACAACCTCTATCGAATTTCCAAATGATCTTGGAAGCTTATCGCCGAGCGATCGAGATCGCTTTCCGATCTCGAAGCACGCGTCGTGCGGGCCAATGTGCTCGAGACGGCTCGTAGGAGCCTTCTGGATTTTTGTCGTCCCTTTAAATTTGTTGTTGTGTCACGTCCGCAGGACTGGTTATAGCCACACTGCGCGTAGTGCACGTGATGAAAGAAAACAAGGTGCAGTTCGCGGCCTGCCACAGCGGGTTACAGGTTTCCTGAATGGTTAGTACAATACTAGTAGGGCCAATGCGACTCGCATATCGCCGATTCACGAGTTTTGCTAACGATCGAGTGTAGACGTTTAACGCCTTTTTAAGCGACACGTTAAATTACAGGAATAAAAACTACAAACTCAATGAGTTCGAATGCTGGCATATACGAAAAAACGAGATGAGTTGTTGTTATTCTAAATCCATCTCTTTATTTTACGAGATTGGTAACTAAAGTAAAAAGAAATAATACTGATTTCGATAATGTAACACGCTATTAAATGGACAGAAATCTTTTAATTTATGAGATAACGTAGTTGCATAAATTACGAGTCGAACGACTCGTAGACGTCTCTTTAAGTAGTAGTGTCCTAAATATCACTATCTCGGTTTCGATTCATTATCGCAATAAGTGACGATTAAGTAGTCAAGTTCATCAATAATTAATTATCAATTAATGTTTTCACATCGTTTTCTATCGACAAGTAAGATAAGATATATTTCGTTGCAATAATATTTGGGAAAATGTATTAACATACAATCAGATTTCATGTTTAGAAAAAAGTACAATGAGAAAAGAACAAAAAAGCATGAGAACGGAATAATTCTCCCTCCCCTTCCCCCCTCGAATTAATCTCTAGCTACGTCCCTGCGCAGTTAGCGCGTACACGAGAAATTGTTAACTGAAGCGACAGAAGCCGCCTTCGATTTTCGACGAGCCGTACGTTGTCGGGGAGGCGGACGAAAGGCGATGTCTCGAGCGGGTGAAAGAAAATTATTCAGCGTATCGTGAATGCACGCGATCGAACGGGTCGCGAGAGCGCTTAACGTCACGTTACATAAACGGAAAGCTAACACACGAGCGGAAACTCGAGGTCTCTTAATATCCACTCTCGCTGCCCACGTTACGTCAGCGAAACACCAGCCAGTCGCTTGTCGTCCGGTTGTCTCGCCGTGATTTTTCGTCTTTTCAGTCTTATCGAATGAAAGATGACACATGTGGAACGTGTATCCCAACTACACACTATAAAGTTCCCCACGAATAATCGAAAAGCTCACCTGGGAATTCGCTTGGAAACGAAATCCGAATATTTACATTTATTTCACAATTGGGAGAAAACTTTAATTTGTTGATATATCACTCTCTAAATTTTTTGAAGTGGAATCGTTCTATAAAGAGTGAAAATTAAGTCTTGCAAAAAGAGTGAGATTTCACTCTTCAAAATGAGGTTCAATCTAATCCAAGAACAATAAGTCACGATAACATTATTAATAACATTGTTAAAATGACATTAAAATGAATCAGAAATGATTGAAAAATTACTTTTAGTGATCATTTTGGAATCATTTTGACATCATTTTGATATAATGACTTGTTGTTCTGCTTGGGTAAAGTTTTAGAGAGCATGTTGTACGTATTTAACGTTTGCGCAATGCAATAATGAATATGAATATCGATGAGGCAGGTCGTATTAGTATAAATATGGTGAATAAAAATAATTTCGCTATCTCATTAATTTGCAAAAAGGCTTATCTCGGGAGTTAATGGTGAACAATGGACAGACGTGGGCGACATGACATCCACATCCGTTCCTGAGGACGGAGGAGGGAGACTTGATGGAGTAGGAGGGGGAACGACGGCGTGTATCGATGGCGGCGTCAGCTGAGCGCACCGCTCACAGCTGGGCGCGAGCGACGCTGTCGCCGAACAGCTGATCGCATCGTCGCGCTGTCAGAACATGGCGAGCCAGCGCGTATTGCGGATCGCCACGGCTACGACAAGCACATCCCGTCCATTTTCAGCTCGCGCTGATCACGGGCCCATGCGATCTCAGGGCCGTACGGGCGACGAGGATACGTTTCACGCCAGTCGAGGAATTAATATACATCCACAGATGCTACGAGTTCAACCTCGTTTATGAGTCAGAAGTCTATATGAATCATTCGCGAGTTAGGTCTTACTTCTGATTTAGGAAGCCTATGTAAATCTTCTCCGAAGACGATTATTCAGCTATGAGAAATGGAACTATGAGAAATGGAGGCTTGCCTTATGATACTTCGACTAAATTCCCCTTCTTCGAATTGGGATACAACTATTAGATGCAGACATGACTAGAAAAAAAAATGTAAAGGAAGGATACAAAAACATTATAAATGTAAGATTAATTCTTAAGATACATCTGTTGATCGTGTTCTTATTTAAATTGAAACTAATTTTCTCCGTGTTTCTCAGAGGTAGGGATTATCCTTTGAACTATTACCTATTTTGAACGTGTAAGCGATGTTCACGCTTGCAGATGCGACTAACGAAGGCGTTAAAGGTTCTCTCGGCTTTATACGAAGACACGTCATACATAATCATCCTGTTATCTTCATTTATTTCTCCCTGGTCTGCCTGAATGAATAAAGGGTAAAATACAAAGTTTGAAAAAAAATAGAAAACACGACAAAGAGATTTTTGTTGCAAATACGTTACGACGTGTATACGAAATTCCTTTCCGATTATTTGCTCGCAAAATTTATATTAATTTAATTTTTTCTTTCGATAGAAAAGAAACCAAGTGTGTTAGGTTTTGCTTGAAGTAACACGCGGCGTCTACGTCGATCTTGTCCGTTCTTCGACTGGCAAAGGAACGCTTTCAAGACTGCCCAGAAATAAACTCGCTCTTCCGGTAGGTTTGTCGGCATTTACGATGGCGAAACACAGCACTATCGACAAGAATATCGTGCGTATTCGCGGCGCCCACATTTAACCCTTGAAGATATAAAAAAAACTTTGTCATTATCGCGTTTCCTAAGTTTTGATCTTCGATATCATATTACAAGAGGAGAACGTTGAAAAATTTTTCAAACAGTTTCAACAAAATTTTTCAGATCAAATATTTGGATTTGTAATGACTCGTGATATTTTCAAGATCAAATGTTTTTATGAAGTAATACGCGAAAGAAGATCTCCATGTAAGAAAAATGTATTAATCGCCGTTGGCTTGACCTTTAGCTTTAATATCTACGCATGCGGTAGTCAATTAATCGTATTTGTTCACAGCTGCGTTCTACAGCCAGTTTCCTGCTACGGAATTCAAGTAAAATCGATGTCTTTCAGCTAGGTCACCTAAAAAAAAATCCAGAGCGCCTATCTACCGGGCGTTCTGCATTTTACGAGCACACGAGAGCTCGAAACTAGGTCGACTGGCCCAAGTAAGGGAGCATAGTTTCCGGACGAATCTATGTCTCGATTGTCAGAAAGACAAATCTTCAGTGATACTAATAATTCAGTGATGATAGTAATTTTTCTTGAAACCTGCAAGGTTTTAGAATTCCAAATGAAATTTCCAATTCTCTTGAGGATTACTGAGGATAATGTTATTATCGCACGAAAACTGAGACGATTGTAAAAATTGAATAAAATACAAACTCGTTTGCGAAAGATCTAAAATATTCAGAAATATTCAGGCCAATATAAGATTACAAAATGGAGATTCATATTGGCTCGAGTAGCTTTATTTAGTAAAAAATTACAGCGATATACGGCATCCATAATATAAATACATAAGTATGTAAGTGACGTGTTGAATTTGAACGCGAAATTTGAAGTAGACATTGTTGATTTCGACTGTTTAGCAATGCAGTGACTTAATAAAAACAAAACACTAGTGCACTGGTGAAAGCGAGTTTCAATGGTTCGGGGGAGAGAAAGGAATCATTGATCTGATTTCTTTCGTAAGAGCAGCTAGATGGTATATTTATAAGACAATTCACCTTCCGTGAAACATTGCTTTTTATACAAAATCAGCTGTATTGAACATAAATTTTACATTAACGAGTAGATACACAACAAGAAGATACATAGATTTTATTCTGCATTTACTTCTATCTTAAGCTTTACGTCACGTATACTAAAAAGATTAAACATTCCTTCTTTATGTTTCAGTTCTACTATCTTTCCTAATTAAGCTCGCGGATGTGGAGAACATCTTCGGCTTCAAATAAAGGTTTCTGCCTGTGAAGGCAGGGCAAATCGAGACCGGGGAAGGTAACGAGGTCAACTGGTGGGAAGCAGTGGGTGCAGATCTAGGTTACCTGTATATTATGCAACCAACACTACTATAATTTCATGATTGCGCATGGTAACACATGCCTACGTGCGCAGAGTGCGCAGCACGACTACGAAAGTAATTGTATGCATTTCGATGATGCGACGATTATATTATATATTTGACAACAGAAATATTCACGTCGTCTTAAATCAACCTTTTGCAAAAAGCTCTCCGGCGATCTCTTACTATTTATCGGAGTCATGAAATGTACTACTTATCGGAGTCATGAAATGTATTGCAGAATTACAAAGGAGAACGGTAATGATCTACAGTTGAATTATCTAATCTGCAAAGTCCTAGAATTGATCGATGTTCTCTCGACAGCGTCGATTCGATTGCTCCTTAGTAACACGCCAGAAGCGAACAATCGTATCTCTTCAATATTTCACATTGCACAGCATCTCTTTCTCTCTTTACACAGTTAAATGTTATACTTGAAATCTATCAACGTTCTTCTTGTAATTTCACTTGTCAGGCAAAGACTTCCGCATTTGCACTCGGCACAATTATTCGACAATTACAAATGCTCCGATATGTTTTCATGAAAATTTGAAGTTGCCAAGTGGTCCATAGTGAAAGCAATAACATCGCGAAAGGAGGCCAGTGTTTTTGAGGGAGTGCTTTTGGAATATCTAATACGTGTATATTTCTGTTCGCTTCCGCGCGCCTCCTGATATCGCGAGCCTTACGTAATGTGTAAAAGACAGAAAACAAGAGAGAGACAGAGAGACCGTTTCCTAGCGCGTGCAGCCTTGTCGAGGGACGACGACAACGACGACGACGACGTGACGGTGCAACGCGCTGCACCTTCAGGCCGCGGATCGCCTATAAGCGAACCTCGTATTTATAGGTACTCGCTACCAAGGCCGATTCGCAATTTTAACTCACGTGGACACGCGCGAGACCTCGCGTGACGCTTTTTTTTCTTCAACGCCCTGAGAACCAACCATTACTTTTATCGACGCTTCAGAAAGGCTCTCCTTTCAGAAGCAGAAAGTGGTACGCCTTATCTACAGTAAGAATATCTGTCGCGTTTATACATTCAGAATACATCAAAGTAGAATAACGTTAATTGAGCAAAAAGACACGTCGACCATCAATCAGAATTTACAAACGAAATCAGTAGCGCTAGTCGAATGTATTCACATCCATATATTTATACACTGGAAAAAATATACTGAGTTTTAATAATTTATTTGAATAATGTCAACTAAATATTTATTAAATATAAAAATATATCTATCTATTTGTACAAGAACCAATAATTTGATTTAATTATTATTTCTTTTTATTAAATATTTAAATAGTGTAAGTAAACGTTTAGTTGACATTATTTAAATATTTATTAAAATTACAGAATTGTCACAAATTCTTAAAATTATATAATTTTTCCCGATTTCCAGATAAAATTTTCTTGATTTTTCTTGATGCTTTCAATAATATTTAAAAATTTTTTGTATTTTTATTCTGACTTAAAAACCGTCTAATACTTTACTAAGTGTAACAATTTAACATAGCAATGTTAATTACTATTAATATTGTTAATACTGCTTGCATTTAATTATTAAGTTAGTAATCCAAAATTGCGTAAGTGTAATGTACGCATATTAAACTTCTCTAAAGCCAAGAATTTAATTATCAGAAAATTTTGCAAAAATCCCTGAACTTTCTCCTAATTTTTCTGATTTTCAGTTTTGTAACAACCTTGATTTAGTATACTTTTTTCTCAATGTACAGCTATACAGTTATAAAGCTATAAAATTGCTGATGATACATTATTCACGCATAACTTTGCACTCCACGCAGAGACGTGTGTGAATTTTCGAATGTTTACATAAGTCATCTGATATCTCTCGAATACACGAAGCAAGATAATAATTCGATATATACGTAAATTTATTTTTTAAAGCTGAGGACAATCCAGACTTAAAAATGGCAAGATATAACGGATCTCATCTTGCGCTCGATCCTGCCGAATCCTCTTCTCTCTTTCGTGAGGCCGACACTCCACCTTGGGTGAAGAACGATCGGGAGAAGCCGAACCGACGGGCGTCACCTTGAATTTTTTTTTTGGGTAGACATCCAAAACAGCTGGGTTCAACGAACGGCTGAGACGACGCCCCCGTTGTTTTGACACGGTTCGCTCCGGGAGAGAGAAAAAGATGCACATTTCTCCTCGACTGCGTAGCCATAAAAGCTCAAGAAGCATAAACGCACTCGGCTGGACTTCGCAGCGAACTCCCGAATTGCAATTTATTTATTTATATATCAAACAGCTCAGTAAACGATTGCAATTTGAACTTTTTCCATTTGGCTATAGCATGTCGAAAACAAAGAGATCAATTGATGTATACGTTTAAAAATTCTAACTTAAAATCGTAATATTTTATTCTCTTACATAATAAATATTTAGAAGGTATCGTTGATTTATAACACGAATAAATAAAGCAGACTTTTTCCTACAGTCGATTACAATATACGTACTGTTAAATGTATAATAAAATCAAATTATATCTAATTGGAGTTATTATTCTTATAGATTGTCATAATGCTTCTTTACTCAATATATTGTTAATTATTAATTGAAAAATGGAATTAAATAGTGAAGTCAAACAATAGATTTAAACAATTTAACTAAAGAAATCTATTAATTTGACTTAGATTTAGTGATTATTTACTAAGAACATACATCAAGATAAATACTATTTATTTTGAAAACAATTTGAACAAAGAAATGGAAGCAATTTAAACAAAGAAATGGATTGATTAGACATAATTGTTTTTTTTAACTACACATTTAGTATTAGAATAATACATTTTAACACACATGGATATGTCATATGTTTAACTCGAGAGGAATTGGTTTAATGGTAAATTAGATCCTTTAATATTTAACATACTTTAATATTTAACATACTTCGTAAAATATCATCTCGAATGTACGTTAATTTTATCAAAACGCAATTCTTTATCACGTCCCAAAAAGTAATTCGATTTCAGTCGACCAAAATAAAATCGTCAATGAATTATTATTAATCAAATTGTATTTAGAATAAATTTATTTCTCTGAATACTTGTTTAATCAAATCTTGTTTTTCAAATAATTCCTTCAATCTACGTAAACGATATGTAAAATTTAAAACACCCGAAAAGAGGAACAGATTTACGTTAATTAATTTTCAGGTGTCAGCAAACAAAATCAACTTGAAACACTTACAAAATTTATTCTAGATACCAATTATTCCTTTTATATCGAGAAGCATACAAGAGCCGTTTGGAAAATTCCATTAAGGACAAAAGGGAAGTAACGAATAAAGCTCTGTTTGAGCGTCGATATACAAATGTTCTAATTCTTCAAAAGCCTCTACTAAATTCAATTCTGAACGTAATACAAAAAAGAATCGAAGTGTAAGTATTGGAACTGTTGACGCAAGTACGTTTCATATTCTTCTCACGCTAGAAAAGTACTATCGTAAGGGTGGAAGGGTTAAAATATACTCTCTCTCTCTCTCTCTCTCTCTCTCTCTCTCTCTCTGCCTCTCTCGTTCATTTCTCTATTCGTCATATGAAATCCAGTAGAGAAACCAAAGCCGGAGGAGGGCACTGCCGAGGGGACAAATAACAATCAGCCGTCAGGCTAGAACGACGAGCGGACAAAGGTACCCCCCACCTAACTGTCACGAACAGCTGGAACACGACGCTGTGGCATGTCTGGAAATGTTCAAGAAACTCAACGCTACGTCTGTATTTGTTAGACATTGCGAGAAATACATGATTATTTTTTTCTTTGCAACAACTAATAAATCAAGATAATAAAGTCTTTAGAAAAGATCAGAAAGAAACGGAAATCGAAGAGAAAGTCTTTTGTGTAGATTATCTCATTCTCTTGGAGTTTTTAAAACTTCTCGGAGAGAATGAAGAAAAAAAAGACACGCGTGCGCTTTGAATTTGAAAGAATTTAAGAGAGTGTCGTTGGACAAATCTCCCTGATTCGAATGACGAAATCCATCGCATGGGAAGTGACGCAAGGGAGAAGGAGCGTGTTGATTGGCATAAATTCCACGAACGATACGTCGACTAGTGTGCCTGTAATGGAACGTCTCAGCCTTGATCGAGGCACTCGCACGTCAAAGTTCTTTGCGTCAATCTCACGTCACGAATACAGCTTCTCAGGGCGATACAGCTGCGTTAAACGCGATCGAATCCGAGGGTAATCGACGACGATTTCGCGAGGAAACGCTTTCTCTTAGGAGAGCGCCCTCGCTCGTGTCGTGGAATGGGGACGAATGGGTGAAACAACGAGCGCGCTGTCACACGTACACGCGCGAGAGGGAGAAAGAGAGAGAGAGAGAGAGAGAGAGAGAACAGATGGGAGAATCGCACGACGACAAGCACGACGACATCGACAATGACAACGGTAACGAAGACAACAAAGACGATGACGATGACAATGACAAAGGAAAAATGTTCAAGCTCGTTTACCAATTCGTAGCGCTCACGCGAGTCTGCTCACGATCCCACCGACGAGCCTGGAGTCGTTCCCGTGGGTCAAATGATTCCGTCGACAGGCCCCATGGCAGCCGACCGTCGACGCAGCGTCGCGTGGATGATGACAACAATGACAGCCGATCTCTTTCTCCTCCACGCGGAGAGACGCGCTACTCAACTCGACTGTCGCGACAATCGCTGCGAGCTGCGATACGCGAAAGACACGCCAGACGAGAAAACGTTCAGCTCAGAAACACACGGAGCGGCCGAGTTGGAGCCGAGGTAGGGGAAGAACAGAGAACGCGGCCGCCAGCCGTTGACTGGCGCAAGCGACCCGCTCGATGGTCTGTTGCCAACTGGCTTGGCTTGACCCCGCGAGTTGCGACTGCGAGACTAGACGCGCAGAGACCCCGCCGTCAGCGGCGTCAGCGACGTGCAGTATCGCCTATCGTTGCGCCGCGGATGCGCGACTGATCTGATAGTTGCCAACCTATCAGCTATCGGCGGCGCTCCACAGCGATTTGGAATCTGCGTCATCCGCGTGTCGCTCTGTACCACTTTCTCTTCGTAGACAGGATTTCAGTTCGACATGGACGGATCGTCCGAGATGCGCACGTGAAAACGAACAAATCTATACGTGATTGCACGAATATTCTCCGTTAGAATTACAGCGCATAGGGAATAAAACCAAGTACCATCAGCTGATACAACTTTGGCAACCGGAATTGTTTCAAATGAAAAGATTGTGGGAAGGAGTAAACGCGAGGCAGCTGGGTTACATCCCAAAGGGACAGACGAAAGGAAGGGGGAGCTCGCAGTCGGAACTGACCTGGACAATCGATTGCAGTGTCCACTAGTTTCGATGTTGTATTATTAAATTTCTCGTTACATAATTATTCAGATTTCATTGTAATGTAATGTGCATACCATTAAAAACTCTATGTTAAATACCTTCTACCCAATTTGTCATCTAACCTAACTTAACCTAATTTAACCTAACTTAACCTAACTTAACCTATTTGATGAAAATGCGCCTCGTAAGAAATAATTAAGAACTATTAAATCAAATTCGCATCACTTCTTTGTTTTAATTTGAGATAAGAATAATTAAGTATCACATTTGTTCGAAGGATCAATGATAATTAGATATTTGCAATCGATGGAGTATGTGATCCTTAAATAAATTACATTATAACGTAATCTTACAGAATAAGATCATCATTGACAAAGATTTGAAGATAAAAAAAAACAAGGTAAATTCAGATAAAGTCGAAATGGAAATTCGAAATTATGTAGAAACTACACAGAAATGTCATGACTTAACCTTATTTGGGTCATCACGCTGACCGTCACGCCATGCCGTGGCTGGTTGCGGCGCTTTTTGGAACTACTCGGCACGCTAAACGATGATTGGCCGAGCCGGGCGGCCATCGCAGCGCCGCGGATGCGCGCGACTGTGGCGGACCGCGTTTAATTTCTGACGTATTTATCGGCTGCGTGGGAACCGCGAAGAAAAATTGAGGGAAAAGGATGATGCGTCGCATGGCGAGACGCGTACGACAGGCGCGTCGGCCGCGCATGGCGATTTTGTCCGCATTTCTCCAGCGAGCGTTCTCTGCGTTCGCGGAAACGCAGCGCGAGCCGCGAGAAACGGCGGCGCGGCCTCCCGTCGCGGCGCCCCGCGGATTTTTCCTGGACCCGCGCGCGAGATTTTATTCTGCGCATGGAAAGCAATTTTGCCCAATCATAAATAGGGCTATTGTGGGGGGATGGTTGTATGCCCGTGGCGCATTTCATACATCCGAGTGTAATGGTAACCAGATAGAAAGGCGCCGCGCGCGGGGACCATCGGCCGGCGTTAACACCCGGTAAATACCAAAAATTCAAGTCGTACATCGTGGAAACGGGGGTATTCGCGTCACGCGAAAAATCCTGACGATTGCACGTGGTCATCCGCATCTGAAAGTCCTGTCCTTGGTCTCCACATTAATGGATATTCACATTCCCGCCTTCTCTCCTTATTGCCGTCTCCGCAATCTCTCGTCTCTCTCTTTATCTTTCTCTCTCTCTCTCTCTCTCGTCCCCCGTAGAGAATTACCCTTTTTTTCTTTCTCTTTCACGCGGCGTGACGTGCCGAACGTGACGAGTGTCGACTGTGTGTCGACGGTGCACCAGTGGTGTATGCGAGTGTGAGACACGGCTCCCCGACCTTACACCACGTCGCGTAGCCGCTGAGATTCGCGAATAGTCGTGTCTGTGCGTGTGCGTGCATGCGACGCGCGAGCGCGCGCGCGCGCGCGCGC
>Ga0157364_1000778_pt1 | contig 24142 bp, 11 predicted proteins | sample AttsexASBM2_FD_111476 | JGI IMG/M metagenome (GOLD analysis project Ga0157364, IMG submission 111476) | Fungus gardens microbial communities from leaf cutter ant in Ribeirão Preto, State of São Paulo, Brazil - Atta sexdens ASBM2 | ecosystem: Host-associated > Fungi > Mycelium > Unclassified ...
GAACGCTCAAGTTGATTGCTAGAATGAAACTTTTTGCAGCTGTTCGTTATTTTTTAATTTCCTACATAATTCTTGTGATGGTTCAATAAAATTATTTTCAGTGTATATACTTAAATTTTTATTTATTTCAGTAAAATCAATTTTTTTCTGTACATATTCAAAGTACTTTATTATTGTGATAATGTTAAATCATTATTCTATGCGTTATACGTTATGAAAATGATATATCGTGTCAACTCTTGTACCAAGATATAATATCATCAATTATTCTAAGTTTGACCTTCTTGAGCTTGGCACCGTGCCTCACGTAGCAATGCTTCATTCTGTGTAGTTTTGCATCCGTAAAACAGATGAAAGTTACATGCTCACGCATAAGACAGATATTTGTCCCTTCGTCTTCAAACTGTATGAAATAATATTAGCTTTCCAAAAATAACTGATGCAACTCTAACCATTACATTTTCAAGAATAACTGCATAGAATGTCTGTATATTTGTTTTCGAGATGATTATTTCGAAATAATACTGTCAATTTCAAGCAATCGGCGTTCCGTGAGCTCGGCGCGTAAGAGACGAATGAAGAAGGTCCGATTATAGCGTGGCTGTACTACTTGAAATACAGATGAACGACGAGTCGGGAGGAAAAGGAGAGAGCAGCACGACCAACGATGATTCTACATAGCTGCAGCGAATTATTTGCATAAACAAATTTCACCAGAAGCGAATCCAACATGCCAGCAACGGCTCGCTCTATCTCTCACTCTATATATGCAGAGTAGCCTCGCTCATCCCTCTCGGCAACTATATTTCTCTCGTCCTCTCTTCCGTGTCTCTACGGCCATTGCGATTTCCAACTAATTAGATTAATTCGAGTGGATTACTTTCGACGAATATGCAAATCCACGACGAGCGCGTGTAAAATTTGACGCGGAGTCGAGCCGCAAGAAAGGCGTCTGATTGCAAGCGGTCTGAACAATTTAATTCTCGCTTCGCGCGCGTTCCATCTACATTCGTAATTACCGTTAATCCAACAATTATTGATGCGATTAAGTTACAGTTTTACTAACTTACTTATATCAACTTTCTGATGAACGATAATTCTCTGATAGATACAACAAGATCTCTAAATAAAATAGCAATCTGTAATATAGAAATGTGTAGGTACGTGTATATCTTTTGTGACGGATTTAAAATCTACTTTTCCTTAGCGAAAAATTGTTATGATAATATAATGTATATTGATAAATTATCAAAAGTCGATTAGGAAACATCAATATATCAATGGATTGAAGATGATGCAGTAGAATTTTGGTTCGCGACATAACTATAGCTCATAGTCATATCCCTTTTTGAAGGGTTGGGGAAAAACGATGTCGAAGCGGTCAAACGCAGCGAGCATCCGGGCCAGACGGGCCGAATGGGCAATCAACGATCGAATGCCTCATGCGGACGAACCATTATTCTCGTCCAATCGGCATTGCAACATGAAACACCGGCAATTGCCCGATAAAATCATTATACGCCTCATTACTTGTCAGCTGCAAACGCTCGTTGTCTGCCTTTTAATTTACAGCCCACCGCGACGATTGCAATTTCAGCGGTGCTGTAGGTGTGTTCCTTCGCATTCGGCCGAAACGCGTGTTCTCGCGGGAGGCAGAAATAGCTATTTGTCGGAAATGCGATTCCAGCTATTCAACTATGCTGTTTGTAACGTATACACGAATAGTTGTCACAAACACCGACATTGGAGCGTAGAAATTAATAGCGTCGAATAAAACTTCCGTATATCATGTCATTGCTTGGTTTAGTTTATTAAAGAATGCGTTTAGTTCCAATTCACTGAGTGTTTCGTTAGTTACACAGTTTTGTTGTTTATTTTTACAACATAGAGCTATTTAACGCAGATAACATTCTCGCAAACTTGCAATCGGCACATTCTCGGTATTTCCGATTCGACACGCAGAACAATACTAGATACTTGGCCGCGGACGATAAAACGATAACTGATGGTCGTTCGAGACGATGGCACGAAGTGTTTCAAACGCCGATAAAGCGCGGCTTAATTGCCGAATGAAATTAAACAGTAGTTAAACCCTCGAGTCTTGAGTAATTATAAGAAGTTATAAGATGCCTCCTCTAGTCCAACCTTTCTCCTTCCCCCCTTTTACTGTTCTTCCATTCCTTCTTGTGCCCTCTCCTTCATCAACCCATTTTACCCTCTCGCGCAACTTCTGTCCTACCTTGACTCCCTCTTAAACGTACTATCCCCGGAGGCCGTTAGCTGCAATCAAAGTTAACCTGAAGTTATAGGGGAAAACTGCAGAACGGCAGTTAGTGTTTAACGGGACTGTTAACTGCAGCTTCTCGCTGCCATCCTATCTTCAACGCTTTTCCCATCGTGAGTCTGATTTTTAACATAGGTCTATTATCATCTTGCAGATTTGTGCACGACGATATATAACGATGATAAAAACTTTGTTAAAAATTTTATCATGGCGCATTCTAGTTTTCCGTTACTTCATCTACCTATAGCGTTTTACGTTGTAAAAGATTTAATATTAATCCGTTATTGCTTCAAGTGATATGATAATATAAACATAATTATCAATTTAATAATGAATAAAATATTTATCATTCATTAATAAATTATCGTTAAATTTACATATATATGGATTGTTCTTTATAAGTTTATTTGCAAATATTTGTTGGAGAAATATATACAATTCGGATTTTCGAAATGAATATATTTTTTAATCAATCTTTTTTATAAAGTTAAACTTTATAAAAAATATTAATAATATTAAAATATTATTAACTAAAAAATATATTTATTTTGAAAATCCGAATTGCACAGCTAATACGTGAAATTTAATGCAGATTAATAATTCTAATATCTATGCAATAAAGTACTTTAATCACAATTAGTACTGAAAATTCACTATTATTATAATCCGACAAATCTAAAAATTATAATTGTAATTGTAACGATGCCATGACTAAAACAGTTTTATTGCCTCTCCTGTTAATCAATCTATGTCGAGTTTCCGCGGCAGGTCACTCTGAACTCTAGATGTTAATGATTTGACATTTATTCCGTATAAATATGATTATCAATTTGTGTCCACAAAATAATGTGAGAATTTTCTGTTCGAATAGGTCAAACAAATAAAGCAAACGCTCGTGAAATATTATGCTGCTTGCGCGCAATAGGTGAAAATCTTCCTCCATGTATTACTTCGGTAAGTTTCGGTCACGATAATAATTATGGTAATTACAAGAGTGAACAAACGAACGGCATACTCGCCTCTCTCGCGCGTACTTAACGCGGAAATAAGGGAACAAAACATGCGGGTTTAAAACAGCACGAGTTCGACGCTAAAACGGCACTTCGCCCGAAATTGTTCGTGTCTGTTCCATGTTCCGAAACGGCCAAGCAAATACTTGCGCAACACAGACCTGTGTTGTCTGAGAATGTAAATGGCCGCCGGTTTACACTCCACTCAACCCCGTTGCGCAAGACCAACTCGGATTTAAATCAATTCTAAACAGATTTCGCAAAACCGCGATGTAAAATAACGCGTAGCACTCCAGTTTTACGTTAAATATAGCGTAATCTGAAAATCAGTAATCTTCTTAACTCAAAGATAGGTCAACAAACGGGCGCGTCATAAAGTAGTGTTAATCTTCAAAATAAACCTAATATCAGGTTCCTAATTCTTAATATTATTTCATTTTAATTCGTTTAGCTTGCTACTATTGATGGAATTCGATTTTTAAAATCAATTAGCAGAATAAATAAAATAAATCTTAATTTTAGTTTTGAAGTAAATAAATTCTGAAATATACATTTTTCTCAATTCTATTGTATCTCTAAATCTGCATTTGACAATAAACTACTAATGTTATCATAATATGTACGTAACCATCAATTCGTTAGAAGATCGAATTTAAATAACTATTAAACAGATTTCGCAAAATCATAAAGTAAAGTAATGGTGTCATTTTTATTTTTTAATATAATGTGATTTCAACATCAATAATGTTATAATCAATCATATTCTTTGTAAGAAAGTATTGGAAAGTTTTCGAGAGCTAGATGAGAAAATGTATGCATCAGAAAATATATTTCAAAATGTCAAATCCAATATGACATTACTATTTCTTAATTCCTAATATTACGTTTATTTCACTTTATTCGTTTAGTTTGCTGTGAATTATTAACGGAATTCGACGTAAGAAATGAATTAGCAAGAAACGATCAATAAAAAATAAATTTTAATTTTACTTTAGTTATAAAGTAAATGTATTCTAAAATATATATTTTTCTCATTCCTAGTGTTTCTATAATTGACAGTAATAAACGAATTATGTTGTCATAACCATGTACTATTAATTCATGCTCAAACCTATTGGTAAGATCGAAATTTGAACCTGAATAATTATTAAACGGATTTTACAGATAAGTCCTGAAATAAAATAATTATTCATTTCTATTTTTGTATGTAATGCAATTTTAAAATAATATAATCAATAATATTCTCCATAAATGAAAGAGTTAGATGATCAAACGTATGCACCAAAAAGCGTCACTAATTTTCAAAGTACCAAACTTAATAAAGAATTTCTAACATTGCTGCTCATTTATTTTAATTCAAACGCTAATAAAACAAATATCTGATATATTGCAACATCAATCAATGAGAATTGACGCACATAATACACAATGAAAATTCAAAGTAAATAATTGTGATACCAGATAAACGATAAGGATTATGAATACCAGCTAATTATAATAATGCGCGCAGATAAATGAATAGTGGCGTATTTACATTTACGTAATTACCGAAATCATGAATGCGTTAATCAACGTGACTAATGAATTAAATCCTAAAGCTTGAAAGAGATGCAATCGTAAAACGGAATCGCGATAATTAGGCAACACTCAATCTCGTTCCGGAGAAAGAGACGTGATAAATCAGCAAAACAACATTCGTTGCACAATGATCTAATGCGCCACTCGGTGAATTGATGATGTCGATGTCATTATGAGTGAGTTATTTGATTTACACTTTCTGAAATAATCCACACATATGTTAAATATATACACCTTCGCATTCCGATACGGTGTGCTAAGTGCGCGCATAACAGATCGGAGTCTCAAATATTGCTTTTCCCCGCCATTTTCTCATGTAACTGGATCTGTTCTTATTCCTCTCTCGATTTCTCTGTCTTTACTTTATTTTACTTTCCTATATTATTTTTAAGACTGAAGTAGTTAATGATGTAAATAACAAAGATTCGTAAGCCAATGGCAATTAGCGCAGATTCTATCGTACTCTTGTAAAATTTTAACAGTCGAGAGAAGACTAATAAAGCAATTCTCTCTCTCGCACGCAACATTCATATATTTCTGGTACTTGTTCGTTCTGCCTCTTGTAGCCATATGTTGCAGCAGTAGTTTTTTCCTTTCTCTTTTGGGTGCTTCAGCGCGCGGTCTGCTGGTGATTAGCGTGCTCATTACGCTCGACGCTAATGATGCTTGCATCGCCGCAGACAAAAGCTGCGTACAGCAATCGTGCGACGAGTTTATCTGGAGAGGGTGAAGGGAAAGGGGGGAGGGGAGAGGAAGAGAAGAGTGTCTCCTAAACTGGGATGTATTCTGAATGAAATTCATAGTTGCAGTTTCACGTAGCTGCTACAAAATAAACGTAAAAGCAATGAAAGTAACGAAGAAAATAATTTTCTAAAACTAGTGGGCATACAGCTTAGCAAGCCTAAGGAGTTATTAGAACGCCGGTTATTAACGCGTTATTAAAATAGCAGGAAATATTACGATAATTTGTCACTTCTTAAATATGAATTAGGTCACTCCAGGCACACTCGCTAATCGTAGGGCACTCGTAACAAAGTTTTAAATATAATGAATATTAATTATGAATGTAAAATTCAGTACGACTTAGCGTAGATGAAAATATCGTTCGTGAATGTGATATGAGCATGAAAATAACGTATGTAACAAGGTAATAAATTATCATCTGCTCGGTGGATTTAAGAATTTCTCGACTAGGAGCATAAAAATGTGCACGGCACGATTTGTGGGCGACGTTAAACTTCTTCTCGTGACACGCGCGTGATGTACGATTCGCCTACGAAACCGGCCTCGAGGAAACGGGGCGCACACTCGAGTCGGAGGAAGAGGTAGGAGGGACGGTGAGAGAGCGTGATCTCTTTTTTAGGGGGCGGAGAACGAGACGCGTCGCCCACGGCCGTGCCGAAATACGGGGAAATTAATAAATTGCTCAAACTTAAGTCGAGCGTCTCCCTTCTCTCCCTCCTGCCTCCCCCGTCCCTTTAAGTGCCGGAATAAAGGACCCTCATAAATTTCATTCCGCACGCCCGAGCACCCTCGCCCGAGTGAGAACGGGCGTTGGTTCCCTTCATCCCCGAAGAAGGAATGCTCCAGCGCGCGCGCGAGCAGCATCGCGTCGAGCTGGCACCCGCCATTCGAGCCTGAGAAATTTCGAAAGAAGAAGCAGAATTACACTCTCTCTCGCCGCCCCTCCCAACCCCCCGCTTTCCTGTCGTCACGCCCGCGAAACGCCCGAGATATACGCCCGTCTGATAAGCGCCATAACGTGATATACGGCGGTTACATCGCGACGACGGGAAAAAAGCGCTCGCGAAGTGCTGTTACGCGACTATACGCCCGTTTTCCCTCTTTCGAAGCAACTAATCTCCGAGTATTTCCGCGTGCTTAGATGCTAACGCGAGAATTCGCTCTGCGAAAATCGAGTCACACTTGATGCGTTTTTTTCTTGAATACCAAAGAAGAGAGAATAACTATTGTCAAAATCTGATAACAGTGAGTGCTTGGACTAAATGTTTCTCTGCAGAATACTCGATTTTTCTTAACTGTCTTAAGTTAATAATTAATAAGTCATCGTGTATGAGATAATTTTCAATCAGGTTAATGCCTGATAAAAAGATATATTACGTGGAAAGAACGGTTTTGTTCAAGTATTTAAAAATTTTGCTAAATACAGATCTGAAAATAATTTTGATGAACGATAATATAAATGTAGGATGCTCATGCATTCTAGTTGCTAGAATATTAAAACATTTTGTAGTATTGTTCACCATTATTGAAGTTTACAATTTACATAATTATTTTGAATCTAACAAAATTATGTTCAAGTACGTACCTTTTTTAAATACTTCAAGTCTGATAAAAATAATAGATTGTTTAATCTTATTTATGTCACACATATTTTTTACGCAGAAATGTATATATCTACGGAAAAAGTGTTTTTGTTGAAATATTTAAAATTTCATCGCGATCCGAAAATAATTTCGCTGATATCAAAATAATGACGTAATATAGAAATTTCAAGTATAATGAATAATACTGTAAAAAGTTTTGAAATTCTAGTAATTACGGTTTGGACACTCAACATAATTATTTTGATGGTCTGATAAAATTATTATTCAGAGTTGCAATATCTAGCTAAATTTTTAAGTACTTTAGCAAAATTGTTCTTGCTGTATAGAAAACATTGCTTTCGCCTTCCTCCCCCCTCTCTCTTTCTCTCTCTCTCTCTCTCTCTCTCTCTCTCTCTCTCTTTCTCTCTCTTTGTACAAAAACAGTTAATAATATGTTAAAATGAATGAAACTATTCTACAAACGCAGAATCAAAAAGACATTAAAAGAGATATTTTTCATATTCAGTTTATCCTCCTGTTTTAAGAAAAAGAGACGAAGTTTTGTGTTGAAAAGTAATTAAATTTCGAGAGAAATAAAAATTAAGATGCTTGTATGTAGGTACACCTGATATATATTATGACTCAGCACTATGGTGCTATCAAATGGGATTTGCATCTGGAGAAGCTGAAGGATGTTGACATTTCATGGTAAGCGATCTTTCCGCGCAAATAATGGCCGGTGCATTTCCAACCGGTTAGGATGAATGGGATCGGAATATAAGGTCGAGAAAGGGGTACAATGGGCACAACGCACCACTCAAGCCTTATCAAAGAGCCTTAATTGCATTTTTATCGGGGATAAAAAATGAAGCATGAATCCGACAGCGCGCAGTCCGCTACCAACGTGCCGGCGTGGCTTTCCCGGTTCGCGGATTGGTCGAACGATGGTGATGTCGGCGGATATAGAATAGGTGACGGTAGTGGTGGCGGCACGAAGGGGATCGGTGGCACGGGGGGTTGCAGGGGAATGAATAGCAACGTGAAACAAAAGCACCGGGTTACAAATGGCGTGTATTCGCGACGGCATTGTTTTAAATGGCTGTCAGACGCCCGGAATTTATCCCGTTTTGCTACGTGACAAGCGCCATTAAATTTATTTATTCAGCCACGCAGTCGCGCAGGGTCGCAGACGCAGGAGAACTCCCAGAAGTCCCCGGGCCCCCTGCCCCCCTGCCCCCCCCCCCTCCCCCCTGCGCCAACCACTCGCCCTATGTCCTCCGCCCCCTCCCGTCCGCTCGTCTCGTGTTCTACAGGTGAAAACGAAACGGCGAACGAATATTGGAAGCGTGCGCGCGATTGCAAGTGATGTATTGTAGACTGCGGTAATATTCTACGCGAAAAGAAACAAAACGAGAATATTCGAACATTGGAAATATTATTTACCGACGAATATAGAAGTCGGCGAGAGAAATGCGAGCGAGCATAGAATGCGAAATTGTTTATTTTTGTCCTGAATTTTGGTCTTGATCGGACTTGCAGTTCGGGCGATAATTGAATATAATTGAACAAAAACGTCACTACACACGAAATATTGCTCTCTCATTACATTTATTTTGAAAGAACATTAATCAATTAATCGAATTTAGTCAATTTGAAAGTTGTCATTTTTTATTTCGTTCGCTGTCAATATTTTTGAAAATAAAATTTACAACTTCTAGAATATATAAATCGACATAACAGAAAATATCATTTTTAAACGATTACTTTTGAATTTTATTATGCAAGCATATAAGAAAAGGTCGCGCGCGACCTTTAATTCGCGAAAGCTTTCGATGCTTAATATAACCACGTTTAATTTTGTTAAAATGATAAAGTTAACGCGACAAACAACTAGAAAAGCACATTATTTTACGCCTTCAAAATAGAATAGCTATCAAAGAGCTCTCAGGACTGTCATTCGTGATCACAAGGGTGCAGTGATTATCGGGCACTCCTCGATATCTCAATGAGCAAACTTCATCGGCGGCGGATCAATGAACGGTCATTCCCACGGAAAATTTGTCCCTTAGCGTGAGAATTAAATGCGACGGTCGTTGCCAGCGGAAAGAGACAAGCCTGACTAATTCCAAGGTTTATATTAATTCTTAATTTCTTAATTTCAAGTCGATCGTTAAGTACAGCGCCAAAAAAAAGTCTGGCCTTCCATCGGTAACCACCGCGCCATTGCTCTCTCCCTTATACTTTCTTACCGCTCTTCATCCACCCTCGTTTCCGGCTCTTCGACTGCCGATGAAGGAAGAAGGAAAAAGAGAGAGAGAGAGGAGAAGGTTGAGAGCGAGCGCAATTAAGCTCTCGCTCTCTTCGGGGATCCATTCATTTTTCAGGTAACGTCGCCGGACGGCCTCATCTAAGTTTTAAATCGCGTGCTGGCGGCGGTCTGCGATACGCGACCGGCCTTGGACGAGGGACGGAGGAAGGCAGGGCTCGTCGCCAATTTATGTATATTGGGCCGAGATTTGCATTCACGCTAACTATTATACTCGACTCTTTCTCAATTCTAATGACGACAGCGAGTCCCTGTCACGTAAATATTTGTTAATATACCAGCATACGTAAACTAGTTTGTAATAGTGAAGAAATCTTTTATTTAGTTAAACTTACCTTGGAATAAAATCTGTGTTAAGGTTGTGTGAAGATGTTAAATAAACAAAAATTAGAGCGATAAAAGTCAAACTGTCAAACAATCTTCTTAGAAGCAAACAGTCTAATTGCTCTGCTAAGATTGATTCTACTTATTAAAATTCCTATATTATCTAACATTAGAATCAAAACTTCTAAAAATCTCGCATATTTAAAGATGTATCAGGTGTACAATTTCTGCAAAAAATAACTGGGATTCGAAATTCATATTTTCCATATAAAAATATTATATACATGAAATAATTCAATAAGATTAATATTTATTTAATAATTTTATAATTTACATAAGAATTTCTTTTTTTTTATCTTAATTATATTTTATAAACATATCTATTTCTTATTAATAATTTTTGATCTAGGTTCTAAATCACCGCCAATCTTTTTGTATTATAATTTTCATGTATAATATAGAAATAACTTTCTTATAATTTTTTTCATTTTGTTATAAAATAAGCGTACATTTTTAACTTTATTATTAAAAAATTGCTGTTTTAAAAATAAAAGCTGTTCAATGGTAGGTTTATTTTCGCGGATAATGTTTCCGAATATAATTTAATGAAATTAAGACTTTAATTAATCGAAAGATAAAAAATTCACTGAATGTGTAAAAAAAAATGTTAAATTATATTTAAACAATATATTTAAACAATTTATTTAAAATAGAATTAATAAATAAGAACATCAAAAATATACACGAATCTCTCAACCATAAATACGTTGTACGAGTGTTAAAATAAAAGTTGTTCCTAAAAAGTTTCATAAGCCAGAACGAATGAGTGTAACGCATTTCCCGCTAATGCTATTAGCTTTATCAGTTGCCTCGCGGTCCAGCTATTTCATCGACAGGACTTTCCCGCTTTAGCATTCCCTCTCCTCTCTCGTGCTTTTACGGAGCAAAAGTAAAATCAGATAGATATTGACGAGATGGAGCATCGAACTGACTCGATGAGACCGACAAGACGCGCGATACAAGTTACAGCAGGACTTTCCTCACACTTGTGTGTTTACGTTTTAGGCATGAACATATTTTACAGATTCACGATCGCAAACTCGCCCTAGATCGTCAACATTAGTAGCTGTATCAAAAAAACAGAAGCTTTTTAGGCTGTTATCAAATTTATAAAACACGCAAATGGTAATTTTTCAATCACGTGATATGATACGAGCATATCAAGCATTATCAAACGCGAAAGCTTGGTAAAACAGTAATAAAATAGTCAGCCTGTACTTTACCGTGCAGAGAAAACGTACTCTGATCATACTTTGCAAATGGTGCTGTTCTAAATTTCCGTCCTTCACTTTTGTTGGGCCTGCGAAAGTCGTCCAAGTGTGCGCACAGCACGATCGTGTACGCTCATCGTTGGAGGATGCACGTGGGCGTGGACACGAACTTGTGTATACCCACGTATGTGCACCGTACGTAGGAGTCGAATTCCGAAATGGCGTCATGTACGTCCGCCAGCGCGCGCGTTTACGCCCGATGGTATCTCCAATATGGGTCACACACATAGAACGGAGAAGTCCAGCCGCTACGAGCCGGAAACTCTACATTCAAAGCCGAATGGAGGACTTTCGGTAAAGAACAAGAGAGACGAAGCAAGAAAAGAAAGGGAGAGAGAAAAAGGGGGTAGAATTAGGGGTAGGTTTCGAGATAAAGATAGCAGCGAACTCTGATATCTCAACTCCATTTCTAGGCTTCTAGTTCGTGCTACGAGTCGCGAACAAATGTGTCGTGAGTCCGACTTCCTTTCCTTTTCCCTCTTCTTTCCGCCGACCCTACTCCACTACCCTCAATCCTTCGGAACCACGTCGTGTCACCTGAGGGCCAGGCATATATTCTCTGCCGGCTGGGATCGACCAAGTTTTCCAATAAATTTCTATATCCGCCGGCTGCATCTGCAACGGACGACCCGGGACCGTCTTATTATGCGACCATTCGGTGATGCCGAATTTCCCTCCTATCTCGATCCCTCTGTCGTCGATGATAAGCGGCATCGGTTCTCCCTGTAGACGATTGCTCCATTGCAGACTTTAGTGTTCTGCGCAGTATGTACGTTTGACCGTGACAAGGAATTGGATTTACCGTAATAGAAAGACATTATCGTAATCTTCATGCGTGGCGTACTTGTTTTTATTGTATTAAAATAATTCGAATTATGATTACAGATCAAAGTATCAGCAAAATTTACTTGCTATTATACTATTTGTAATTTAAACACACTCAAAAAATGATAGTATTTGACAATTATTTCTACTACCATATTTATTCCATTTCATTTTTCAATTATATAATACCATTTCATTTTTCAATTATATAATATCACATATTGTAAGAACTTATTTATAGATACTGAAGAAAAACATTTTTTTAGATTTTTATTGTCTATTTATAAATTGTAAATCACTCATAAGAGAACAACAATAATAAAGAACAATAAAAATAAACATATTAGTAAAATAATTGGCTTGTCGATAATAATTCTCGTTATTTAATTAAAATGATTAAAGCGGTAATAACTTTATTTTAGAGCTATAACGATTCTATTAATTTTATGATATAATTTTAACTCGAAAATGAGATAACTGAAAATTTCCAACTTATTAATTATTATTTTATTCTGCTTATTAGAATCATTTACTTCCTTATAACAAGCCATTTAGAGCAATCGCATCGGAATTGGAATCGAAAATCGCACATGTATTTTATTTGCCAGCTGTCCAAACTCGATGAATCATCGTAACCGAGATGAAGAAACTCGCGCAATAATATGTTCGAAAATTTTTCAAGGATCAATAAAAGCTAATTAACCGAAATTTTTATCTTAAAGAGAGAGAGAGAGAGAGAGGGGGGGGAAGGGGTCTCAATTTCTAACCACGTAATTGTCTCACTATTATCGAAAAGAATATTATTGAAGAGAATTTATGATATTGACATAGTTTGACATTAATTATCAAGAAATTAATTCATAGAAAAAAAAATTCAAGAAATATGACAAATTCGATAAATTTCATGCTAATTGAACTAGATACCTTAAAATAAAAATACTTTACAAATATATTGTAGCTTTAATTTTTTAAACCATTTTATACGATATATATGTCAAATAATCTTTAATTTTTATGAAAGACAAAACAAAAGTTAAATATACAATTTCACGATTAGATTAACAAAGCTTAACTTTCTGTAATCCATGAACAAGTTAGGCAACCAAAGCAAATGAAATCATTCGCACGTGAATAATATTATGTCACGCATTTTGAAACAATCCAAATAGCGATACCTCGATATCACTGTTATGAGCCATAACGATCAAAATTCATGGGAACTGCAGCGAGGCAGAATTGTCGTCGCGCGCCGTTGACGTCGTGTAAATGGAAATGAGTGCACTTGTTCGTCCAAAAATCAATAGCGTTCCGCGCGAAATGGCCAATAAAATATGCAAAAGTACTAAACAATGTAAATCCCATGAATCACAGTCGTCGACAGTGCCGCTCGATTTTGTGACACGAGAGGAAATGGTGAGGATGTGCGATACATCGATAATGTAACCAACTAAAATGATAGTCAATGATATTGTTCACGTTGCAGCAGAAAGTAGCGATACGTTACATAATACTGATACACAATCAATTTTATATGGAATATTTTACAAATTTGAAACAATATATATGAATAATGGTAAATATGGCTCTAATATATATAAAACCTTATAAAAAGATTTCTTGGAAAATTTCTTATTAGACTTTAACGTTGCTAATTATATACGTGTATTAAATATATACGTGATACATTTAAAATTTTATAAAAATGTTATATTACTTAAAAATGCAATTTATCAAAAAATTATTCGTCTTTTTTTTATATTTGCGCGATATTTTTATTAAATAGTACACACATCAATTTTGGGCATCCTTACTACACACGTTCGGTCATTCGTGTTCTGGATTAATTTTCATCACTTTTACAAGTAAATAAAAATTATTAAACGATTTTTATGTATATTTTGACATCTTTAGAAAGTATTTGTAAAGTTGTATATTTATAACAAAAATATATATAATATGAATCTATATAAATTATTACAACTAAATATAATTAATAAAATGAGAAAAATGCACTTTTTCGTACAAAAATGTAAAACTCTGAAACAAAAATGTTAAACTCTGAAACAAAAATGTTAAACTTTGAAATAAAAATGTTTAAAGAAAAATATATATTAATATCTTAAAGTTGACATTCCAAACTACAAAGGAAAAAATAGTTCAAGTATCGGCAGTCCAAAAAATTTAGTTATTTAGAAAACCTGAAAATGATATTCTTTTAATTTGCATGAATAGTCATAAATTAAAAATATATTGCATTTTAAGCAATACATTTTATTATTGCTATTGTGTTAAAAAGACTTATAATTTATTAGGAAAATGTTTTTTTATAACATTAGAGACAATACAGGTAATATATAATATATTTATCACAAAAATATCAAAAAAAATCAATGTGTTTATTAAGAGTTAATATATATATGTTGTTCTAGGATTAAATTCTTTTTTTAATAATTCGCAAAATATTCTCGCGATACAAAATTAGTTGAAAATAAAGAAAAAAATAAAATTTTTTTAGTTATAAAAATGTACACTCTATACACACGATGAGTCATTTGTGATCCAAAGATGAACTTCGGAGTTATTTTAGTTAAAAGAAATGCACAAATTGAAGTCGGCAACGCACAAAACTTGTTTTCTAAATGCCAAACTTTTTTTAGGAATAAAAAAGAGATCAATATTTGATCAGGTGCTCTTAGTATTTCAAAAAAAAGAAATGCGCAAGACAAAGAAAAGAAATGCGCGAATAATCCAAAGATGTGTAGTAAAGGTTAAACAAAGTTCGTCGGGTTTAACAATTTTAACTTTACAATGAGAGACAATGTAATAATGTCGTAAATTTTTATACTTACCGGACCGAATTGTTCGAAGTAATTTTTGACGTCCTCCAGCGTCGTTGGCGCCGATAATCCCCCGACGAAGATCTTCTTTGTCCTTGTCACCATCTATAAAATAAACAAAAAAGGGGAACTTAAAATGATTTTTTTTTTTTAATTAAGATAATACAATCAATTTTTATACATGTAAATGTAAGAAGTGAATACATTTGTTACTATAATTATTACACACTAAATACTTTTTTTACTCTTACTTGCCCTTGCGAATATTTGTTTTTATAGGTTTAATTATAAATCCTAATATTTTATTTCTTATTTTAAGATAATACAGTTCGTTTCTTTTCGAAAAAGAAAATAGATAAAAAATAAGCAGTAACACGATTAACAATGTTCCAGGAAAGGAAATAAAATTTTCAACGCAATATGATCGTACACTAAAGAAATTGATAAAGAATTTATCAAATACAGATGATTTGTGTCTCGATGTACTATGACATTTCCAGGTAAACTTCTCCACTAGCGATGTTCTTGCTTTTAGTCTTTCATATTCCATATCTGTCTGGTTATCGGCAGAAAAGTCGTAAATAATCGACACAAGTGCATTATTAACAGCCGAACTTACGCTTCAATATAACATATCAATACATAAACACGAAGGAAAAAACACTCATGTTTTCATAAAATTTAGAAAATACGAAAAAGAATATATAAGATTTTCTCTTTTTGTCGATTGAGAACTTTATAAAGAAGAAAGAGAAGAAAAGTGGAAGGATAGAGAGTGTTATCAGAAATTATCAGATCAGAATTAAAGAATGAAACCTGAAAAAGACGCGTTAAAGGTCAGGGTCAAAATCGGAAGAAATGTTACTAAGCGCTTGTTTATCGCAGATTCATATTGAATGTGCGTGTTGTGAATCAAAAGAATGCTCGGTCTTTTAAAGTTGTTCACAGCGAATCCGAATCCGCTATCCTGCATCTGATACAATTACAAACCGCATACGAACTTGACATCTTCGATCTCCGATATTCCTTGCGTCTCTCGTCAGATATTGAACGTTACTACCCACGCAACTCGGGAATTACGCGGATATCAGTGAGATATGATAATATAATCAATGAATTAGAAATGGAGATCACGAGAAATTCGATCAATATTTAAGGACCGTAATCGATCGCACATATACACACACATCATATTTAATGATGAAGCAATAGAATATACCAAGAAATAAAAATTTTCAATGAAAATGTTCATGCGACATGATATTTTTGTAAAAAATAATTTTGCAAAAGTAAAAATTTAGATAAATATATACAGATCTGAAATAATTTTATTGGACTATTAAAATAATTAAAATATAGAAGCTCGAGCATAATGAGCAATGCTATGAAAAGTTTTGACATTTTAGCAATCAGTTTGAACGTTTTATATTATTATTTTGATGTTTTTCAACAAAAAATAATAAATTTTTAAATTTTAGACTTAGCTAAACTTTTAGATACTTCAACAGAACTGTCTTTTTCGGGACTGTCTTTTATGGGAATCTAAAGGAATCTACATTCAACTCTATTATTCAAATTATAGTAAATTCAAATATAGCATATAGTTATAGCATATAGTAATCATTTTTAAACTATGATTTAGATGTTCCAATAAAAATTTTCTAATGAATTTTTAAGATACATATATCCTTCGTATAACACCTACGGTAAAGTTAGATCTCAATAACTCAAATCTACTTTAACTGTGATTTAAAAGAATGCTATTTTGTGCCAAGAAATACTTAAATCATAAAGTTTAAAAATAATTACTATATTTTATAATTTGAAGGTTATTATATTATATGTAGGTTCCACAGAGTTCTTATTAAAAAAATGCCGTATTGAAAAATCAAAATCGTATTGATAAAACTAAGAACTATAATATAACACACAAAAACTAAAATCATAAATATACATTATTTTATTTTTATAACTCTGAGGAATATTTATTAAAAAATAATAATAATTAATCTAACGTATTATATGTATACCAAATTAAGATTAAATAACACTCGCAAAATAGTTTTCTTCTTCATCATTACATTAATTAAACTCGAGATAGTGTTTTCTTGGTTATAAGATGTCTTCATCTCTTGGTGTGTCTGAAACATTTAACTTTTAATGTTTGGCTTTTTCAAAAACATCTGTAATTTTTATTCTCTTACTTTTTTAAGAACTTTGTAAATTTCATGGGGCTAAATATTTGTGAAATATCTTTCTTTTTTAGCACTTTTTTCAATGCAAGAGTTCACATTCAAAAATAAAATTTCAATTGTTCGGCTAAGTTTATGCCTTTTTATATATTTTTTAGAATAAAATTTTATACTTCAGAATTCTCATTTGTATTATTATTCTTTGAGCTATGATGATTTACATACTAATTTCAACCAAATGCTTCAACCTGCCTTTTTATTTACTAATAATAATTCTTGAATATACCTATCCTTTAGTCATATCACCAATATCTCAATTCTCTGTTCATGTTAGAAATAAATCAAGAAATGTTGTAGAGATATCATGTTATACGGAGGATATCTATATAAAAATTAGAAGAAATATTTTCATCATTTATTTATATAATAAATATTTAAAACGCCTCATTTTTATTTCTTTATTTAATGAATTATACGTTTCATTTATACGTTTTTGCGTGTTTACATGGCGCACGCATGCGTGTGAATATATTTGCATAAATAAAAGTTTGAAGAAGAATTTATTTACATATCCACCTGATGGATCAAGTAAAATAAACAATAGCATAATAATTGAACTATAATACAGTCATTAATATTCGGATAAACATTGTGAAATAATTTGATAAAGAGAATTCATCGATTTTCCTCCGTGAAATCAGCTCCGACAAGATAGATTAATATGAGAAGCTTAAGGAAGTTGAAAGGAGAAGAGCTCAGAGAAAGACCGATACTTTTAGTCTTGAAATCTTGATAATACAATCGCATTGTAATAAAGCCGCGGGCGAACGAGCCGGGGAATGAAAGGCAGGAGTCGAACATTTTACGGGCGGAAGTTCCATGCTGAGAAAAGGAAAGCACGATCAGAGTAGAAAGAAAGATGAGAGAGGAGGTAAGATGGAGCGCAGCGGAAAGAGCGGAAGAGGTAAACTCTGGCAATTTCAGTGATGGCTGGGCTTAGACATCTCTATATCCGGTGAGTAACGCAAACCCTCAGGAGGACGCAAGTCCTTCCACCCTGCGCGCTCCTGAACCTTCCTCGCTTTCGTTCTCCGTCTCTAACCCTTCTTCAAAATCCCATGCAAACTCGCAGCTTTCTTCGTTCCTTGTCTAAAAGGGAATGAGAGAGGCAGGTTTCTTTCGCGAGGTGGGTTAATCAACGAAGTGTATAAAGTCCTGAGAATAAAAATAAAATGGCAGGATCTCTCGAAAATTAAATAAACGATTCGCCTCGATTTCGTCGGTGAGAGGCTCATAGCAAGGAGAAAATAGCAAAGAGAAAGAGGGAGAAAAGTACTCAGGAATAAAGAAGGATGTTATCATGAATGGACAAGGTGGAGAGAAACGACGGAAGAAGGCGAACTTTTAACCAAGGAGGCCACTTATTCCAATGAAACTGCTCTGCAGCTTCTCTCTTCTTCTTCAGTGAAAGCAGGATTTCGGCTTTCCTCATATTCTTCATTAACAAACGAATCTAGTTTTGCATTTTGCCAACCGCGTAATGAGCACATTGTTGTGAAAACTAGATAAACTTCTGTCAAAATTTCTATTGTTCCATTTGTTGTAACAGGACAAATAGTTTTATTAACAGTTCGAAAATGAAGTGAAACAAAATAATTCGATAAGTGAGTCAACAAGTAACCTTAATTTTGCTCTAAAAAATCAAAGTGTCATAAAGATTATTTATTGATTCACCTATATAATAAAAGGAATGCTTTGTTAATTACTATTAATATCATGTACATCAGAATACTTGGAATTTTTAGATTTTTGTTTGTCAACTTCTGTCTCATGTATAAATAAGTATTATACATGCAAGTTTATTTTTTTCTCAAGACAGAGACAATACTCTCTTTTGCATTTTTAATTATCATGCGATATGAATAGAAAACAGATAGATGTCACAGCTGTCGATCATCGTTCGCTTACGTGCGTTTAATAAATCCGTGCGTTTGGCTTAGAATAACAGAGAGAATCAACTTATAGCTGCTAGCGGAATAAGCAGTTGAATTTTAGCAGAGCAGAGGCGCGATGCGAACAAAAGATGGAGTCGCAGACGACGGAGTGGGCCGCTTCTCGCTGTGGTTAGCCCGACGAAGAATAAGGTGGAAAAATACAAGTCACGAGAAGAACGCGGGGGAGAGCAGGACCCCCTCGGGTCGTTAGCAGAGATAAGTGCGGATAGCGGCGGAATAGTAATGGAAACTCGGCGAGTTCCACTTATTACGCCGTAGCATTATGTAAATACCGGAAGGCTATTACAATTTTACAACTTACTAGGAGTGGCTTTATAGTTTCATCGCTTGAGGGAGGAGGTGAGTGAGAGGGCCGCTTTAGCCCTCTTTACCGACCTCCTTGCTTTCCTCACTCGATACGCGACCACGTACAGGTTTCTGGCTCGCCTTTAAAGTTTCCGCGTCTACGAAAATGAAATCGCCCCTTAGAAAGGAAGATGGGAGCTATCTCTTGCGCGCGCTTTACTATTTGCAGAAATTTAATATTCATCTATAATTAACGCCCTGCAGTCTAATACGATTCTGTAATGATGTAAGTTGTTGTTTCATATTAATTTTAAATATCATGCCGCTGTAATCCATTAAAATCTACGCTTATAAAAGAAATGCAGAATTTGCAAAAATTGAATAAAATGGAAAAATGCATCGGGAGATCATCATTATCACGCAAAGCGTCGCATCGGATTTTATATTTTATAGTAACAATTGGCTCGTGAAACAGAAACTTCTTTCTCCGACAAATCAAAATTATTGTGTAACGTAAATTACGAGCAAAAACATGAGATTCGTAATAAAAAGCGCGTTTAATGGTAACGCACAGTTTCACAAAAAAAAAGGGATAGGAGAAGACAAGGACAATAGGCAGCGTGTCTTTTATAGCTGGCGAGCATTATCGTTCCACGTTATTGCGATGTATTCGTAAATGTCATAATCAGTTCCACGTTTTCCACTGCGTTTATCCACCCTCCTCCCCTTCTCCATTGAATACATGAAGGGTTGCAAGAAAAATATTAGAATAAACGTTAATCAGCAGTTTCACGTACGCGTTTTAACGATAAAATGCTTTCGTCTCTATTCGCAATCATTTTGAGAGCTTAATCGTGCGTCCCAATGAGATCTCGCGAAATTTACATAACCGAGAAACATCCGAGATCGCGCGCGAGATCCGCCAGTAGTGTAGCACGGTTTTTAAGTGAACGCGTAAAGCCGACACGCGCGTTATTAGATAGCGTCGCGAGATGCATGTCGTGTATTACTTCGTGTTGCACATAGCGTAATACCGTAATCGCATTAAGCTTAATATTACGAAAATTTTGCATTTCGCTAAACGGTGCTAATGCGCTACATGACGTAATAGAGGACTCGAAAGAGAGAAATAAAATAGTGCACGCGTCCGTCGTTGCGAATAAATTATTGTTTTCCGTTGCGTCATGTATACTATCAATTTAGCAACGCAATGGCTTTTGGTAACGTGTGTCCATGGTTGAATAGCCCATCTGTATTATTACATCGCAGTACAGCGGCCAATCAACTCAACTTTAAAATCAATAACCCCCAACGCATTGCAAATATTACTTTGTCCACCTGTCCCTTTGACAATCATGGGATATGGTATCGATAATGTTATAATAATTTGAAAACACAAATGTAACGGAATGAAATGCAGACAAATTTTTAACAAAAGAATTAGTTTTCTTATCTGATCTCTTTGATGTTCCGCAAACTTTAATTAATCATTAGACATTCCTGTCAATAACTCTTAATGAATTGTAATCAATATCAACTACGTCATTGTACTACCAGCTTTATAGATGCCTATTATGTAATTTTCTCGCATGGCACACGCGTGTCAGTTTAATATACGCTAATATCTAATTGTTCGCTAGACAGCATCAAAGCATTTTCGAACCGAGATGAAGGCGATCAAAATTGCGCAGCACAGAATTATTCCGTTGCGAATTGAGGTCATAGGGACAAATAGGACGAGGATAAGGTTGGAAGAGAAAGCTACACAGAGATAGAGAAAAAAAATGGGAGAGGGAAGGAAGAAAAAGTGACGAGAAAGAATCCCAGGACGAAGCTCTCGCAACCCTCGGGATGATAACCGATTCGCCCAGCCTGTCCCTCGCCCTTTCGCCCTACTTTTTCTCCCGCTAGCCCAGTGCCGCAGAATCCATAGTCTTTCTTCCAACCCTTCTATCTCCTGAGCTATCCATCCCTGCGTCCTGAACCGCTCGGAAAGAATTAATCCTAGCCAACCCGACGACTGTAGTTCCATCCATTGTGGATAATGTCACTCGCTTTTCTTCTTTGATGTGTTTGAATTTCGTCCTTTTACCAAACTATAACTCGATTTTATCTATGTTTTAACGAAACCATTTATGCGTAGGCAAAAACAAGGAAAAACATTTATCGCTAAATACATGTAATTCCGTGCGTCCTATTTATTCAATATATAAATCGCTATGCAAATATTTGTATAATATTTCGCTCTTTCCGCGAAATCTTTTTGCTTCGAATAAGGTAGCTGTCTATTTTTTACTACACGGATTTCGTTGAGACGACTATGCTGTAGCAATATCTCGCGATCGCGACATTTCATGATTTAAGTTACCGGTCATAAATAGCAAAAGGGGTTACAACGGTGGTGAGGAAGGGAAGTACGGGAAGGAAGGAAGGTTATCAGTAACCGAGCGGTAGGTAAGGCGCTCAACGTCGCTCCATAGCTCGGAGCATCGCTATCGCGTTGTCCAGCCCTGACCCTACCTTGCTCTAACTCTACTCTCGCTCTAGCTTCCCACTACTATAGCACGATCCACGAGATGCTCGCCACAGAACGTGCTCTCACGTAAATTATACGCGCATGCCTCATCCTACGTTTTCCGGTCGGGGAATATTCCGAAAATTCCACCTCGCTTGTATCAACGTTGCTGCGCGTCGATTTTGCGAATTTAAAAGAAGCGAATTCGAAACTTTCGTGACTAGAATTTATAATTTTTTTTTAGAACGTGCAGGAAAAAGTCCGCATAACTGATAGTAGCTGTACCATAATAATTGTCAGATTGTTTAATTAATAATTTTGTATGTATATTCTTACTGTTTCAAAAACACATTATGGACTAAAAATTGAGATACGTATAATAATAACTTTAAAATATATTTTCAACTTTAAACAATCATATTAATGTGCAAAATTATGCATACCATTATAAGATTATATCGATGAGTGTTCAATAAGAACGGAAGGTGAGCTAATAAATTGCTGGTCCGAACGTTACATATACTAGCACTCGTAATCCTAAATCCCACCCATTACACCCTCTGAACGACCGCAACCTACCACCCTTCGGCCACTATTCTGACTTAAACTGTTTGAGTTGCGACTTTATCGGATTACTACAGAATCTGCCAAACCCCTTCTTCGTTCGAGCAGTTCCAACCCTAGATGATTATTTCGAGATCTCCGTGCCTTCATGTCGTAATATTTAAGATAATGTTCACAAAATAGTAACGCACGAATGCAATGTTAACAAAAAATTATGTTGTATATTGCTAATAATTATTAAAAAATTTAATAAGTCAAATGTGTTATAATTTTAGTAGAAAAAGTAAAATTCATTTTTACATAAAAAATACAATCATAGACTTCATTATAGTAAACAATAGGAATTATTGATAAAAAAAATCGATGGAAAAGAAAAAAAATAAAATGAAAATTAACAGAAAAAATTATAATTTCATTAATTATTAAAATAAATATCGAAATTAATTAAATTAGTTCCATTCTCTTTAAGATATAACTGTATTTTTCAGATATTAAATAATCGTTGATGAAATAAAGAGAGAAATTTATTCTAATAAAAATTGAATGAAGATTAGGATAAAAATTGCACTCAAGACTGGTAAGAACTAATAAAATTTTCCAAAGTCGTTTGCGTCGTCAGCAAATTCAAGCGGAATCATGAAATAAGCAACTGTCGTAAAAAAAATGCGCGCGAACAGGTGCGAACTCTCATAAAAGAATTTCTGGAGTAGCCATTCAAATTTCTTTCCAAGCTTCGCGATAAATGTGCTTCTATTATGTACTCTCTATATATATATTATTGTTCTGACTAAATACACTCACTATCTGTAAAAGTAATTAGTTTAGTGAAGAAGTTTCGTTTGTTTAGTGAAGAACTTTTGCTCTTAAGAGAATAGACATATTGAAAGACTTAGGTTCAAACAATTTGCCATTGTTGTATGTTTATTTCATTAAAACATAATAAAAATCATTTAAGGCTAAAAATCTAATAGACTCGATGCATATCATCGAGCATGACATCGCGATTACTCCTTCGTCCTCGCGGTTTTCTGAATAGAGAGAGGGCAAAGATTTCATTCTTTCGATGAAATCTAATACTGATGCGTTCGACTCGCGCATGATACATTTATTGATCCTGTGGCATCAAACGTTTACGAGTTGCTCTTTGAGGGCGAAGATGAAAGCGCTGACGCTCGACAAGTGCACGCCGGCTTAAACGCTTCTCTATTTCTGCCCGCGCCTTTGATGCGCATTATCAGGCCTTCTTGTTTTATTCGGGCACCCGATATATCCGTGACCAGCCTTTCAGCCTTAACGGCACGCCGATACCACGTCCGAAACCGCCCGTATTTTTAATCTGCCTCGGGATTGTTTGTTGGGGGCACATCGTTGTATTACGCCTCACGAAATTCCAACGACAAGATTGGATAAATTAAATATTTCGTGGCAGGGCTTCAAACAAATTTAATATTTCCATCAAAAAAATTCTTTTCTATTAAAAAATTATTATTTATAAAGAAATAGTATAACATATATAACAACGTTAGCATTTTCAATTATAAGTATGATTGTTAATTTTTAAGACTTATGTACTGTATACATATATAAATGAATGTGCGCGCAATATATGTGTATGCACGCACGCACACACACACACACACACACACACACACACACACACACACACACACACACACACACACACACACACACACACACACACACACACACACACACACATATATATATA
>Ga0157364_1000779_pt1 | contig 24139 bp, 9 predicted proteins | sample AttsexASBM2_FD_111476 | JGI IMG/M metagenome (GOLD analysis project Ga0157364, IMG submission 111476) | Fungus gardens microbial communities from leaf cutter ant in Ribeirão Preto, State of São Paulo, Brazil - Atta sexdens ASBM2 | ecosystem: Host-associated > Fungi > Mycelium > Unclassified ...
CACACGCACACACGCACACGCGCACACACACACACACACACACACACACACACACACACACACACACACACACACACACACACACACATGTTCGAGCTCTTCCTTGAAATTCTCAACGAATGTATACATCGCCGCCCCTTACTTAGAAATATCTTTCTTAACTCACGTTCCTACTTCACATGAAAGATCGCCCCGTTCCCATTTGCGAAGAGGGTGGCTTAACCGACAAATGTTTTTCGGACATTGGAAATACATTCAGGGAGTCGGAGTGAAGAACGGGGGTGACGAAGAATTCTTTATGGCGATCAATCATCGCGAATGATATCCACTTTTCCTTCTACCACCATGCCTCGTGAACTGTACGCAATAAGAAACACAAACCAGACTAGGAGATCGGGAACGAGCGAAGGATGGAAAGGTAGCCGCGGGGGTGATCCCGAAATGCTATTCAAATGCGTTAAGTAGAGGGTGTCGAGGAAAATTGGAAACGATTCTGGGAGTATCGAGCACATCCCTGGAGGAAAGCGAGGATCGGATCGAAAAAGGAAATAGTAGGAGAAAGGGGGAAGACAGGCTTTTTGAGGGATGGGCGAATGTCCGAAAAACATTATACATTATTTATGAATTCTCTTCCCACCCATATATTATTCTAACAATCGATGTACGTAGATCTCAATTTCTCAAGACAATAGAAATCGCATTTCCTTTTTTAAGCATTTTCTAAAGCAAATCTGAAACGATATTGTTGGATGACACTATCTTCAATTAATTTCGCTAATCAATTTCGATCGCGACGGAACACCGATCGCAGTTTGTCCGACGTTAACGACGTGACGCGTCATTATTGCTTTACATGTTTGACATGAGAAGCAGCAAGCTACGTGGAAAGGTTAAAATTACGTGGGATGGAAGGGTGCATAGTTTCGATTGCAATCGCTTTTTGCGGAATAAAATGTATATACATTTACCAGGCGAAAAATAACGAAAGCAAGCAAACGTAACACACGAGTGATAAAGTATGCAATAATACATGTTAAGGAAAGTGAGGGAATGTCTTAAAAGCATTATAGTTATATAAATTTTACATAATAGTTTATATTAGAAGAGCACAATAAAGGAGATCGTTAAAAATAGTATCTATGTAGAAAGTTTTGAAAGAGGAGAATGATAATGACATTTTACTTAATAATAAATCCATTGAAAATTAACATAAGATGCTATTGTTAATAAAACTGAGGTTTTTACAAAAAAAAATAATTCTTTGTATAAATAATATTTTTTATCGCAAACTTTAAAGAAATAGAAAATAGAATATGTTTTTGAAGATATCGATGAAAACGTCACGGCTTTTTTTACAAGGTTTTATACTAGTTTTCATTTTAACTTTTAAAATATTATGGTTTTTTATATGGTTTTATCTGGTTTTCATTTTAACTATTTGGTTTGGCTGCGTAGTGAAGTTTCAATATTATTAAACTCACATTTATATATATTACATTCAATATATTTGAACTACTGCTGCCTTGTATGTTTCAAATTTTATATAATCAATCAAAATGAAATAACAAAATTTACGATGTAATAACAAATAAATATCAGTAAAAATACAGATAACAATTTAATATTGTTAAAAGAAAAGTTTGCAGAAACAAATCGGAACAGACGGATAAGAGATTGATAATTCACGAAGGGGAGGAGAAGGAGGGGTACAAACTAACGATTTACTATCCTTTAATTCTGTTCATCGAGCTTTAGGATAGGCAATCATCATATCGAATTGTGATAGAAAAAAAATGCATTTTCCTCGAGTAATTAAATGCTGTGGTTTCATTTCGCAAATATATTATGAAAAAGACTCGACATTGAAAGATTCGCCCATGAACTATCATCCCTTCGATTTCAACAAATCGATGTCGAAAGATGGACGTGCTCATTTTACGTATGTATGTACTCTATTAGTCGCTGCAGTCATGTGTATGTCAATAGCAGAATGCGTGTATGTGTATGCATGTATGTATGTGTATGTTGCGTGCGTGCGTGCGTGCGTGCGTGCGTGCGTGCGTGTGTGTGTGTGTGTGTGTGTGTGTGTGCGGGGGGCGTGTGTATGTGTGTGTGTGTATTTACATATGTTGTGTGTATATATTAAAGTGGACCGCGATGCGGTCCCTCGCGTATCATTGTCAATCGATACGAACTTGTTTCCCTTGCCAGATATCAACAATAACATTTTACCCCGCTCCACACATTTTATATCGCGATCGATTTCATGATCCGTCGACTGCGCTAAACAGCTTTGAATAGTTTGAACTCAATTTTGGTGACATCATCGATTTTCAAAATATCGATGTGTATTTACAAAATATATATAATATTCGTTTTACTGTACGCTCTCCCTACACAATTTTGGCTAATAAACGCTGTAAAAGTAAAAGTATTCCTCTGATAACTTTTATCGGCTATTTCAATATTTAGTGGTATTTACTGATGAATTCGGACATTGATTGGATATTTGCTTTTATTGAGATTGCTATTGGGATATATTCGTTATTGAAAGGAATGATTGATTTCACATATAGTGGCTTACCAAAGTATTCAAACGATAATACGCCTATATTAAATCGAATAAAATCGTTCGAATACTTTCACGAGACATTTTGCACCCAGCGTAATCTATGCACATTTTTTTTCCCTCTATACCTACATATTCTCATTCATATATACATATCAGTATTTTGAGATTTTGAATTCTTTAAAAATGATACCCACAGCACAAGGGAGAATCAATAGTGCACCGTAGCTATAACAGCTCAATAAATTCCGAATCCACGGGTAGCACAACACACTTTTTCGCAAACACTCGATGATTTATTGTCTACCGCAGAACGAGAAAGAGAATAGATTATTTATATCCTTTGGAATCCATTGTTTCTTTAAAAAATATTATTTTAAAATATAGTAGGAAAGTAATGTATTGTATTGTATAATAAAATAATCGTCATAAAATCTGTCGAATATTCTGTTAATTAATACAAAGATGAATATAGAAATATAAAGAGAATATTAGAGAATACGAAACGATATGTTATTAATATTGAGACTAACAAATCTTTTTTTGATGCCCTTAAATCTTAAAACGAACGAAATGTAGTATAACTTTGATATAGTAATTATTTATCAATTTGTACGATTCTCGCTGATAATATTCTCGTTATAAAAAAATACGCGAAACTAACACTGCGATAGATATCGAATAAGTACTCCAATAATGTACAAACTTTTTCAAAGAGAAGCGAGTCGATATCGCAGCCGAGCTAGCTGTCGTGTCGGCCGAGCTGACACTCTCTCTGCTAGATATTAATAATTTATCTCCGAATATCCTGTAACTAGGCGAAGTTTCTCATGGCTCAACATTTTCCCCGTTTTCTCTTCGTCTATTCTATCGTAGCTCTCTCTCGCTATCGAGAGCTGTAAAAACTATGTAAAATCAGAAATAACTCTCCCGATTTTAAAGAGAAATCATGCTTTAAAGAATCTCTCGTCATCCATTCCTGCTATTTTTCGCGCGTTCGGCGGAACCTGCTTGCATTCCAGGCGTCGGCGTCGCGTTGTCGCATCGTCCAGTTCGAGAACTCGTGATCTCGGAACGGAGAGTCGCTTTGTCCCTCGCGAAAGTTTAGTGTATGTCTCTGCGGTGGATCCTCAGCTAGGGATCCTCAAGTATTACACGCGTGTCTTTGCTTTCAAACCGAATTACTCTCGGGAACATAGGGGCTATCTCTCACCTTGTTGATTTTCGCGTCGCAACACGCTCTCTCGCCGCGATGGGATCGGATGGACCAAGCGACAGCAAGTCAGTTAGCGTATAGCGATGGGTTAGAGTGCGCGCGCAGCTCGTTATCGATATCGTTAATCAGTGAGTTAGTTCACAGAGGCATGGCGTTGTAGAGGTCCAGATTGGGATGGTAAAATAGCGGTGTCGGAGTGGGCGGGTTATGATGGGGCGCGGGCTGCGCCTGTATGAGGTTCAAGTTCAAGTTCAGGGGCGCGATGTGGGCCGCATTGTGGTGATTAAGGTGGTTAAGGCTAAGGTGGTTACCTGTCGGGTAGGGTAATCCGAAACTAGGGTACCCAGAATAGCCGCGGCCCGCCGCGTATGCCGCGTACGCTGCCGCTGGGAAACCTGCGAACACAACGAAAATTTCCGTTACACTCCTCGTTATAACTATCATTAATCCTCTTAGCATTTGAGACAACGTAATCGTTCGCGATAATTTTGTAAACGCTGATAAGCATAAGAAAATTCTTTTCACACTTCTTGTAATTAAATATTTTTCATATATGAAAACATATAATTTTGTTTTTGATACCATGATACAGATGTAGTTTAAGATTGTTTTTTGATTCTTCCATATCCTCGTGATTTAAACGATTATTTAAGTTTCAGTATTATCTACTGGATTAAATTTTGAGAAGTTTAAAAACGTATGAAGAAATAAATATGTTTTTATAAAAGATATTTATAAAGATAAAAATTTATTTTTTGCAAAAAAAGAACCAGAAATTAGTAATGAAAAGTCAAAATCAATAATGTAAAAATATCTATTGCTATATTCAATTCAATTTGGTAAATAAAAGTTTAAAAGACTTATTTTTATAGGAAAACTTAAAGCTATTAAAAACTTGAAATTATTAAAAAACTTTCTTAATATTTTGCAAATTATATATATAGTTTATAAATATATTTGATTAAATCGATAAGAATTCGTTGAAAATATCGAAAACAATAAAATTTATTTACTCTGTTAATTATTAAGAAACTAGCTTAAACCAGCAGTATAAAACTGGCAGGACTAAATTAGCAAAAATTAAATTGGATCTATCGGAATATTTTGAGTACTTTTTTAGTACTTTTTATTTTGTACTATTATTATTTTTTATTGTACTAGATAATGATAATTTTGTACTGTGTGTCATTTCGAAAAAAATCGCGGTGTTGCTAGTTTAATATTAAGAGGATCATAAAGTCTGTATTACTGACTAAACCATATAATTTTTGTATAACAATTATTTTTTTCTTCTCTGATTTGAAAATCCTTTTCCAGAATTAAAGTATACTCATTAATAAACGTATCTGTAAGATGGAGTCTATCAGCATAGACTGAGAACAGCAAAAAAATTTCGAAATTGAGATCATCTTTATTTTTAAGTTCTCTCCAATATGGCGTTCCAAAACTGTCACGTCGCTTCACATTTGCTTCATATAAAATCCGTGCAATCTGTTCACTTATGAAATAATAGTCCATAGACTAGTAGTTTGCATGAAGAAACAGCGTGAAATTTTTAAAATTGAACTTAGACGTGCATGCCACACATACACATAAATTTTTGTTTAATTTATGGTATGTGGCATGCATGATTGAAGTATTGATGTGTCAATGATACGTAAATCGTCTGTGTGTAAGTGCTATTTACAATATGACTAATCTTTAAGATTCCCTTAAGTTGGCAGGACCAATTGGCAGGATCAAATAAAGAAAAAGAAAAATTATATCAGAAATCAATTGGATTGGATTTGTATTAATCTGTATTACTAAGAACAATTTTCTATTGTATTATGTCTATTATGTCTATCATTTCTAAGAAAACAATAACATTGCTAGCTTAATATATAAGCCGGCAGAACTATAAAAAAATAAAACAAGGGCAAAAATAAACAAAACTGAATTTGTACTAATTTGTACAATTGAAAGTAAGCTAAAATTTTACATTTTTTTTCCGTTAAATGACTTTATTAGTATATACTTTACAATCTATACATTATCCCAGCAATAAAACCTAAACAGTAACTATTCTTTGGGCCGTCTTCAATTTGGCTCATGTGGTGTTTTTTATTTAGTATTTGAAATGTAGAAACGTAGAAAAGGAATTAGGGAAGTGCTGAGGGAATCATTGAAAGTTATGGTGAATCGTTATTTTTCAGTAAAAATCGAAATCTCTATACATTCTCATAAATTGAGTGAATACTAGCAATTTTTATCTTTTCTCGTCTTTCTTATTGTGATTTTAAGAGAAAAATTTCATTTTTTATTGAATATAAAATATTTTTTATCTAAATTTTATACTAAATTTTATACTAAATAATGGATAAATAAAATAGACGATATTTTATTATTTTTTAAATCAAATTTTATTTTATTTTATTTTATTTTCAAACCAAATTTTTTCGTTTTCGACATATGCATTTCTTGAGAACATAAGAAAAGCAATATTATTGAAGAAAGTGTTCAATCACTGTGAGAAAGTAATTATATAAGGATTTTCAAATTTTCACTGAAAAATAATTATTTACGGATTTTCCAATTTTCACTGAAAAATAACGATTTACCATAATATTGAATAATTCTCTCAGTACATAATTCCTTTTCTACGTGATTTTACATTCCAAATACTAAATAAAAGATAAGATCAACATATATGATTCAAATTGGAGGCCCAAAGAATAGTGTTACTAGTTAATTAAGTGAAGCTAGCACTCGAATTTAAGAAAAAAAAATTGTTTAATACGAATTAAATTAAGTTAGATTTGTAACCGTTTGAAAATTACTTTCTTTTTTGTTTGTACCTTAAGGAGTTTTAAAATATAAAGTATTGAAAAAATGCTAGCACTCCACTTTGAGATATTTTAAATTCGCAAGCGGATTTGAAATTTTGGTGATATTTCGGATTGAAACTAGTACAAACGATTCCGAAACAGCACATGCTTGCAGATTTAAAATATCTTCGGAAATGGCGCAGCTAGCTCTCAATCTATTTTTGAAATATCAGTACAATCAGTACAATCCCCTTAAGGGGGATCAAAATCGATTGTGGTACAATTGTATAAATGTATACGAGTATAAATGATTACGAAGCAGCACCTGCTTGCGGATTTAAAATAACTTTAAAAATAGCAAAGTTAGCTCTCATCCTTATATTAAAATTTCGGTATCATCCTCTTAACGAAATGAATGTGTGTGAAACCGATTATAATACAATCAATTACAAATAATTACGAAACAACACTCATACGTAATTTACGGATTTAAAATATTTCAAAATCTTTTAGCATTTCTTCAACCCTTTATATTTTTGAATTCCTTAAGGTACAAACAAAAAGGAAATTGATACAAATGATTAAAAACCTATAATAATTTAAAATCAAAAAACAAATTTTGAAAAACATTTTTGTATAATAACTTAATTTAATGCACATTAAAACATTTTTTTTCTTAAATTCAAGTGCCAGATTCACTTAGGTTTCGTTACTAAAATTACTAATATATAGATTGTAAATTAATATTAATAAAGTTATATCAAGGAGAAAAAAGATGTAAAATATTAACTTACTTTCAATGGTACCAATTAATACAAATATATTTTGTACATTTTTTTATGATTATTTTTTAATAGTCAGCTTATACTACTAAATTACTAAATTATAATACTAAATTACTAAATTGCTACTAAATTAGCAATATCATTGTTTTTTTAGAAATGACACAATATAAAATTGTTCTTGATAGTACAAATTAATATAAGTCCAATTCTATTACTTTCTAATTTTTCTCTTTTTCTTTTATTTCTTTTATTAGAATTGATGCTGCCAACTTAATGTTAAGCTAACAGCATCACATTTTTTTCGAATTTGCAATACAAAATTGTCATTAATGTAAAATGGTATAATTTAATATAAAATAAGTACTAAATATTCCGATAGATCCGATTTGATTTTGCTGATTAGGTCCTGTCATTTTATAAAGACTAACTAGATAAATTTATTAAGTTATATCCGTCAAAATTATTGCCATATCTATATTCTGCTAGATTAAATTTCCATTAATATAAAAACTAAGAGGTAACAGAGAGGTTAGTAGTTACTCCGCTAAATTCTAATATTTACATACGATTCATATCAGTTTGAAAAATATGCTATAGGTAAAATGTATATTAAAGCAAATAGGTGAAATGGACAATTATGTATCAAGGTTGTGAAGCCATATAGCATCATTATTTCTTTAGTTATGTCTATAATAGGGATCGTCAGAATAAGTATCGAATTCTTTACTAGTCAATACATATTTCACATACTCACCATCAGGTAATGCTCCCAGAGACCACATAAAATCTATAAGGAAAAATAAACTCGATTAAAATGTAGTTTCGACATAGACTAATATATATTTCTGAATATTTGTTTACTTATTTTTAACCAATTCTTTTTTCTTTTCGATTTTTTCCCCCTTTATTTATATTGCATGTTCGTTAGTGCAATGATTTCAAGTCTCCATCAAAATTTCTGCAACTACATACGAAGAAAGATATTGATCGCTCAAAAAACTTACAAAATAAGCTACGTGTCAGAAGTAAAGTTTCCACATGTCAATTATTTCCACGAAGTTTTATATGTCGCAAGACCAATATTTTTCTTCGAGCAGGCGAAGGTAGGCGTAAACATTTAAGAATATGTACACGGAGATAAGTTAAGTATGAAGCGAAGCGTTGCAGAAATTCGTCGGGATTTAAGTGTAACGGATGACTAGGTCCAAACGATAAAAGAGAAACGTAAAAAGAGAAAAAAGATAAGAAATAGAATTAAAAGCTTTCTAGGTTAAATAGAGAGTATGAGAAAATTAGTGAAAGAGAGAAAGAGAGTAAGAGAGAGAAAGGGAAAGAGAGAAAGAATGAGAGAAACAGAATGATAGAGAGATCAAGGCATTCATGAAATTTCATAATTCGATACTAATCCAAAAGACCACACAACTAAGATTCTCACTATGTATATATGTATATCGCATCGACTATATAGCGCATTTTCTAAACTGTGTGACAAGGTACTAAGTAACTACGCGCGGCCGAGGTGTTTCCAATTCTACGACAAAATAAACCCTCCTATGAACTATGGTTATTGTAGCCTTCAAAGGTATTGGTTAATTATTTACCGTTAAGTAATATTTGCTAGGCTCTCTATATAGCTTATTAGATATCGACTAAGGGTCGGTAATATGCCACCACCTGAATGTCTTCCGCAAATGATAAATTTGCGGAATGATTGAATACGCACGTAATAACGTGCTCTACTTTTATTTTTCTATTTCATGTCGTGTGTATGTGCGTGGCATAGCACCGGCATCACTACTCACATTTATATTGACGATACAATATTGAAAAAAACACTGACCACAATAATACTACACTACTAGACTCACTATGCTAGTATCCATATCGACGTTGCTCTCACAATATTACGCAGATGGAAAAAAGTATAAGAGCGTTTATTCTAGCCATTAAAATATACACTGATACATATTAATAGTATTAGTAATTTCGTACCTAAAGTCTCTCTACCGGGCTGGTTTTGATTACATCAAGCGCTCAATGGTATATTACTATCATTTTGCGCTCTTTTTCTCTGTCTTAATGGCTTTCTAAACTCTTCTGAGCTACAATAAGATTGCATGTACGTCGAGCACTATCTCGCATTTATCTCAATAGAATCATTTGCAGCATTATATAGATATGTATCTTTGTCACACTTCATCGAAATACGTGAATAGATCTCGACGATACTATATAAATAATTCTTGCGCAAATTACGCGCGTGCTTTTCTATATAGCATCTACGTATACACCCTTAACTTTCTCAGATGCAACATATCGATCTCACGTAGAGCAGACGTTTACGTACGACGTATTAATATTAACAGTCTCTCGCAGTTTCGAGGAGCGCATAAAGCCTGTCTCAGCTCGAGTTTACGATCGAGTTGCCAGTCGATTAACGTTTACGTCACATCGATGGCTTCGGCAACGTGGAATTCATTGAGCTACTCTCACTAGAATTTTATGTTTCTCCTTTGATGTGCATGTCCCATCTCGGACGAGGAGAAACATTCGCGAGGCCGTGTATCAGGAATGCATTCCGTCGAATCGTTCTGCGCCCCCGTTATAAATTATGTAAGACATCAGCGGATACTCTATATTCCCGTAAAACTCAAAATCAAGTAGCCCAGCCAAGTGTCACAAAGACCAACAATAAAACCGCACCATCAAAGTCTGATCTACTTACGAAACTGACAGTGTTGCGCTTCTCTGGCTAAGTACGTACTTTCTAGGACACACGTCTCACGCATTATTATCAAGGTAAATGATGCTATGCGGCTTAAGAAGAGTTAAATAGTATATGAGTGGGATATACGGGAGCTGAGGCATTAGGTATAGATAGGTATACGCACGATATATATTTAGTATATATCCTATATATATATATATATAGAGAGAGAGAGGTATAATATTACGTGTAACGTAATATAAATGTAACTATGTAACGTAGCTCGTTAAGTAATAGGTACAATATAATAGGTCTCTTTGAAGCCGCTGGTAATGCGTATTCTTCGCGGAAGACGTTTGAGCACCGCGCTTTATCTCGCTTCTCTCGCGAATTATTTTGCGGAAGGAAACATGAGTGGAAACGTGTTACGACGGAGGCCAAATGCCTTCCCTCTGAACAATTCTTCGTCGTCGAACGGACGCGAGTGCGCGTTCTTCCGCGAAGATGAGCGCCTAAAGTATAATCTAAGCTAACGATATCATAGTGATATTTCCCAAAAGCTATAGTCCACTAGTAGTCTCAACGATAGGAACGTGTACATAGTATATTAATTCGTTTAAAACTGATTCGCACTAACTAATCGAACCTAGAACGCCTAGTCTCAATAATAACTAAGGTCTGATAACAACACAAATGTTTACCTAATTACCTAGATATGTAGAGATAGATAGATATATAGATTCCGATATGTATATCTGTTTGGTCTATTACAAAAAACTATAAGGTGTAATGCGGCTCTCACAAAAAATATATCGATATTAATATCAAATGCTATGGCGTTACCAAATAGGTAAGATACAAAACAATATATAACGTATATATCGTCTGGCGTAATCTATAATGGATCGTTAGGTACATATTAATATGGAGTGTCCGAAAACCATTAATCATGTATTATTTGATATTTATATTTTTTTACTACTTGGTTGTGAGGCTGCTGTTTGTCACACGATGTTTACTGTTGTGTAAACATTTAAATTCCAATGTAAAATGAATAATTAAGCCCCGAATAATAATTTTCTACTCACACTTAAAACTTACATGTTTTTATCAATTTATATTTTTAGAATCTCTTTTTTTCTCAAAACTATTCAAATTTTTTTCTCTGATTTGATTCTTAATATCAATTTATCGAGATAATATCTCGATAAATACCGTAGTTTTGGGACATCCCATATAAGAATAGAATATAAATATATTATATATATATATATATATGTATATGTATATAGATTCACGTATGCATTTATATACATATAAATAGTGTCGAGCTCGTGTCTTTCCTTTTGAGTATCTTTATATCGTTTAGAACACAGAGTTCTTTCTTGCTTCGACATTATGAAATTTCATGAAGTCACTTGCGAAAAATATTCCGGAAAACGCGACAAATGAGAAGTGCACGTGTCGCCAACCATTTCCTGCGGGCTCCCGTCGCGCTAACCGCTCTCTCGCCGACAATTTACGTCGGTATGCGCCGCTAATTGATTTCCTTCAATTATTGCTCGCGTGCTCGCGAGGAGTACACGCAGTGAACCACTACCTGGGAGAAGGAGGAGAAAGGTTGTTTTTCTCTTGTATATTATTTCAATTTTTTTTTTTGTTAAAATATTCGTAATTAAAACGGCCTCGACAAAGAGCGTTTATTATTGTTTAAACAAACGATTATTTCATTCCGAAAAAATATCCTGCCGTTTTTAAAGACGTTCGAAAATACGCCACGAAACGCGACTATTTTTCCATATTCTTCTATCGCGACTTTCAATTATATTACCCGATCTTGTCGCGTAACCTCGCAGACGACAATTTCTACGTTAGAGCTTTGTTCGCAACGCGCTAAAATTTCAACTAGGTTCTATCAACGAATTGACAGCCGCCGAACGACGAACATACAATCTCCATCGAGGACTTGTCGTTTTGTTTCCCCATCGGGGTGACCTGAAAATTGCTGCTCACCTTGTCTTTCGATTTCCTGTTCTCTCATTCCTCCTCTTCGTTGAAGACTCGATGTCGGTGTTAATTTCTACGGCGTTTTAATCGAAGTGCTTTTAACGGCAAGTGTGATGGGCAAAAATTTAATTATTCGATGTCGGTAGATGATTGAGATTTAGTTAGACATGACTTGTATAGGTACTATTCATCCTGCCTATCTTCATTAGTATGTAAAAGAAGATGTTTTTATATAATTACATTCATTTTCGAAAAATGGATGCTTTAATAATAATTATACTAATCTGACAATATAAGACAAATTAATTTAATTATTATTGACTTCTCAATTCTCAATACATCTCCGATTTTTCAATTAAAAAAAAAAAATAATAACTCATGAAAAAATGTATTTTAAGAAAAACCGTCAAAATAAACTGTTTTTCTTTTGAAAAATCGAAGAAACACAAAAATTTTATTTTTAAATTTAATAATGTTTTATTGAAAAGCAAAAACTTTTTAAGATTTCTGCTTTATGTTTTATTGAACAAATTGTAAATTTATAAATCGAAAGCTAATCCTATTATTCTTAAAATCACAAGATCTATATAAATTTTAAAGTTAAATTTTTTTAATAATGTTTCTTTGAGAAGCAAAAAATTGTTTAAGATTTACTTTATATTTCATTAATTATACATAGTAAATTTCAAAATCGAAAGACAATCCTATAAGGAGATACGTTCGACGCGACGGCAATTTATTTGAGCATCGTTAGGTCGTTTTCCCTCTACATTTGAACACTTTGTTTATTGTCCTACTATCTGCATTACTAATTATCTACGAAATAACTACCAGTCTTTTGCAATTCGTTTGTCTCGTTGCTACATGTCTACTTTCTTCACTACAAGAAAATGAGGCCCCATAGGTAACTACTACGTCGATTAAATCTGCAATTCGCTACGCGTTTTCTTCTGCTTCTACGATCACAGTTTCGCCGAACATTACCAACTGCAAACAGCTCCGCGAAAATATCGCGTTCTCGATATGTATTTCGAACCGATAAATAAGAACGGTTTTCCTAAATCTACAATATTGCACTTTTTGAAATTGATACCTATCACGCTCGATCGTTTGATCACTGATTGGCATATATTAATTAATACTTTCGATTTCTTTCGTTGACTACTTCAAAACGACGAACAGTCTCTCAATTGAGGAATGTATAAAAAAATGCTATTTAATTCACTGTAATATTTCATTAAAAAATTACGCATTTATTACGAGAGACTAATCTTTTTCTCAGCAAGATTCCTAAAATCTTAATCGATAATAAATAAAAATAACAAATAAAAAGTTTGATTGCATTGATTTCTTCAGCCAATTAAGTCTTAAATAGATCCAATAAATACGTACATATATTTCTTTTACATGAGCGTACTTAATTCACTGAATTTCAAACTTTATAATTCATACAATCTAAATCGATCTATCCGAAACAACAAGTTTTTTGACACGTACCAAATATTATTTTTAAGCAAAACTAAGAAAGACTATTTGCGATTAAAAATTGTATTATTATGTTGTCCTTCTGGACAACATAATACAAATTGTAAAACTCATGACGATATGCTAGTACGAAATGAAAAAATCGCGACAAGCAATATAGAAAAGAAGGACGATTAATCGATTAAAATTAAATGAAACAATCGGACGTAAGTATGACACCCCCGGACGAGCTACAATTATTGCGGTCGCGAAAGGGGTGTGAGTATCGTTGGTCATAGGCCGATCGTAGGTATTGGATGGTAAACGGCGCCCATGTCGAGGCCCTGAACACCGAGGAGATCGCTCATGGAATAGGTGAGGGCAGCAGCGCGGGACGCGGCCGCGACCGGATGTGGCCGGTAAGAGGCCGCGGCCGCGGCCGCGGCCGCCGCCGCGATCGCTCGCTTCACGTCATAAACCGCCGCCGCGGTGGTAGCGGCCGCGGCGGCTGTCGGGGCGGCTGCACCGGCCGCGTACTGGTAAGTAGCGGCCGCACTCGGAGCTGCGGTAGCGACTATCGGAGCCAGCAAGTGATGGTGAGGAGGCCCGGCGCCGGCGGTGGCTGCCGCGGCTGCATGTGCAGCGGCAGCGGCCGCCGTCGGCAAGGGATACGGCGCGTAGCGATAGGTGGTGGGGGTGGGTGTCGCGACCATCACCAACTCACCGTATGCGCCTCTGCTGGCCGCTCGCGTCTTCGCCAGATTCGCTGGAAGCATCACTTCCTTTGGCTGTGCCTTCTTGCATTCGACCTTGAAATTTTAGATAGAACAGATAAAAGAAAGAGGGACGAGTAAGAAAGACAATTCCGATTGGACATTTCACTATCAATCATCTATTAGAAATCTGTCGAAATCTTGATTATGCATCGTTGTAGCAGCCCATACAGCACAAATCACTCTAGCAATATTGCAGCAACATTACAATGCAGCAACAATACAAGCTTCTATGCTGTATGGGAGATAACGTATGAATCCTTTCTCAAGAAGTTAAAAGACTATTATTAAATTAAAAACACTATTATTATCATTTGTTGCTTATACTATTTCTGTTAATTATTAAGTAGATAAAAATACTAATCGTAAAATTGATTTTTTGCTCAAAATTTCGTAAAGAAATAACTAACTATAGAGAGTAGAGTTAAAGAAAATATCGACTGGATCAGCGTAGCAAGCTTACTTCAGGATTATCGATACGGGGTGGCATCAAGAAAATACTTGACCGTCGTGAAAGAGCTTTTCGTTGTAGCGGAAAGTAAACAAAGACTTCTCTTACTAGAGGAACTGTGTACAGTTCTTCCCTTTTTCGTTTACGATTTCTCCTGCATGTACATTCCACATGCGTGTCAAATATAACTAACAAAGATAGACCTTCTCGATTATACAGAAAATTAATTTTGCTCAACATTACAGACAGGGAACAGAAGGCAAATACCTTTTGACGCGACCTCTGAGGTTATATAAAGTAAATGGAAAATATCCTTTAGAAGAAGGGGTTTGTTCTACAAGTAGACTTCAGACTGGCTACTCACCATTTTGTTGTTAATTTCGTGGAAATGGATCTCGCAGACTTTGTCGACGACATCCTCGCTTTGAAACGTGACAAATCCAAAGCCTGAAAGAAAATACATAGACTCTTGTTAAATTTTTATATTTAATATGGTAAATTGAAATGACAAACAACTGTAGCGATATACATACATGATACAGATTTGATATTATTTTACTTCCGAATTTAATTTTATAATTTCTCACATTTTCCAATATTGCAGTTTTAATAAAACAAATTGCAACGATTTTAATTATATTTGTTATTCATATAAAAAATAGATCGTATGCTATCACATTAGATGATAAAACGATAAAGTTGGGGATTATGTTATTTATTATAAATATAATGATATTTGATGTTTAATCAAATTAATCCGCATTAATGATAATAAAAAAAGAGTCTACGTAATTTTGAATTAGAGTAACCGGTAGTAGTAGAGATACGAAAGCTCTCCGATTTTGCTGCATATTCGCGGGGATAAGAAACCATCCCGGATTTCCATTAATTTAGCTGACGGAGTAAACGAGTCTCGCTTCTTCCCTCGTACCGCACGAAAACGCGGTCTGTAAGCGAAATCTCCGCGAAATTTATTTCAGCCAAAGACGAACAGCGGGGAAGGAGAGACAGCGAGCCAGTGAAGAGAGCCGTAACTTAATCAAGCATCAAGGGTTATTAAAAACTTTGCATTGCTCTCCGGGCGATTTTAATCTCGCCCTTTCCACGCGCCCGCGCCGGCGCTTCTCTTCTAGCTAGTAATTCAGCCTCGAGATATCCGGCAAGCGCGAGTTATACGAATCCAGCGGACGACGTTATAGCTTAAGATAACCACGATTTAGTGCTTCCGTACCGAAAGCAGTTGTCGAAGCTGCGTTAGGTGACCGTAATTAAATGCATCCGGTGGTCAACCGGTAGGAATGTAAACTGACCATTCGCGATTCTAGTCTCGCGACTCCGGCTCTGTGAGGAAATTAGCGTATAGGACAGTCAAAGACTAAAATTATTTATTTTTATGTAATTTATCTCTTCTAATATTGTCGAAATTGATATCGATAAAAGATTTAGACGTTTAATGATACGTATATCATGACTCTTTCTTATATATTCAAAAAATAGTGAGTCTAATATTATAAGAAGCAATGATGAATTCCATCATTCGTACATGGCACTGAATTAGTATATGTTAAAGGCTGCTTTATAATAAAATATCTAAATGCAGTGGCACAATATAATCAATTTTAACAATAAAAAAAATATAATATATTCTGTTAAATGTGACATTAGTTAGACAAATATTTGTTTAAAATATTTATATGCGTTTACTTTTATAAATATGCTAATTTTATAGCAATTTTATATATACTGCAATTATTTAATATGTTTTAATGCAATTGATCGAATTCACTATAGGAAATAATAAGCTTAGCAGATGGGAGAGCTGCAGAAAAAAGAATAATAAGTTTGTCCGCGTTGTTCGTACTTTTTGCATTCAAGATCTTCGCTTTCTCTTTTTTCAAAATACTTATCTTCTGAATATATATTTATCTCGTTTTAAGTGCAATAAATTTTGAGGATAATAATTAAATTAACAAATATATTTTATACTTTCTTTACAACACAAAATGATAAAGATTATCCAGAAAATTAGAATATTCAAATTTATTTAAGGTAAGAATTTAATTAGAACGTGCGATCGATCGAGGAAATAATGTTTACGATAGATATCGTACGCTTAACTGCGAAATAAAACGATCAGGCCATTATTTCGGGAAGAAAACTTGCCAACGTTGAGACAATATGTGCGTGACACATTCAATTATTCAACGCTGACATCATTAATCGTTCGGCTTGTTCTCTGCCGGATTCTTTCTCTCTTACATCTTCTACGCTATCCGGCATACCCACTCTCATCTCAACCGTTTCGTTCCGTCTCGTATCCTTCTCATCCACCTAAGCTCCTCCTCTTGCTACGGGTATAGCACGAGTGATTAAGTTATAAACTTGGCAAGACGTCCGTTTGAGCGCGGAAGGGGCTTACTTCATTTATGTAATTTATAGTACTCTGCCAGTCTAGCTAACTCCACGGCACTCCCCAAGCACTCCCCTAACACAAAGGCCATGTCCTGACACCGGTAACATTTAACTACCCTACCTTGCCTCCCCTCCTCTCATTACTTTGACGATTCTCTTCTCGTGAGCGTAACGCGGCGACGACTACCGTTGACATTCCTCGATAGCGTTCGTCTTTTCAACCATGTAGGTATTAAATAATCTCCCTTTAGGGATGCATACATCTTAAAACTTTATCAAAAATATAAAAAATTCATAGATTGCTCTTCAGTATTACTAAAAATCTGTATAAAATCCATCCAATATTATGTCTGAATATGTATGTATATATATGTAAAATTTGAACACAATTCTCTTATTGGTTTAAACATTATTTAATTTTTTTGTCAGTCTTTATTCTTATATAAAATTGAGTTTTGTAATACTTATTTACAAATTTAATGAGGAAGTAACATTAAGATTTAAATAAAATTTTAAACATATATTGACTAAACAATAATAAATATTCATGCAAAAGTATTTATTTGGATCCACTTATTTGCTTAAAAGTTATTGAAACTAGGAAAATGCAGTCACACATTTTTTTGTTCTTTTTGCAGGATATATGAGTTAATATCAACATTTTTTTGAATGATATTAGTTGATATTAGCTTAAATTTTGGCTAATTATTTAATTGATATTTTTAGCTAATATTATATAGCCAAATATCCTCAAGAAAACGTAAAAATATTTAATTATTATGAAGAAAATAATATTATTTTTGATATATTTCCTCAATAAACAAATTCCAAAATCTTTAATAAGATAAAGTCTTGTACTTTTTAATCGTCTCGAAGATAGAACACTTCAAGGCTATTATCTTCAAGTTCCCTTTATAGCGTCGAGAACGACGAGGGATGACCGGAACATAGAATGAATGTGCTAGCATAGTCAGCGATCCGCGGAAGACCCAATAAATTGTGAGTGGTGAGACGTTCCTCTCTCGACCGAATTTTCATAAGGAAATTTATCTATCGTGGTTAGGCGACCATAGTCATCCCGCAAAGCTCCATTTTAGTGCCGTAGCCAACGTACAAAGGGATGTAACCGTTTTCGTCGATCGGTCGGCCTCGCAGAGTTGAATGAGGCGAGGAAAAAATGCGTGCTCAGCTGATCGATCACCTTTCATCGCCAGATGTGCCCATTTTAATAAAAAAAGCATCTCGAGATATCTTTCATTTTGTGTTCGTGGTCCATCCTTTTGGCCTCCGAGAGTTTTTTAAATAACCTATAAGTCCTTTAACGGTGTGGAATTATCGTCGCAGTTTCTTCGTCGCGAAATTATGGCATATCCTTCTTACGAGGATGCAAATCGGAATATTTTATGGTTTTATAAAAGTCGTGAAGTTATAGCGAGAAAAACTATTTACGATCCGATTACAAAGAGAATGGTCACTTAAATTTATTATATTGGACCCAAATAAAAAGTTGGTGAACCTCTCATTATAGATAGTATTATAGATAGAGTGATATCAAATTATTATTTGATTTATTGTAATTAATAATAATTACAGCATTTATATTGATAGCTGATGTAGATAAAATATATACTATTATTTAAACTTTGTTCAATTTCAAAAAAATGTATATTTTATTATACAGTAGATATTATTATAAGAATGTAGTACTTGACAATAAAGTTAATTATAGAAAAAAAGATATTTAATCTTAATCTCAGTCAAGGATCTAGGAAACATGTACATTTCATAAATTATAGAAACATGTTTTTTTTAAACAATTACTTTATGTAATTAATAAAATTCAGCTTTGGATGGTATTTCTATTCTATATTGTTCAAAATTATATGAAAAACAACTATTGACGAATTAATAACATTTCCACCGAAATTATACATCAAAATATTCAACAAGATTTCACAGATCCTGAGTGGCATCCGCACGAGCAAAAAAAGAGTGTTGATGAGCTAGAATTAACGAATTAAGATTAACATTTGAAGAGCTTACATCAGCACAAAGATATTTATTTATCGTATTACACAATATGTACAATGGAATGAAACGGGAGCATCAATAAGGAACATCATACGGAAACAAGATTTTTGTTATGTAACTCTACTCCGTCTTGCACAAAGAAATTGAACGCACACGAAGGAAAGAACAACAGTTCTCTGTTCTCACTATCGTCTTCCTTCTACTTGGCGGTATAACACTCTTCTTTACCCCTTCGCCGCCATCCCCTTTGACTCCTTGTTCCTATACTGCTTGTTCTCCTTCCGATTCTCGAGTATAATGCGACCCCGCCATTGTGCCGAGCGAGCGCATGTTAACGTTTAAAAGCCGCGCGGCGGCTGGCGAACGCGTTTCAGAATTTTATCGTGCATTGAGAATAAAGGTAAAAGGTTTCTTTCAAAAGGCACGCCGGCGGAACGATTTAAAACTTGTAAATGGATACGAGGAGTTAGACCTCCGCACTCTTTCCATCTTCCCTCGACCATACCCTTTCCACCTTTGCCCTCGTCTGCACATAAAATTTCCGCGAACTTTTGTTTGTTTCCCGCGATGTATTTACGACGCGGAATCTCGGTGATCGATACCAAAAGAGCTCGCAGGCAACGTAGTGACTATTTTATTTTTAATGTTTGGACTTTGATGGCTCGTTTTATGGAGAGTGCCGATAATGATAATAGTTATTTTACTGGCATGAGTTGCTTCATGTTGAGATTTAACACACTATAATATCAGTCTTGCGATTCTATTGGCCAGCGACTTTATTTTTCCCAATAATAAGCTAAATGATTAATATTACTGCTTTCATTGTATTAACATCATCCAGTTGAGATAAATTTGATAAGTCAAATATTCTTGATAAAAATAGTATGTAAATTTAATAGTAGAAGTTATCCTTCATTTCCTTAGAATTTAGTACGTAACGTCAGAGTCGTACAGTTCTTATCGATCATAATATAATAATATTCTTCGCAAATATATTCAATAATTATTAATATTACGACTATTCTATTTTTATGTCGTCAAACTTTGACTTATTTTACGAGCAACATCGATAACGGTTCTTTTAACGTAGTTCTAATATTATAAAGAAAGTCATGTTGAGATTAAACAATAAAATTTCGTTATTAATTTTCTTTTATTTAACGTAATGTTCGACGACATAATTACCACGTTATTAAGTAGACCCATCTTGTAGAGAACAATTTATTTCATCTATAATTGAGTAAATAACATTTGTAAACTGACAGTTATAATTTTTTATATAATATTGATAATAATTACATTTAATGTAATTAATCCGCAATTAAATACATATCAAATCTCTCATTTACTTATGTTCTATTCTGAACCACTAATTAGCCACGCGTGGGCTTCCAATTCCATCAAAGGCTATCATTATTAAACATGTATCATTATACCCGATTATCGATTAGGCATTTCAATATGTACGACACAATTACCAGTTAGGGTGTCAAGATGGCGGAATATAGGTGCTGAAATTAATTTCAAGCTTCTCGTTTTGCCATGACCTTAATCACTCCTCTCTTTGAGGTGATAATAACCTAAGTTCCAAAGTAATAAGGACGATTATTGGTGTTCCTTCGTATCATTTAATAATTCTGTCATGAAAGTTTCTCAGGCATAGGATTTACGTGCGTAATCAATCGTTCAAGCACATCAGCAATATTGTATGCTTTATCTCCTTGATATCGATACCGATGTTAAGCTCGCAGCAACAAAGATGCCTGACGATCAACTAGCGTCTTACTGTGTAATTAGGCGTATATTACGCGGCTATCCGGCTGTCGATTGAAATGGCAATAAATCAAGTAAACCACCCGAGAACCAATTTGCACCCCAACGTACCGTGAACCTAATCGCCTTCTATCGAAACGACTATAATCTAAGTTTCCGAAACAGCGATCGACACGGCCAGATAAACCGTCCCGTTTCTCGAAGCGCGATTTCTCGTACGATTCGTCTCCCACAAGTCGCGATTGCACGTTGCGATTGCCACAGTTCGCTTTATCGGCCGATTGACTTTTCCTTTAACACGGTATATCAGTATGTTTCCGGTTTCTTAGTATAATAATCGATTTCAAACTTGTTTTCTCTATCATTCCAGATGCAGATTCATGCAGAGAAACAAGTCACATCATTTCCTTACTTCAAAAATGACTTAAAAAATGTAGCTTTCGAATTATTATCTTAAGCGAGTTAAGTAAAAATTATTCTATCAAAAGTAAACTAATTTAACTGAACAGTTCGTTCGCCAAATAGTACTTGTATCGTTTTAAAGAGATTAAGTATAATATTTTCTATAAAGTGGCGCAAAATTATAAGAATTTTGAGTTGTTGTTTTTGTAAATAAAAAAAAGAATCTTTTACACAGATTGTACACCTAAGACAGTTGTATTATATATATTTATGTAATATCAAATATATTTACGTATCATATACAATAATAATTTGTTTAGAGAATATAAGACTTTGTGATTATTGCAAATAATATTATCAGATAATTCTAAAGAAAATTGCATCATAATGAATGTAGAGTAAAAAATATCATCATCAAGTAACATAGTAGACATAAATCAAATATCAAATATCATACTTTTCATAGAATTTCATGCGCACCGCAAATAGTGCATGAATAACTCGTTTATTCTGACCTATTTATTCCGCTTGCAACTGTATAATAATCTCATTATAATGCTCTCAATTTCTAATTTAGTTAATTTAGTTCAATACACAGTTGATAAAACGATAAAACGAGAATAACGAACGATGACTGAATATCTCTGACCGTTGTCGAATACGACAGACTTTTAAGTCGTTTCCTGAAGGAGAGGGGCAGTCAGTAGTAACGATTATTGCTGGTCAGCCCAGACCTGTTCCGAACAGGAAGTTAGTAGCCAATAAAGGTCCGCAGCGCGTTACTGCTGATCGTACACTCGAGTTACTGAGCTTTCGTTATGGTCTCCACGGATGTAGTCGCCCATAACCGATTAATATGTTATTGCGTATGAACGCGGTCTATAGACTCTCTCATCGACCGCGATATCGGTAACGGTTTCTAAAGTTCCTATGACAAGCTCTAAATATCTGCCATCTTTCCGTTTCTCACGCGGTGTTTTAATACGTAATGACTATTGGATGAGGGACATATACGGCTGACATAACTCCGCTGTTCTAAAAGTCACATTGCAAATGCTGTGGCTGACTTGCTGCGATGCAAATTGCAAGGATAAAATTCATTTTTTAATTTTTTTTGAAAGAGGCAAGCTCGGAGCAAGCTCGGAAATAATAAATATATAGATTTTGAAGAAATCTCGACAATTGTTATTTTATTTATCTCATAATCATAAAATTAAAAACTTTGAACGTTTTAAATGTTTCCCATATAAAAATATATTAATGAAAAAATCTATCGTCATACATTAAGTAATGTATGATCAAAATTGCATTGTTATTAAATTATTGTTATTAAATTATTAATCTTTATGGGAAAGCCATGATAAAAAAGTGTCATATTTTGCAAAGCAAAAATATAGCAAAAAAGCAAGAAATATAATGAAATAATGATTCGAAGTATAACAGATTTTACTTAAGAAAAAGCTATAAGATTTGAAAAATAAATCCTTGCTTTCTGAAAATTAAAATATTTATTATCTAAAAACTGTTTTTTTTTTATCAATCTTATTACGTATTTTGAAATTATGACATTTCGATAATCTTAATGTAAACAATTTAAAAAATAAATATAAAATGTTTTAAATATAGGTTTTATGTCTCTCTCTCTCTCTCTCTCTCTCTCTCTCATCGCGGTGTAGACACAGTCTCTATATAATTTAAAATATCTCACCGCATCATAGAAACCCCACGAGGTATCAATGTCTCCAAGTTTATTAACAATTCCAAGCTACTGAAATTTGCCAGAGTAAGTTTGCTCCCAAAGGATAACGCTTTTTCGACGTTATGCGGTTCTAAGTTATATATTTATATATTTCGAAGATACACTCTCGACTGTGGAAAATCGCGTCTTATGCCACCGAGAACGTCTTGAGAGTTAACGTGTTGGGAATATTAAGCGGGTTTATATACTAGATTATGCACTTTGAAGATTTTGTCATTTGGTGATCATTATCTACATTTTAGACTCTCTTCCCTTTCTCCTTTCTATTCTCTCTCTTTCTCTCTATGTTTCTCTTCCTATTACCTCTGTCTTTACATCATTCTATCCTTCTCACTCTCTGGTGTGGTCTCAGTTGGGCTGAGTAACGGATATCAACTTGTTGATTTACCGTGCCAACCACGAAGCTGCGGTTCTGAGGCGTCCGAACTCTCTTGGCAAGCCATCACTTTCTAATAGTTACCCTAAAACTCATATACAGCTACACCGATCCATTACTCCTTGGCATCGATCAGCGCTACAGTCCTGCCGTGTTTGAACCACCTGGGTATTCGTCGTTACTAATCCCTGAATTATTCACAGACAGGTATTATCACACATTTCATGTGACATCCTACGTTAGGGGAATACGAGCATGTATTAGAAGTACATATTTTGAGATGTTCTATATGTAGATGTTCTATATGTTCTTATGTATAATGAGATGTTCTTATGTAAATAAAATAATATGTAATATTCTTTCTGAGTTGAAAATTTCATGGCAAATTTATAAAGACAATCTAATTTTTATAAAAATATGAAATCGTTTTACCAACATCATTTTCATAATTAAATATTTTTTTGTTTCCTTTATTTGGAATATCATCATTTGAAATTAATTAAAGAATAATATTTCAATGTTAATTTATATATCTAAAGCACACGATTCAAATTCACTACGATCTTTTAAATTTCTTCGTTACTAGATAAAAAGTATAAGAAAAAAA
>Ga0157364_1000780_pt1 | contig 24133 bp, 36 predicted proteins | sample AttsexASBM2_FD_111476 | JGI IMG/M metagenome (GOLD analysis project Ga0157364, IMG submission 111476) | Fungus gardens microbial communities from leaf cutter ant in Ribeirão Preto, State of São Paulo, Brazil - Atta sexdens ASBM2 | ecosystem: Host-associated > Fungi > Mycelium > Unclassified ...
CATGGTGGCCTTAAGGCAGACATGAGGTAGAGGCATAGACATAAGGGTAGGCTTAAGTATTGGTAGCACGGACCAAGCATGTTTTGTATATATAGGACTCTAATTTAGCAGAGACTCCTTGCCGAGTTCTCTTGTGAATTCCCACATTATAGCCTACTTTGAGCTTTACTCATTAGTGAGATTATTGGATGATTCAGTCTAAGTGGTTGCCACAACAAACATGTGGTGTCCATGTTATATGATGTCATCTATTCTCGAATCTTCTACTAAGTTCTTCTCAGTCTTGTGATCTGTCTTGTGACTACACCATCAGGTGATTGATGTGATGATATGACCAATCAACTCTAACCCTAGTTATTCTAAAAATAGAAAATGAAAATAAAGAAAAGAAAAGAAAAGAAAGAAGAAAAATAAAATAAGTCAAGTCCACCTTTTTTAATCTTGATATTACCCCTCCTTTAAGATTTCTCCTCTAGAGAAACTGCTTTCCACCTTCTCCAATTTCTCTCCAACTTCTTCAAATATTCTTCTTTGAATTTTCTATCATCCCATCTATACAACATTCTTGCCGTAAACTTCTCTAGTAGCTCTCCCCTTCTGAAGTCCCTTTCCTCTGCCATATCTATTCTTTCTTGCCTTCTAACCTCTGTATTCATCCTTCCTTCAAATTCTTCTAATGCTTCTTCTGCATTTTTCAAATTTTCTTTTCTCTCCCATGTATCTCTTTCTGCTATGAACCCTTTCCATCACACCAAATACTTTTCTACCCCTCTTACTTTCTTTTTGTTTAAGATTTTTTCTACCTCCTATTCTTCGATTCCTTCTACTTCCACCAGTTTTCCCTCTTCCTTCTTTTGCCTCTTCACTTGTTCCTTATATCATACTATCTGGCTTATGTTTACTACCGGATGAATTCTCATTGAACTTGGTAGTCATAATTTTACCATGTTCATTGATACCACTTCCTCTATCACATACAGCCCCACATACCTCTCTGTCAACTTCTTTGTTGGTCTTTCTTTGAACACCAAGTCCTTAGTGCTCAATAATATTTTGTCTCCCTTCTTCCACTTCTCCATCTTCTTCCTATTCCTATTTGCATATCTCTTCATTTCTTCTTGTGTTTTCTTTAAAGCTGCTTCTGCTTCCTCATGCACTTTTTTCATCCTTTCCACAAATTCTGTCACACTTTCTACCTTCCCTTTTCTTCTAATGTCTCCTTCCATCCTTAATTCCTTTCCGTAGTTTGCCATAAAAGGCAAAACCTTGGTCACCATATGAACCTTATTGTTTACCACAAATTCTGCCACTGCTAACCACTCCGGCCAATCTTTCTGTCTATGTTCAATAAAGAATCGGAGATATTGTTCCAATTCCTGATTTATCCACTCTGTTTGCCCATCTGTTTGAGGGTGGAATGCAGTTAACAACTTCATTCTAATTCCCAACATCCTATTCAACTCCTTTGTTAACTCCACTGCAAATTGTGGACCTCTGTCTGATACTATGCTTTCTGGCAACCCATATAATTTCCATACATTGTCCCGGAACAACCTTGCTAATCCTTCTGCTATTGTTCCTTCTGTTGTTGCCACAAAATGTGTCATTTTTGACAACCTATCACATACCACCAAAATAGCATCTTTGTCAAGTTCACAAAAAGGTGGACTTGGCTCTTTCTCTATTTTATTTTCCATTTTTATTTTCATGCTGTTTTATTTTTCTATTTTTCTATTTTTCTATTTTTAGAACAACTAGGGTTAAGGGGGCTCGGTCACGCTGTCACATCCATCACGACCTGATGGTGTAGTCACAAGACAGATCATGACACTTGGGGAAATTTAGTAGAAGATTCAAGAACAGATGATGTCATACAACATGGACACCACATGCTGACCTCATGGACTACACATGGTTGTTTGGGGTAGGGTGCACAGCAGTTAGCATGGACCATCTGTAGGACTATATAAGGTAGACTAGTTTGTAGAAGAGTTCTCTATTGAGTTCTCTTGTGCCACTCAATACAAGAGTTAATTCCTTGCTTAAACACTTCGAGCATTGAAACATAACAATATTTCCCTGCTACCACCGGTAACTTCATAATGAAATCTACCGTTAGATGTGACCATGGTTTCTTTGGCACCTCACTTAACTTCAACTTTCCTGCTGGTTCCTCTGTCCTATTCTTCATTCTCTGACATAAATCACATCCTTCTACATACCTTCCCACATCCCTTGTCACCCCCAGCCACCAATAATTCCTTGTCACCAGCTCTACTGTCTTCCACCTTCCTCCATGTCCATCTGCCAGTATATCATGGTGTAACCAGATTACTTTTGCTCTCAATTTCTCATCCTTCAGTACATATACTTTTCCCTCCTTTAACACTAGATCTTCTTCAATCTGCTACTCATTTCCATGTAACTCTCTTACTCCTGCCTTCTTCATCTCCTCTATTACTTTAACTATGTCTTCATCCTTACTCCTCGCTTTTTTTATTTTTTCTAACATATTTACCTCAGGTCCTTCTACTACTACTTCATGCATACTACAAATCCAATTGTCTTTAATAAATACTTGATTTTCATTGTCCTTATCTACTCCTATCTTCCAGTCTGATCTCCTACTAAGTCCATCCACTTTCCCCATCTTTGCCTCCGCCACGTACTTCAAGGTAAAATCAAATCGAGATAGATATAATGCCCATCTGGCTTGTCTTCTATTCAATTTTTGTGCCTTCATAAAATATTCTAAATTCTTATGATCTGTCCAGATCTCAAATTTGAATTGCGCTTCTTCCAGCAAATGTCTCCACACTTCCAATCCTCTAACAATAGCCAACATTTCCTTGTCATGTATTTCATAATTCCTTTCCATTTCATTTAATGATTTGGAAAGAAAGGCCACTGGCTTCTACAACCCATTCTTGCACTCCATCAATAATACTCCTCCTGTTGCATAATCTGATGCATCCACCTCCATTCTCATTTTTTTATCTATGTTTGGAGCTGCCAACACTGGTTCCTTTGTAAACCATTCTTTCAGCTCCTTGAATGCCTTCTCTTGTCTTTCTGTCCAATCCCACTTCTTATTCTTTTTCACCATATCATATAATAGCCTTGCCACTACTGCAAACCCTTTTATAAACCAATGATAGTAATTTGCCAGCCCCAGAAATTTCTGCACATCTTTGATACACTTTGGTATCGGCCATTCCAAAACACCTTTCACCTTCACCTTCTCTATTTTCATCCCTTCAGGTCCTATCACAACTCCCAAAAATCCCACCTCCCTAACTTTCCACTTATACTTCTCCAGTTTTACATACAAATCATTTTCCTTCAACCTCTTGATTATTTCCACCACCAACTCATCATGCCTTTCCTTCATCTCTGTTCCTACTATAACATCGTCAATGAAAGCCACTACTTTACTAGTGTTAATCAGATCTCTTAATAGTTCATTCATCATCACTTGAAATGTTGCTGGCGAATTGGTTAACCCAAAAAACATGACCATAGGTTTGAATGACCCTTCTGGCATTATGAATGCAGCTTTGTATTCATCTCCCTCCTTAATCCTCACATTGTTATACCCCCACCTCAAATTCATTTTTGTAAATATTTTCTTTGTCCCAATGTTTTCCAAGACATCGGATATCAAAGGAAGCGGGTAATTGTTTTTGATCGTCCACTCATTGAGATACCTGTAATCTTGCACCATCCTTTCCTTTCCGTCCTTCTTCCCCATGAAAAATACTGGTGCCATTTGCAGTGACTTTGATAGTTGGATGTACCCCTTCCTCAACTACTCTCTCATGAATTCTCTTACCTCCTCTTTCTCTTCTCTTGACAAAGGGTATACCTTTCCTTTTCATGGTACAAACCCTTCCTTCACATCTATCACATGGTCCCACAATTTCCTTGTCAGCATTCTTTCTGACTGCTTTTTCCCAAACACTTTTATCCACCTATGAAACTTTTCCGGCATCAATTTCTTTGCTTCTGCTTCTGACTTTGCTGTTTCTTCCTCCTCATCCCATATCTCCCATTCCTCTGCTACTTTCTTTACCTCCATTGTTTTTTCTCTTTTTTGTTTCTTCCTCTTCTCCTTCTCTTCCTTTTTTTTTTCCTGCTTCCTTCTTTGCTTCTTCTTCCTTCTGCTTCTCCCATCCCGACTTTTCTTGTACTGGCCTCCGCTGCTTTCCACATTCTTCCAGACACCTCGTCATCTTAACCTCTCCTGTTCTCCAATCAACCTCAGGATTGTAGCATGCTAACCATGGCATTCCCAAGATTACCATCCACTTCTGTCCCCCAATAACATTTATCTCTGTCCTCTCCCTGTGCTCCCTATAATAAATATTCACTTCCACCATATTTTCAATTGGCCCTTCCTTATTAAGCGACCCATCCACATTTTTTATATTCATTGGCCTCTCCAGCTTCTTTAACTTAAAGCCCTGTTTTTTTGCAAATTCAGAGCTCATCACCAACCCAGTTGCTCCACTATCTAACAACGCTTCCACCATGATCCCCTCCTGTGTATCAATTCTTTCCAACCCAATTTTCACCATCACTTCTCTTAGTGTTTTTTCCCCCACCTTTCTTACTTTTACTTTCTTCTTACTTCCCTCTGAATCAGATATATCAGCATTTATTTTATTTGCTAATACACTAAATTTGTTACAAGAACTTAGTCGAGGGCCTCTAAGTTCTCCACCTCTTTTAAATGTCCTATTTGTTTAATGTTGCTCTCGAACCTTCCTTCTATCTCTACTCTTCTTTCCTGCATTCCTCTTCCCCTATTCCTACAATGATGGGCCATGTGCCTGAATCCTCTGCAAGCATAACAGTTCCTCCCCCTGTCTACCTCCATAGTAAAAGAATCCCATCTAGGAGGAACCCCTACACCCTGTCCTGCTCCTCTCAATACCATCACATTCGTCCTCTCAACTCCTTTTATTGGAGCAGACCCCATTGTCACCTGCTGAGGTGTTTGCCTCCTTTGCCATACTAAGGGTCGTGGCAAGCTCTGTCTTTGCTCCTATTTCGGAGCTCCTCCTGCTGCTTCCTTCTTTCCTTTCATCCTTTCATCCTCTCTCCTGCTCTCTCTCCAATTTCTATCTAGAGCCGTTGCCCTTTTATACCACTGTTCTATGGAAGCTGGTGGGTTTCCTGCCTCCATCAACCTCCTTCTAATTCCTCTGTTTATTCCTCTTTTAAACTCCTCTACCAATGGCCTTCCCTCGTATCCACTTCCCCTTGCTGCCCTCTTAAACTCCTGAACAAACTCCTCTATAGTTCTTCCTCCCTACTCTATCTTTCTTAGCTCCACTGCTTTCACCGACTCCTCTTCTTCTCCACCAAATTCCTTTTTTAATACTGTTAAAAATTCTCCTGCTGTCTCACATTCCATTTCCCCCACTTCCAGTTCTTCCATTACATTCTCTTTCCAAATATCCACTGATCCTCCCTGTACATATGACAAAATCCAAAACACCTGCTCTTCTACCGTTGCCTCTCTTATCTTTATCCTCAAATATAATCTACATGCAGTTATAAATCCTCCCACCTTTCCTGCTTCTCCATTGAAGATGGCTGGCTTAGCCACCTCTACATGAGGTCTCATGTTGGACCCTATTGTCCCTCTCTCTATTCCTCCAGCTCCTTCTCCCTTCTCCTACCACAAGCAGGATTTGTATTTGCGCCTGCATTGCTGCCAGCTGTTCCTGTTGCTGGCGAATAACTTCATGTAGGTTGATTTGACTCATATTGTATTGTGGAGGTGAGTCAATTGGAGATGGTGATGATGATTGTGATGGTGGTGGTAAAGATATGTATAAAGGAAGAGCTGAACCTATGCTGGTCTTGCTCTCAGACTCGTATTCCGATGATGAAGCAATCTTGGTAAGTGATAGCAGGTATTCTTCTTACCCTGTCTACACTGATACTGACTACTTTTGTCAATTGACTACTGCCCTAAGGAAAATGTAAACTATTTTGTCCTAAGAAGAACGTTCTACTCTAGTCAGCTGTTTTAAGAACAACTGACGTTCCTCTGCATAGACACACTACAAGTGGATGTGTAGCACAAGGCTGATAGGATGAAAAAGTATATAATCACGTCCACAAAAGGTAATACATCTGAACTACACCAGTGGGCTTTGGTGCAACCAAATGGCCAAGCTTCCCCTACTTGACTAGTGTACCTCTTATGCCTAGGGCCCAGTAACTCTTCTTGACTAAAGGGTTGTGTTACTCTTCAGTTGAGGATGATAGTAAGGTGAGAGATATGGAAGGCTAGTGTTAAGTGGTCTGAGGGTAAGGTATCGAGTTCTAATGTTATGAACTTAAATCCTTAGGGTTGGATAAAAAAACAACTCTTGTATTGAGTAATATAAGAGAACTCAATAGAGAACTCTTCTGCAAACTAGTCTATCTTATATAGTCCTACAGATGGTCCATGCTAAGTATTGTGCATCCTACCCTAAACAACCATGTGGTGTCCATGTTGTATGATGTCATCTATTTTTGAATCTTCTACTAAGTTCTCCCCAGTCTTATAATCTGTCTTGTGACTACACCATCAGGTGACTGATGTGACAATGTGACCGATCAACCATAACTCTAGTTGTTCTAAAAATAGAAAATGAAAATAAAGAAAATAAATGAAAAGAAAATAAAAATGAAAAGAAAAATAAAATAAGTCAAGTCCACCTTTTTTGATCTTGACAGTTATCCTTCCTAAACCTTCTATGTCCTTCCATGCATCATGTGACTTGCATGACCTGCTGTGTGACAGCACAATCTTGTCACTCTAACCCTAACACTAGTTCTAAAAATAGAATAAAGGAAAATAAATCAAAAAGAAAATAAAAGTAAGAGAAGAAAATGGAAGAATGCTAAGTCCACTTCTTTCATTCTTGACACCTTCAACACTGCTCTCAACTGCCAGGTCAATTCCAATATCCTTAGCGAAATCGAGTGTAAATCCACTTCTCATTGGAGTCCTTTCTCCAAAGAGGAATTCAAGCAAGCAATTAGCAAATGCAATGACTCATCTTTGCCTGGTCCTGATAAAATGACTTGGCATCACTTGAAATCTATCATCAGGCAAGATGACTGCCTTGTCAATATCATCAACATCACCGACTCTTGCATCAATCTAGGATATTGGCCGAACTGCTTCAAGTGTTCGTCAACTGTGATTATACCCAAACCCAACAAAATGATGTATGATCAACCTAAAACTTTCTGACCTATTGTTCTTAATACTCTAGGTAAACTCATTGAAAAGATCATTGTGGAAAGACTTCAATTCACTGTTGTGAGCAATGATTTTATTCACCTGAGCCAATTAGGTAGATTAAAATTCAAGTCTACTACCTATGCTGGTGTTGCTCTCACTCATATTGTTTGTTCAGGGTGGGTTAAGAACAAAATGACAGGCACCCTCACATTTGACATTTCTCAATTCTTTCCATTGCTCAATCACCGACTCTTCACCCTTATTCTTGAGAAGACAGGTCCCGATTCCAAAGTTACCTCCTTCTTTACAAACTACTTGGTCAAGAGGAAAACCAGTTATTTATGGAATGGTTTACCATCCTCCACATTCAAAGTAAATGTTGGAGTAGGCCAAGGGTCTGCTCTTTCTCCTGTCTTATTGGCTTTATACCTTTTTCCTTTCTTATATATTCTCAAAAACCATCTTAAAATTCTTAATATTCCAGTTTCTATCCTTTCATTTGTGGATGATGGTCTCATTATTGCACAGAACAAATTAATTGACATTTCTAACTCTTATCTCTTTTGTATCAAGATCATTGACAGTGGACTTTATTTTTATTTTCTCTTTTCACTTTATTTTATTTTTATTTTTATTTTTATTTTATTTTCTATTTTTAGAACAACTCAGGTTAGGGGTTATCAGTCACACTGTCACATTAGTCACAAGTTGATGGCATAGTCATGAGACTGATCACAAGATAAAAAGAGAATGGAGTAGAAGGTTCTGGAATAAGGTGACATCATACGGCATGGACAACACATGCTGGCCTCATGTTATACTCATGGTCATTTAGGGTAGGGTGCACAGTAGCTAGCACGGACCATGGGTAGTAGTATATAAGGTAGACTACTTTGTATTAGGAACTCTATCGAGTTCTCTTGTATTACTCAATACAAGAGTTGTTTCTTGACTTAACATTTTGAGTCTTGATTCATAACATTTTGTAGTTATAATGTACTTTCCAAACTTCTCAACAGTTTCAGTCTCATCATCAAACATGTGAAAACTGAAGTATTCCATTTTAACAGATCACATGGAGTCTTCAATCCCCCTCAATTAGACCTTTCTCCAATTGGGGGTCCTACTCTACATCCCAAGGAAACATGGAAGTACTTGGGTTTTATCTTTGACAGGAAGCTCACATTCCACCAACATATTGACCACTACTCAAACAAAGCTATATCATTGGTCAAGTATATGAAGCTATTGGGGAATTCATCACAAGGAATCAACCCTGTCCAAAAATACAAACTAAATAGATGCTGCATCCTTTCTATAGTGTTATACAGTTTCTAACTCTGGTTCTACAACAAAGCTCCTCTTTTGTACCACATGAAGATCTTGGGCAAAATGCAAAGAAAAGCTGCTATTTGGATTTTAGAAGCATTCAAAACCTCACCTATGGAAAGCATTGAAGCAATTACCAGAATAATCCCCATCAAATTCCACCTACAAAAACTCACAAGAAGGTCTCAACTTCGATCTCTTTTGCTACCACCCAATCACATTATAAGATTGTTCATGGATGACCCATCCAATTCATCCAAGAAACCCATCCTCCATTCCATCAACTCTCTTATGAATTGACAAAGAAACATTGCCAAAGGTCATTTAATTGATTCAAACAACAAGGCCTATGGTATTATCCCTTCTTTTTCACCTCTTCACCCAGAGTTTGCCCTAGGTTCTCAAATAACTGACAATTTTTTCAATCGTTTTTCTTTCAATTTAGCTAGTAAAAAAGAAAAAGACAAAATACACTTTCAAGAACTCAATGAAATGGTTCTCCATCTCTCCTCTTTGTTATGGAATACTTTGGACCTAACATTTTATTTTTCTTTTATCTATTTTTTCTTTTGATTTTATTTTTATTTTTATTTTTATTTTTCTTTTAGGACAATAAAGAAGGCATATGATGAGGAAGTCACATGACAGGTCACATGATGTGATGTCATAGGCCTAGACCATGGTGGAAGGATCTAGAAGATGATGTCAGGGCACATGGAGTATGCATGGTGGCCTTGAGTAAGAAGTGAGGCGAGCATGAGGTTGAAGCATAGACAATAGGACAGGTCTAATTATTAGTAGCATGGACCATGAGACATTTGTATAAATAGGACTCTAATTAAGAAGAGGCTCCTTGTCGAGTTCTCTTGTAAATTCCCCACTAGATATCCACTTTAAGAGATTTACTCCTTGTGTGATCATTTATTCTTGCGATAAGTGGTTGTCACAACACTCTTCTCCATCAATGGTCCTAGTCGTAACAGATGCTAGCATCAAGAACAATATTGCTACATCTATATCTCACATACACTCAGCAAACCAACCTTTTATCAAAACAGTTCATTATGCAGCGTTCATCACAAGTATGGAGGCAGAGTTGTTTGCTATTAGATGCAGCATCAATCAAGCCTGCATTAAAGAAAACGTATCAAAAATCATCATTGTTACTGACTCCATCCATGCTACAAAGAAGATTTTCGATAGCAAATTGCATCCATACCAATCCCACTGTCAAGAATAAAAGAAGTGGACTTAGCATTCTTCCATTTTCTTCTCTTACTTTTATTTTCTTTTTGATTTATTTTTCTTTATTCTATTTTTTAGAACTAGGGTTAGGGTTAGAGTGACAAGATTGTACTGTCACACAGCAGGTCATGCAAGTCACATGATGCATAGAAGGACGTAGAAGGTTCTAGAAGGATGATGTCATACAACATGAGAAACACATGTTGACCTTAAGGTATACACATGGTTGTTTAGGGTAGACTAGAAATAGCTCGCACAAACTATTAGGTATTTCTATATAAGGTAGACAGTTCTGTACAGAGTTCTTTATCGAGTTCTCTTGTGTTAACCTAATACAAGGTTTACTCTTTTGACCAACTCTAAGGTCTTAAGTTTGTAATAGAAGGTATTATGAAGTGCTTCCCATAGACTTTCCATGGAGAGGCATGGGCAACTGTCATACTTGATTGCTTTGATAGCAGGAAGTTTATGTCTACTGATCCAATTCATCAGCTCCCAGAGACCATGACTTTTATTAGCAACTTCTTGAATCTTTGTATTGAAGAAAGATCTCTTGGTGTTCTTAATGACCTTCTTGAAATTCTTCCAGTTATCAAGACTTCTTGACATCCTGTAATTATTGAGAGAATGGCTGTATTCTTCTGTCCACCATTGCTTGGAATGTTTGGAGATTCTCAACTTCTTGGCATTTTTTGTCCATGCTTGATCAATAATCGCTCTGAGTTGATTGACAGTACGTTCCAATTTTTCAGTGTCAGCAATGTTAGACATGTCCAGATTTTTGAAGTTTGAAATGATTTCTTCAATAAAGACGGTTTTCTGCTCACTTCTTGGATGGATCAATAGTTTTGAAGTGCAAACAACTTCTTTGTTAATAGGGATATTGATGGAGAGAGGAGTATGGTCGGAAGACAGACAACTGTCAGGATGAATAGAGTGTTGGTCCAGCTCAGTTGACCCATAACAAAGGAACATGAGATCTATGACTGAATTTACTTCCCCAGCAGTGTCAGAGTATCTAGTCGGACAAGGGTTAGTCGGAGTCGATAGAGAAAGGTTAAATGAATCAGCTATAATAATCAGATCATTGCTGATAGAGGAATGGAATGGAAAGAATGGGTCCCATAAACTATCTCTAATATTAAAATTGTCTGTCATAAGGAGGACGTTGTTGATGTTAACCTAGTATTCTTAAGATACTTTAAGGCTGAATGGGAAGAATCAGAGTAAACATTCATAATATAATAACAAACGTGATTGTTAATGAAGGAAATGAGAATGATGTCCCTATGGTTAATGATGTCTTTGCGAAGTAAGAATTGGAATGAAGAAAGACAGATGTTTATGTAGGCGATGACTCTAGGATAGTCCAACTCTTCAGAGAGAATCCTGGCAAATGATAACCAGTTTGGATGGTAGATTGTTCCCATAAGAGCTTCACCTTCACAATCTAAGAAGCTAGGGATTCTATGGATTTTGGACCAAGGGGGTTCTTGGATGAAGATGATGTCAAACTGGCTTTGAGTTTCGAGAATGGTGTTAACAATGAGAGAGTTTTTCCAAACGTTTTGCAAAAAAATTCTGAGATTTTTTATGATCATAGTTGAGGTTCACTGTTCTCTAAAGAACAAACCAGTTTGGACCTGTTTTCACAGATCTTAGAGTACTTCTTTTGCTGCCACTCCCTATTGAATCTATGTCTTCAGAACAGACACAGGTTGAAATCAGCTTGGTGATCTCCTTGGCAGTTCAAACACTTGAATGAGTGAGGATATGGCTCCCCTTTCTTTGTTTCAAGTCATGGAGGGTTGGATTTTTCATTCACTTTGCAACACCACCTGAATTTGCAGTGGTTTTTGGACTTGTGGGGACCATTGCATTCAACACACCTAGATCCTTGTACTCTGCACAAGAAAGTTGCATGACCCCATTTCCAGCAATTCTTGCATTAAGGGACTCCTGGATTCATGTTGGCACCTCGAATGGTCATGATATATCTGCTGACATTGAAGCACCTGTTGATCAGCATTTTGGCCTTACTGCTGCTTTGGATATTCCATATGTCTATCCAGATGATTGACATGTCCAATTTGGGAGATACCTCAATGACTCTTGGCCTGGATGCTAAGATGACATTATTGAAAATTTGGTTCTGTTTGAGAATCGTTTCGACATCACTTGAAGTAAGGCAATCCTGGGAGTTATCATGGGGGAAGAAGGGGATACTGATAATTTTGAGATATGATTTCAACTGAGGAAGGTGAGGTTCTTCAACTTGGAGGGCATTAATATCGCTAGAGTTTTTGACATATTGATTGATGATTTGTAGGTTGGATTGCTGAGATACTTTGTTAGTGATGACAGTAATACTAAGAGGGTCAGATCATATATAGTTGACTAAGACTTCAGATTTGGTATTTCATAAATGTCTGTTGATATTAGTCACATGAAGGGCCAGATTTTTCATGAAGATACTGTTGTTTGCATTGCTCATTAGAATAATAACTTGCTTTCTAGAGGGACTCTTAGTTGTTATTTGGATTTGTGGTTTTGGCTTTGGGTTGCCTTTAACAATATTATTAATTTGATCAATCTTCTTAGCATTAAGAGCCAGGAATGCTTCCTTGATCTTGAGAACTTCTGAAGTGTTTGCAGATGGTTTAATAGCCTGAGCATACGACATGGCTGGTTTCTTGGCTTCAACCGAAGGTTTATTGTTCTGGAAATATTTGGATATGATATTAACCTCTCTCTTTGATTTTGCTGGTAGGGGAGGTAGTGGAGGAACCTTATCGATAGTAACTAGGACAGGCTTGTTTGTTTCCTTGTTATTCTTGTTAGTAGTTGGAGCGATCCTAGGAGAGAACTTAGATAAGATTTTTGCCCTAAGTGTTGAGGTCTTATTATCAGTATATAATAAGTCCCAGTTAGCTTGGTACATAGATGAAATAAAATTCCAGATGGAATCTCTAATACCATCAAAGTCTGATAAATTGTTTGCCTCAGATGAGTTTATCTTCTTGTTAGTGATGTATCTGGCTATAAAGTTTAGCAAGTCCTTGATACTTTTGGTATCTGATGCAATTTGTTCAATAGATCCGTGAAGAGAAATTAGATAGAAGCTACTGCTCCAGAGGTCTGGTTTGGTAGGAGAATTCAGATCATATGGGAGCTGTATGTTAATGATATTGTTGTCATTATTATGAGGTGTTGTATCATGCAGAAGTCATTTGCTTTGATTAACATTGAAAACACATTCAGTGTTGAAATGGGTGGCCTCATTGTTTCCATCCTGTGGCCTCATGTTACCTAATATTTCAATTGCCTTCTCCTGCTCTGTCCTATAAGACAGAGCAGGAAAATTGTTAGCTGGTTCTGGGTCAACATCCATACCGTTATTGGCCATTCTTTCATGGTATATAACAGATGACCAAGTGGAAGACATTGACGTGTCTCTAGAATAATTCTTTTCAGTAGAGAAAGTTCTTCCTCTCACCTTAGAGCCATTTACAGGTACAGGTCCTATAGGAATGTCCATCCCCATGTAGTTTGAAGGAAATGCAGTTGGTAATACAAAAGCTTGAGAGTTAGATGTGGTTGAAGAGCTGAAAGTTGAAGGAAAAAACAATTTATTCACTATATTTCCAATAGGTGCTACCATACAAGATGGTAGTAAGAGGAAAAGAAGCGTGGCACATTGACAATCTGATTTGATCAAAGTTATATGAGTTGATGGAATCATTTAATTTGTAGCTGGCTTAGATTAAGCATTTTAAATTTCAACATTCTGATATAGACATTTGAAGATGCAATTATAATTGGACCAATTGTTATGACTCAAAGATCTTAGTGTAGATCAGCAAATAGAACCTTGTATTAAAGTTAACACAAGAGAACTCAATAGAGAGTTCCATGCAGGATTGTCTATCTTATATATACTAAAACCTAATGGTCTGTGCTTTACTACTTTAGTCTATTCTAAATAACTATGTGTTTTTCTTAAGGCTAACATGTATTGTACATGCCATATAACATTATCCTTTTTAGATTCTTCTACAATGTTCTATGTGTTATGTGATTTGTGACACCTGAGTCATGTAGTGTGACAGTAACTTGTGGTATCATACTAACACCTACCACCAAAATAAAGAAAAAAGTAAAAGTAAAAGAGAAATAAAAACAAAAAACAGAGTCTACTATCTTCAATTCTGACACTAATATATTTGACAACTACAATGGAAAATTATCTGACTAGTAATATACCAAGATTTGATGGCAGATAAATTATTATTTTTTGTTAATTTGAGGTGACAGATATTAGTATCATCTAATTCTCTCCTAATAGACAAATTCTGTCTATAGAGAGAATATCTAAGAATATTATGTTCTTCTGGAAATCTTCCATTACTTTATATTTTGCTGACTAGTAAGACCTTGATAATCATATTGGGAAGTCCCAACTATATATATGTTTGGCAATTTGATATACAAGAAATAGCATTGTTCAATGTTGATGTTGAATATAAGAGGTCTCTATAGCTATCTTACACATAATATTTGTCAAGATTGAAGAATATGGACTTAGTTTTTTTCTTTATTTTCTTTCTCATTTTATTTTCCTTTTAAGTTATTTTTTCTTTTTCTATTTTTAGAACTCTGAAGTTAGGGTTAGAAGTGATTGGTCACACTGTCACATCTGTCACATCTGATGGTGTGGTCACAATATTGATCATGGGACTTAAGAGAAGGAAGTAGAAGATTCTGAAACAAAATGATGTCATACAACATGGACACCACATGTTGGCCTTATGCTTTACATATGATCATTTAGGGTAAGGTGCACAGTAGCTAGCATGGACCATCTGTAGGAGTATATAAGATAGACTATTTTATAAAGAGCTCTTTATCGAGTTCTCTTATATTACCCAATACAAGGTTATCTCATAATCCAACTCTAAGGGTTTTGAGTTATAACAATATTTGAGACAGGGCCTCTAGTGCCTTTAGTAATAATAAGTATTTGTCCATTATATGATAGCCACAGGATTTTGGTAGGAAATAAGAATGGAATTATCAGAATATGGGTTATTGCTTATTATATGATTATACTATGGAAAGATGGTGGCCACTAGATCAAAGCAATGTGTTGAAATGATAGTGCTCAATAGTATTATCCATCTGCTCTCCATTAATATATCTATAAAGATAGACTAGTGCTTATCGATAAAAAGAGAACCTAGATATGCTTGTCATAGAGTAAGACCCAGTTATATAAGTTGCTACTGCATGTTGCTGCTTTTAGATTCCTTCCAATACCAGATAGCTGCTTTGTCTGATTTCTTCATCACTCTACAGTATATTAATAGACAAGTAATCATGTGGTTATATAGACCAAGCTGAATCTTTTCTAATCTCAGATTACTCTGAATTTACTATGTGACAGGCACTTTGGATATTAAGATTCCTGGCACTCAATGTTTTCTAGTCATAACAAACTGCCTAGCTTCATTCTTTCCAATTTACAAATCAAGTGCATCTTTTCCATAAAATCACTTGCTCTCTTACTTGCCCTGAATAACCAATTCTTTGGTAACTGGCTCCCAGCTCATTGCTACTAGCTATATAAATACAATACACCAAGTATTTTCAATATCTACACCAGTCAAATGTACTCTCAGTCCAGAAGTCAAGTATGTGGAATGGTATCTATACACAATAGAACAAAGTTGGTGTTTTTATTGAAGTATGAGCTGTGCTCACTCACTTTTTCATTTCCATCTTGTCATCACTCCTTATTAATTCTTCATTTCATATGCTATTATTTCACACCTCTGTTATTTTTATAGTCTCTATAGTTACATCTGACTTATCTTCATTACTATGTAAATAGGTACATATTCAAACAGTCAGTATTTATTTCATGACTAGACTATACTAGGGCTAGTTTATTTTTCCCTAGTTTTAGATATGTTCTCAGTGAGTCTCATTGTTCCATCTACTTAGTTTCTTTCCCCCTGGTCCTAGTGACTCTCAAATACATTTGTTTATTCATCTGAAACTACTGTATTTTTATCTCATCAGTCCTATGTTTATCTGCTCACAATATGAGACATAGCTAATCCTATAGTCAAGAACCAGCATGTTATGACTCAAGCTTTAAGTTAAGTGAAAGACACACTCTTGTATTGAGTAACACAAGAGAACTCAATAAAGTTTCTAAGTACAAATCATCTACCTTATATATGAACTACTGTTGGTCCATGCTATACTTTTTTAGCCCTACCCTAATGACTATGTGTTCTCCTATCACAAATGAGCCACTCACTAGTTGTGATACTTCAACTTAGTGGTGTTTCAGAGATTCAGTATAAGGAGATAATGATGAGTAGTATCAACAAGAATAATTGACATTATTAAGTCTGAGGTCTAGTTCTCAGATACAAAGGTATATATACAAAAGAGTAATAGTCCATGCACAAGCTATTGCCATCACATGATCAAAACTCATATCTGATGGGAGCTGTCATCTGTCATAGCAGCTGTCAGGCTAATTTTAAAAGGTAACTGATTATATTACTACATTGATATGCTTGTATCTCTACCAATACTTATTGCTGTGAGACATATCATATATTATTGGAAACAAATTAATAAGCACTTTCCAATGCAAGTTCAATTATGTGAATCCATTCAGCTGTTCATGAGATATTAGCAGACGAAGCTTTTACAGCTACTGATGTTCTGATATCTCAGTCATTTGTTGTTGCTTTTGTACATCCCACACATATGCGGATAGCCCTCATTTGGGACTTTCCAATACAACTTAGTTTGTGAAAATCGGTCCACTGGTTGTGGAGATACAAGCTGAATGAAGTTTGTGACATATGTGCATAGTGCTCAAAGCGGTGCAAGTAACAATAGTTACCATCAGATCATTGTCTAATCCTCAGTTGTAGGTATCGATATGCTGTATAGAAGGAGTATTGTTGATGCTGCTCATGACTTATTAATAACCAAGTCATACAAGTCCAGCTACCTCAAAGAGACTCAAACCCAGCATAATAATGACATAACTGCCTGGACAGCTTATATAAACCAGTTACAGCAACACTGTCTATTGTGGATGTAGGGTCCAGCTGGAGTAGAAAAATTTGTGATCATAAAATCATGTGCTAAGAAGACTACAGCTCAATGTAGGCTTGGTGCATCATTCTTTTTCTCCTATACTCAACATGTAGATGATCCTCTATAGTTTTTCACAACTATCACTCATCAGCTTAATATGGAAATTGACAAGTACAGAAAGACACTAGACTCAAGAATTCAGTGTAATTCTGCTTTGCTCACTAAAAGGCTTGACACTCAGTTTCGTGAACTTATCATCAAACTGTTCCTGGAACTTGTAGAATGAAATATGGGTATGCAAGACAAGATAGTGATTATTAATAGCCTGGATGAATATAATAGAGATTCTGAGCAGAGCAAGATCATAGAGCTTGTGGCTAAGTAGATGATTGAGTATAATGATAAAATTCCTCTTCTCTAGGCATTTTTCAGTCATCCTGAATCCTATATTGATTGTGAATCCTTACCATACTTCAGATCTCATATTTTTGCCAAGATTGAGCTACCCATGTCAGAGAGTGATAATAACAATATCAAACTCTACTTTCATGACAAATTTTGTCCTCTTGCCTCTGGTAACACTGTATAGCCTTTGGAAGATACCCTTGATATCTTTGTTTTGATGGTAGTAGGGCTGTGAATATATGCTGCTATTCTAGTCAGATTCATCATAGATCATGAAAATCTCCCTTGACAACAGCTAGTCCATGTCCTTGAATTTCATTTACAGTAAATACAATTGAATACCAAATCAAGTGTCACCACTAAGCTTGATGCATTTTATAAGATGATTATTAGTCAGATTTCCTCCAAGTATCTCCCTATTGTTCAACAATTGCTTCTTATCCACCATACCACATCTGAGGCCTCCTTGCATATACTGTGTAATATTCAGAGCCTCACTCTAGAGGACTTGAAACATGTTCTGTCCAAGCTCTATTCTGTTCTCACATTTATATAAAAGAGGGAGAAATTCTGGGGAGGGCCATTTCCTAGATCTATGCACATCTCCTTCTATCATACATCCTTCATGGAATTCTTGCTTAACAAGACAAGATCAGAGGACTACTGGCTTGAGGATTGGCATCACTATACTGCTTTGGACCTCAAAGTACTGTATCTTTTCAAGGCTCTGTATGTGATGAATAGGATCTTACAAGGTATATCATCCATTCCTAACAAATGAAATTAGTAGATGAGAGAATTCTAAAGCTACAAGAATTACTTCCTGTATTTCCAGATGAGACTTTTACTCCTAGCAAATACCTCATGTTCCAGGATGAGCTATTTTACAAGGTCTTGTGCAAATACATATCCAATTGGTGTGGAAGTTTTGGACTACCATCAGAAGTTATTGGGGAACTTGAGAGCATCCTGAAAGAATTCCAGCCATTCTTTGTAGACTAGGTAGGAATGGTATACAACTTTTTTCATATCTTTCCTCATTAGCTGATGTTTTGTTGTCTCCATAGTTGCCTGAAGAGAAACAAAGATTAATCAGATTAGAAGAATGGCATCATTTGCAGCTAGAGTTACTAGAAGACAATCATACTAATGTTCATAAGTGTATCAAGGCAATCTGTAATTTCATTACATGCCATGGATATTGTTGTCCTGATATCTCTGGTATAGCAATTCAATGTAGAATGCTAATGATGGCTGATCAATCTTCAGAACATGACTCTTTCCAAACCTCTTCTCTTCAATTAAGGTATGTTTTTTAAAGAGCAAATGTAGAATTTCCATCCTATCAGGACACTTGGAAACTGCTTATTGACCAATTTGTAGATACTCAGCCTTGCAAGCTTGAATAATGTTGGGCTACTGGCCTATTATTCATATAAATGGGAAGCTATGAATGAGATGAGTCTTAAGCTGTTTGTAATAAGGGATATTAACCTATATATTTAGAATGACAGACGATCTTAGATGAAGTTGATTGAGATAGATAATCACAGACTCACAAAAGTAGTTTCCTATCTTGTTGATCAGAGACATGATAGACATCTGATACTACTATGGACCAAGATCCAACATTTGTTAGAGGCATTTAAGTTGTTTCTAGAGATAGACTTGATGTCAATGGCTGAGCTCATTCAAGCTACCAAAGTGTGTTATTTGACTGTAGAAGGATTTGTTACCAGCAATCCACTGCTATCAAACCTTAGTGTTAGGATCAAGAGAAGTGGACTTAGTTTTTCTCCTATTTCCTTTCTTATTCTATTTTTCTTTTCGATCACTTTTCTATTTTCCATTTTTAGAACTTAGGATTAAGGTTAAAACCCACAAAGACAAGAAGAAAGGCATAAAAGGATAATATCGTACAATGTGTATAACATATGTTGGCCTTGAGATACACATATGCCCATTTAGGGCAGGCTAGAAGTACTCAGCACAGACCAGGTGCCTCTAGTATATAAGATAGACAATCCTGTACAGAGTTTTCCATCAAGTTCTCTTGTGTTACCCGATATAAGATTACTTCACAATCCAACTCTAAAGATCTTGAGTTATAATATTAGAACTCGATTCCCCTTCTTGAGACTGTCTAGCACAGGACCCTCTCACAACTTTACTCTTTTTTCATCCTCGACTAAAGGATAACACCACCCTTTAGTCCAGAAGAACAGCTAGACCCTAGGCTTAAGAGAAGCACTAGCTAGGCAGAGAAAGCCTAGCCATTTCTTTACATCAAAGCCCACTGGTGTATTTCAGACATATTACCCTTTTGTGGATATGCTCAATACATCTTTCATTTATCAACCTTGTACTATAGGCCCCCTTGTGGCTTATCTATACAAAGGAATAGCAGGTGTTCCTAAAACCCTGCTTAGAGTAGAACAGTCTTCTTAGACTAAAATTGTCTATATTTCCCTTAAGACAGTAGTGGGTCAATTAGAAGTAGTCAGTAGACAATGTAGGCAAAACAAGAAGAGACCCTGCTATTACCTACCGAGATTTCTTCTGCTTCAGAATACAGGTTGGAAACTGAGTCCAATGCAGGATCAGTCCTTTCAACACAAGAACAATCACTGCCTACTCTACCACCCCTTACTCCATTATCATTATCACCACCACTACCACCACTCTACAAAATGAGTCAGCCCAACTACTCTGCCATCATAAGGCAGCTCCAAGAACAAATCACAACATTATCCAAGCAAGTAGCAGTGGGAGGAGGAGGAGGAGCAACAAGCACAGAGGTAGCAAAACCCTAGGTGTTTGATGGGAGCCTCATCCAAGGTCTTAGGATTTGTGATGGCATGCAGGTTATATATTAGGATGAAGATGAAGGAAGTACCATTGGAAGAACAGGTCCAATGGATACTGTCCTACATACAAAGAGGATCAGCCAACATATGGAAGGAAAATGTGCTGAAGGAACTTGAGGCAGGAGAACTGGAATTTGAGACGGTAGGGGAACTCTTGGCAGAAATAAGGAAAGAATTTGGAGAGGGAGAAGAGGAATCAGTAAAAGCAGCAGAGTTGAGGAAATTGGAGCAAGGAGGAAAAACTATGGAAGAGTTTGTACAGGAGTTCAAGAGAGCAGTGAGAGGGAGTGGGTATGAAGGGAGGCCATTGGTGGAAGAGTTCAAAAGAGGAATGAATGGGGTGATCAGGAGGAGGCTAATGGAAACTGAGAACTAACTAGGTTCCATTGAGCAATAGTACAAGAGGGCAACGGCCCTCAATAGGAATTGGAGGGAGAGTAAGCAGAAGGAAGAAAGGCTGAGAGAGAAGAAAGAACAAATGAAAGGAGCTCCTAGACAAGAACAGCAACAGATATTGCCATGACTCTTAGTGTGGCAGAGGAGACAAATGTCTTCTCAGCAGGTAACAACAGTGCCTGCTCCAATAGAGGGAGTAAGAAGGACTAACGCAGTGATGGTGAGGAGACAGGGACAGAAAGTGGAGGCTTCTCCAAGAAAAGACCCCTATACTATGGAAGTGGATAGGGGGAGGAACTGCTATGCCTGTAGGAGATTTGGGCATATAGCCCATCATTGTAGAAATTGAGGAAGAGAAAGGGTAGCAGAAGGAAGGAGGTTGGAGTATGAAGGAAGGAGAGAGAGACTTTATGAATACGAGAATTATTTAAAAGAGGGGGAGAACTTAGAAACTCTTGACTAAGTTTTCACAATAAATTTAATGTATTAGCTACAGGAATGAATGCTGGTACATCGGAATCCGAGAAAACTAAGATAGAAGTGAGAAGAGCAGAAGGAAAACCATTAAGGGAAGTAATGGTAAAGATTGGGCTGGAAAGAATAGATATGCAGGAAGGGATAACTGTGGAAGTGTTGTTAGACAGTGGGGAAACTAGGCTAGTAATGAGCTCAGAGTTTGCCAGGAAATAGGGATTCAAATTAAAAAGACTGGAGAGACTGATACATGTGAAGAATGTGGATGGCTCACTCAACAAGGAAGGGCCAATAGAACACACAGTAGAAGTAAATATCTACTATCAGGGGCACCAGGAAAGGATAGAGATTAATGTCATTAGGGGACAAAAGTGGACAGTAATTTTGGGGATGCCATAGTTAGCTCGTCACAACCCAGAGATTGACTGGAAGACAGGAGAAGTGAAAATGATAAGATGCCCAGAAGAGTGTGGAAAGCAATGGAGATCAGAGTAAGTGAAATCAAGATGGTAGAAGCAAAAGGAAGAGGAGGCTAAGGAAGAAGCAGGAAGAAAATGAGAAGAAAGGAAAATGAAAAAGGGAAGGAAAATAGTAGAAGTAAAGAGAGTAGCAAAGGAGTGGGAGATCTGGAACAAAGAGGAGGAAGTGGCAAGGTCAGAAGAGGAAGCAAGAAAGTGGGTGCCAGAAAAGTTTCACCAATGGATAAAAGTCTTTGGAAAGAAACAATTGGAGAGAATTCCAACAAGGAAGGCATAAGACCATGTAATAGAGGTAAAGAAAGAATTTGTACCAAGAAAAGGGAGGGTGTACCCATTGTCAAGAGAGGAAAGAGAGGATGTGAGGGAGTTTATAAAGGAACAGCTGAGGAAGGGATACATACGACCATCAAAGTCACTACAGACAGCACCAGTATTCTTTGTAGGAAAGAAGGATAGGAAGAAGAGAATGGTCCAAGACTATAAGTACCTGAATGAATGGACTATCAAGAACAATTACCCTCTTCCTTTAATATCAGATGTATTGGAGAACATTGGAATGAAGAAGGTCTTCACAAAAATGGACCTTAGGTGAGTGTATAATAATGTGAGGATTAAGGAAGAAGATGAGTGGAAGGTGGCCTTCACTACACCAGAGGGATCTTTTGAACCAACAGTGATGTTTTTTGGATTGACCAATTTGCCAGCAACATTTCAGGTGATGATGAATAAACTACTATGAGATCTGATTAACACAGGAAAGATAGCGGCCTTTATTGACAATGTGATAGTAAGGACAGAGATGGAAGAAGGGTATGATGAGTTAGTGGTGGAAGTGATAAGGAGGTTGGAGGAGAATGGTTTGTATGTAAAGCTAGAAAAGTGTAAATAGAAGGTTAGGGAAGTAGGATTTTTAGCAGTGGTAATAAGACCAAAAGGGATTAAGATGGAGAAAGAGAAGATGAGGGGAGTACTGGAATGGCTGACACCACAGTGTGTCAAGGATGTTCAGAAGTTTTTAGGATTAGCAAACTACTATTGCTAATTCATACAAGGCTTTGCATCTATTGTAAGACCATTGCATGATATGGTAAAGAAGGATAGGAAGTGGGAGTGGACAGAGAAGCAGGAAGAGGCATTCGAAGAATTAAAAAAAAGGTTTATGCAGGAGCTGGTATTAGTGGCGCTGAACCTGGATAGAAAAATGAAGATAGAAGTAGATGCATCAGATTATACTACAGAGGGAGTGCTATCAATAGAAGGTGAGGACAGAAGGTAGAGGCTAGTTGCATTTCTCTTCAAATCTTTAAATGAGACAGAAAGAAATTATGAAATACATGATAAAGAAATGCTAGCAATCATCAGGGGGTTAGAAAGTTGGAGACATTTGTTAGAAGGGGCATAGTTCAAGTTTGAGATCTGGACAGATCATAAGAACTTGGAATATTTCATGAAAGCACAAAATCTAAATTGAAAACAAGCTTAATGAGCTCTATATTTGTCTAGATTCAATTTTTCTCTGAAGCACATACCAGGAACGAGGATGGAAAAGGTGGATGGACTAAGTAGAAGACCAGACTAGAAAGTAGGGGTAGATAAGGACAACAAAAATCAAGTAATTATTAAAGATAATTGGCTTTGTAGGATAGAAGAAGTAATTATAGAAGAACTAGAAGTAGACATAGTAGAGAAAATAAAAAGAGCTAGGAGTAAAGATGAAGAGATAGTTAGGATAGTAGAAAAGATGAAGAGGGTAGGAGTAAAAGTGATATAAGGAGGAGAATGGAAGATGGAAGGAGAACTGGTAATGAAGGAAGGAAAGGTGTATATGCCGAAGGATGAGGAGTTGAGGACAGAAATCATTCGGTTACACTATAATGTGCTGATAGCAGAACATGGAGAAAAATAGAAGATGGTGGAGCTGGTTACTAGAAATTACTGGTGGCCAGAAGTGACAAGAGAAGTAGGACAGTATGTAGAAGGATGTGATTTGTACCAGAGAATGAAGAATAGGATAGAAGGGATGGTAGAGAAGCTAAAGTTGAGTGAGGTACCAGAAAAGCTATAAACCCACCTAACAGTAGACTTTATCACAAAATTACCAGTAGTAGTGGGGAAGGATGCAATCCTGGTGGTCTGTGACAGGTTGTCCAAAATGACACACTTCATGGCGACAACTAAGAGAACATTGGCAGAAAGATTGTGTCACAAACTTCATTCAACTTGTATCTCCACAACAAGTGGACCGATTTTCACAAACCAAGTTGCGCTGGAAAGCCCCAAATGAGAGCTATCTGCACATATGCGGGATGTACAAAAGCAACAACAAACGACTGAGATATCAGGACATAAGTAGCTGTAAAAGCTTTGTCTGCTAATATCTCATGAATGGCTGAACTGATTCGCACGATTGAACTTGCGTTGGGAAGTGCTCATCAATCCGTTTCCAATGATATATGATGCATCTCAAAGTGACAAGTATTGGTAGAGATACAAGCATATCAATGTAGTGACATAATTAGTTACCTTCTAAAATTAGCCTGACAGCTGCTATGACAGCTGAC